>Ga0079224_100006467_pt1 | contig 15533 bp, 13 predicted proteins | sample Stecom2015_FD_80414 | JGI IMG/M metagenome (GOLD analysis project Ga0079224, IMG submission 80414) | Agricultural soil microbial communities from Utah to study Nitrogen management - Steer compost 2015 | ecosystem: Environmental > Terrestrial > Soil > Agricultural land | place: USA: Utah...
ATCGGCTCGATGAAGGGGCTGTGCCCCTTCCACGACGAGAAGACCCCCTCCTTCAACATCCGCCCCCAGCTGGGCCACTGGCACTGCTTCGGCTGCGGCGAGGGCGGGGACGTCATCTCCTTCGTCCAGAAGATCAACCACCTCAGCTTCGTCGAGGCCGTCGAGATGCTCGCCGGCCGCTACGGAGTGCAGCTGCACTACGAGGAGGGCGACGGCAAGGGCGGGGATCGCCTCGACTTCGGCACCCGGCGCCGCCTGCTGGACGCGCACGCGATCGCGGAGGAGTACTACCGCGAGCAGCTCTCCGCCCCGATCGCCGAGGTGGGACGCCGCTTCCTCACCGAGCGCGGCTTCGACCAGGCCGCCGCCGAGCGCTTCGGCGTGGGATTCGCCCCCGAGGGCTGGGACAACCTCATCGGTGTGCTGCGCGGACGCGGCTTCACCGAGGAGGAGCTCACTGCGAGCGGTCTCGCCTCCCAGGGCCAGCGCGGCGTCTACGACCGCTTCCGCGGCCGGCTCGTCTGGCCGATCCGCGACATCACGGGCAAGACCATCGGCTTCGGGGCCAGGCGCCTGCTCGAATCGGACCAGGGGCCCAAGTACCTCAACACCCCCGAGACCGCGATCTACCACAAGTCCACCGTGCTCTACGGGCTGGACCTCGCGCGCAAGGAGATCGCCGCCCGCCACCAGGTGGTGGTGGTCGAGGGCTACACCGACGTCATGGCCGCCCACCTCGCCGGGGTGCCCACCGCCGTCGCCTCCTGCGGCACCGCCTTCGGCACCGAGCACGTGAAGATCGTGCGCCGCGTCATGGGCGACTCGAACCCCTCGGCCGGGCTGCGCCTGAACACCGACGGGAAGGGCCTCGCCGGCGAGGTGATCTTCACCTTCGACGGCGACGCCGCCGGGCAGAAGGCCGCACTGCGCGCCTTCGAGGAGGACCAGCGCTTCGTCGCCCAGACCTATGTCGCCGTCGAGCCGAGCGGCATGGACCCCTGCGAGCTGCGGATCGCGCAGGGCGACCAGGCCGTGCGCGACCTCGTCGAGACGCGCCGGCCCCTGTTCGAGTTCGCGATCCGCACCGCGATCTCCCAGGTCGACCTCGACACCGTCGAAGGCCAGGTCACGGCGCTGCGCATGGCCGCACCGGTCGTCGCCCGGATCCGCGACCGGGCCATGCGGCCCGAGTACGCGCGGCGCCTGGCGGGCTGGCTCGGCATGGAGGAGCGCACCGTGCTGCGCGCCGTCCACGACGCCACCCGCACCGAGGGCCGCGGCGGGCACCGCGCCGAGGAGCCCCCGGCCCTGACCGAGGCGCCAAGGGGTGAGGAGCAGGCCGCCCTCGGCGCGGCCCGGCTCGCCGATGTCGTGAACCCCCGCGACCCGGTGGGGCAGGTGGAGACCCAGTCCCTCGCCGCGATGCTCCAGGCCCCCCACCTGCTGGACACCGCGAAGGTGGGCGCTCTGCCCGATGACGCCTTCCACGTCCCCGCTCTGCAGGGCGTGTGGGACGTGATGCTCGCCGCCGGCACACTGCTGGACGCGGTGGAGGGGAATCTGCCCGCCGCCCGCTATCTCGAGCAGGTCCTCGAGATCGCGGGGGAGACGGTGCGTCCCCTCATCGTGGAGATCGCGAACCTCGACCTGCCCGCCCGCAGCGAGGAAGGCCTCTCGAAGCTCGGGATCTCCCTGCTGGACCGGCTGACCGAACTGTCGATCACGCGGGAGTACTCCGTGCTCAAGCAGCGCCTGCAGCGCACCGACCCCTCGGACGCGGAGCGCTATCAGGAGATCATGTCGCGTCTGGCCCAGGTGCAGGTCAGGCGCCGGGCTCTGCGCTCGGCCGAGGAGTGATCTCCTCCCCGCCGAGATCTTCCGCGGCGAGCGCTGCGATGCTCGCGGAGCGCTGTCGCTCCCGCAGGTCGTCGACGAGCACGCTCAGCGCAGGCAGCGCGGCGGCGGCGCCGGGCCGGTCCTGCAGCTGACCGAGGAGCTCAACGGCGATCTCCAGGTCCTGCACCTCCCCGAGCAGCTCCTGCAGCTGCTCCGCGCGCGCCAGATGCTCCGCCGCGGACGGCGCGCCCTCGAGCAGCTCTGCGGCATAGCGCCACCGCTTGGCGGCCTTGCGCGCCGTGTGCAGGGCCGAGATCTCGCCGTGCGCGGCCCGCAGCCTCTCCACCACGCGCTGCTCCGCCTCCGCGAGCAGCCCCTCCGCATCGACCAGTGGGGCTGGCGGTGGATCCTCGACCCACCGGCGCAGGAGACCGACCCCGTCGGCCCAGGCCGCTGCGGCGGCTTCTCGCAGGTAGGCCGCGACGGCGCGGGCTCGCAGATCCTCGAAGGTGGAACAGAACAGCGCATGCGCCACCTTGCGCCCGCCGGTCGAGACATGGCCGTCGGCGGTTGGCCCGTCGGCGATCGACCTGTCGGCCGAGACGCGGTCGAGCGCCGCTGGGAGCAGCTCGGCCAGAACATCCACGTCCCGCACCGCGCCGAGCGTCAGCGCGAGGTGCTGCAGCGCGGCCTCTGCCTGGGCGGCGTCCTCGAACGCGCCGGGGAGGGTGCGCAGCGTCGCGCGGAGGCGGCGCAGCGAGGTGCGCGCATCGTGCACCAGCTCGACGGGCAGCTCGCCGTCAGCGCGGGTCACCCCGCCGAGCGCCCGCTCGGCATGCAGCGCCACATACGCGGGCAGGCCGGAAGCTACTTCGGGCTTCTCACCTGAGGCCGCTTCTGGCGCCGGGCCGGTCACTCGGGGGCGAGGACGTACTCGCGCACGTCCTCCGCCTCGATCCCGCGCCCGGACTCGCCGGTCGAGGCGGACAGCAGCATCACGGTGTCCTGGAGCGCGACGACCGCGCGGCGATGCTCCTTCAGCTCATGCAGCGCGCCCTGCTCGATGACGTACGGCTCAGGGCCCTCGACGCGGATCGCGCCGTGGAGGATGTAGACGGACGCCGGAACGTCGGACTCGTGCTCGGTGAGCACCGTCCCCTCCAGGAGCGCGAGGACCGTCTGCTGGAGCGGTCCTCGCCGCACCACATGCTCGGCATGGAAACCGTCCCCGGCGCCGCGGGCGGCATCGATGGAACGGGTGATGATCGGAGTGAGCGCGACCATGACGGGTACCTCCTCGATGTGGGATCCGTCATACCAGTATGTGCCAGTCCTGCGGAAAGGCCATGCCTCGCCCGACGAGCCCTGCGCAGGGGGTGCGGCGGGTCCATGCGGTCGGGACGCTACGATCCAGGGATGGACTGTGCGGGCGAGGCGGTGACGCCGCAGGGGAGCGGGGTGGGGCCCGAGGACTCCCGTGACAGCTACTGGTATCCGGTCCGCGACCCTGCGCTCGACGTGCTCGAGGCGCTGCGCGCCTACCAGGCGGCGCACACCGCGCTGCGGCGTCGGGCGAGCGCCGGGATGGACATGAACACCACGGACCTCGCCGCGCTGCGCCACGTCATCGCGCACGGGCGACGCGACGAGCCGCTGACGCCGCTAGGTCTGGCCCGGTTGCTGGGGATCTCCGGCGCCTCCACCTCGAAGCTCCTCGACCGCCTCACCGCCTCCGGCCATCTCCGACGCGCCCGGCACCCCCGTGACGGGCGCTCGAGCATCGTCGTCGCTACCCCGCACGGTCACGCCGAGGTGCGCGAGCGCCTCGCGGGCATGCATGCGCGGATGCACGAGGCCGCCGCACAGGTCCCCGAGGAGGCCCGGACCGACGTCGCCGCCTTCCTGCGCCGCATCGCCCACGTGCTGGAGACAGAGGAGGCCTCGGCCCCGCTCACCGACGCGCAGGAGCCGCCCGCGCAGCGGTGATCAGCGCTCCTCGCCGCCTTCGGCGGGCCGCGAGGGCCACCACACGACCCGGCCCAGGTCCAGCACGAGCGCCGGCACCAGCAGGGTCCGCACCACGAAGGTGTCCAGCAGCACCCCGAACGCGACGATGAACGCGATCTGGGCGAGGAACAGGATCGGGATCACACCGAGCGCGGCGAAGGTCGCGGCGAGCACGAGGCCCGCCGAGGTGATCACGCCTCCGGTCACGGCCAGTCCCCGGGTCACCCCCTCGGCGGCGCCGTGGCGCAGCGTCTCCTCGCGCACCCTCGTCATGAGGAAGATGTTGTAGTCGATCCCGAGCGCCACGAGGAACACGAAGCCGAACAGCGGCACCGCAGGGTCCGCACCGGGGAAGCGCAGCACGTGGTCGAAGACGAGCGCGGAGACGCCCAGCGCCGCCCCGAAGGACAGCACCGTGGTGGCCATGAGCAGGATCGGGGCGAGGACGGCGCGCAGCAGCGCCATGAGGATCACGAGGATCACGGCGAGCACGACGGGGATGATGATGTTCCGGTCGTGCTCGGAGGCGTCGTTCGTGTCGATCGCGGTCGCGGTCACGCCTCCCACGAGCGCCTCGGGGACCTCCGCATGGAGCTCCGCGCGCAGGGCGCGCACGGTCTCCTCTGCGGCAGGGGAGTCCGGAGCGTCGGAGAGCGTGCCCTGGAGCAACACCCTGCCCTCGACCGTGGTCGGCGAGGGTGCGGGCGCACCCGGCGGGCCGAGGGCCTGGATCCCGTCCTCTGTCACCGGGGCGGTGCCGCTCGGCGAGTCGGCGGAGGTGACGGAGACCGACTCGATGCCGTCGAGGGCGAGCAGGACCGCGGCCGCGGCGTCCAGGTCGTCCTGGTCGGTGATCACCTGCACTGGTGAGCCGGCTCCGGCGGGGAAGTGCTCTCCGAGCGCGACCTGGCCGTCCCGAGCTGAGGAGTCGGCGAGCACGAGCTCCGACTGCGCGACGCCGGAGGCCTCGAGCTGGGTCACTCCGAGGCAGGCCGCGCCGAGGGCGAGGGCGGTGAGTATCCATATCGGCCGGGGCCGGCGCCGCACTGCGACCGCGACCCGCCCCCAGATCCCGTGATCGGCGAGGACCTCCGCCTCGTCGGGCTCCGCCGGATGCTCGAGCTCCTCGGCCGTGGCGCCGGGGGCCGGGCGGGGTCGGCGCGGCCAGAAGGCCGCCCGGCCCAGCAGCAGGAGGGTCGCGGGCAGCAGCGTCAGCGCAGCGCACATCGCGCCCAGGATCCCGATCGCCGCCACGGGGCCCAGTGCGCTGTTGGACTTCAGGTCCGACAGCAGCAGGCACAGCAGACCGGCGATGACGGTGCCGCCCGAGGCGAGGACCGGTTCGATCGTCCCGCGCAGCGCGGCACGGGTGGCGGCGGCGCGCCCGGTGAGACGACGCAGCTCGTCGCGGTACCTGGCGACGTACAGGAGCGAGTAGTCGGTCGCGGCGCCGATCACGAGGATGAACAGGATTCCCTGGGTCTGCCCGGACAGCAGCAGCACGCCGGCATCGGCCAGGTGCCAGATCACCAGCAGCGCGACGCAGAGGGCGGACATCGAGGTCACCAGCACGATGAGCGGCAGCAGGGGAGAGCGGTAGACGAGCACGAGGATCAGCAGCACGGCGGCGAGCGCGACGCCGAGCAGCAGGCCGTCGATCCCTGCGAAGGCGGCCCCGAGGTCGGCGGAGAAGCCTGCCGGCCCGGTGACATGGACGTCGAGGGAGTCCGGGAGGTCTCCCCGCAGTGCCTCGGAGACCTCGCCGGTCAGCGCCCCGAGGTCGGCGTCCGGGTCCAGGGGGACGAAGGCCTGCACGGCCAGTACGTCCTCCGAGGGCAGAGCGGGGGAGATCTCCGCACCCACTCCGTCCACCGAGCTCAAGGACTCGAGCGCTGCGGTGATCTGCTCCATCGCGTCGTCGTCGAGGGGCTCGGGAGAGGTGATCACGATGATGGCGGGGATCTCGTCCGAGCCCGTGAACTCCGGGGCGAGATGCGAGACCTCGGTCGCCTCCGCCGAGTCGGGGAGGTAGGCGGTCGCGTCGTTCGAGGAGACCTCGTCGACGCGGCCGAAGTACGGCCCGCCGACGGCCGCCCCGAGCAGCCAGACCAGGATCAGCAGCGCCGGCACCACGATGCGCACGAGGCGCGGGAGCCCGCGTCGGGGCCGACGGTGGGTGTGCCCGGTGGGGCGGGGGTCGTGCGATCTGCCTGCCATGATCTCCGTCCAGATGAGCGTGACCGTCGTAGTCTGCCACAGATGGTTAGCCAGGCGATGCATATTCTCGGTGTGGGTCGCCGATCCGTACCTCGCTGTCCGGCCGTACGGTGGCCCCACGAGGCCGTGAGCACTGGAGGCGCCATGAGGATCGAGTCCCGGCACACCCTCGCCGCCACGGCTGCGGAGGTGCGGGTATGGATGGAGCGTCCCGGTGCGCTCGTGCGCCTCACCCCGCCGGGCCTCGGCGGCCCGGAGGATCCCCGCGCCGGCGGGACGGAGGCGGGACGACTGGTGGCCGTGCGGCTCGGCCCGGCCGTGCTCCCCGCCCCGCTCCGCCCGCGCTGGCTCCTCCGTCACGCCGAGGACCACCGTCCCGGGGACGAAGCAGCTGCGCTGCGGTTCGTGGACCAGCAGATGAAGGGGCCCTGGCGGACCTGGCGTCACGAGCACGCCGTCCTCGAGGAGAACGGGCGCGCCGTCATGGCGGACCGCCTCGAGATCGAGCCGCCACGAGCCCTCGCCCCGTTCGCTCCCCGGATCGAGCGCTCTGTGCAGGAGCTCCTCGCCTTCCGAGCCCGCCAGCTGCGAGAGGACCTCGCCCTCCACGCCCGCTGGGGCGAGGCACCCCGCCTCAGGATCGCGATCGCCGGCGCCTCGGGACTCATCGGCACCCAGCTCGCCGCCCTGCTCACCACCGGCGGGCACACCGTGCTGCGGATGGTCCGCGGCCGGGCGGCCGGACCCGGCGAGATCTCCTGGGATCCGGCGGCCGGGCGGCTCGATCCGGCCGACCTCGAGGGGGTCGACGCCGTCGTGGACCTCGCCGGCCGCTCGATCGCGACCCGCTGGACCGCCACGGCCCGGCGCGAGATCCGTGACTCCCGCCTCGCGACCACCTCCCTCCTCGCCCGCACACTCGCCGGGATGCGCGAGGGCCCCCGCGTGCTCGTCCAAGCCTCCGCCATCGGGATCTACGGACCGCGCCGACCGGGCGAGCTGCTCGTCGAGGGTGCGAGCGCCGGGGAGGGATTCCTCGCCGGCGTCGTGCGGGACTGGGAGGCGGCGACCGCACCCGCGAGGGAGGCGGGGGTGCGCGTCGCCCTGCTGCGCACCGGCCTCGTGCTCTCCGACGGCGGAGGTTCCCTCTTGCCCCAGCTGCCGCTCTTCCTCGCCGGCACCGGCGGGCGGCTCACCGCAGCCGACGCGGCACTCTCCTGGATCACGCTCGACGACATGGCGCGCGCCTACGCCCACGCGCTCCTCTCGCCCACGGCCGACGGGCCGCTCAACGCGGTCGCGCCCGGCACGGTCACGGCAGGGGAGTTCGCCCGCACCCTCGGCCGGGTGCTGCACCGTCCCGCCCTGGTCCCGGTCCCCGCGGCGGGCCCGGCACTCGTGCTCGGCCGGGCCGGTGCCGACGAGCTGATCCGCACCGATCAGCGCGTCTCGTCCGCCCGCCTGGAGGCGGACGGGTTCGTGACCGCGCATCCGGAGCTCGAGGGGGCGCTGCGTCATCTGCTGCAGCGCACCTGAATGCCTGGTCGGCGCCGCATATCCGTAGCCCAGGCGGGGCTTGAACCCGCGACCGACGGATTATGAGTCCGCTGCTCTAACCGGCTGAGCTACTGGGCCGTGACCCTGGATAAGGGCCCGGACGAATCTACCACGCAGTGATGACCCGTCCGGACCCACGACCAGCACTGATGAGGGTCAGTGCGCGGCGGCGGTGGTCGCGGCCGCACCGCCCGTGCGGGTGTCGCCTGCGAGCTCGTCGGCATGCTCCCGCACCACCTGGACCGTCGGCCGTTCCCCGTCGCGGGACGCCTCCATCCAGCGCTCGAAGACCGAGCCGCCGGGGGCGGCGGTACTGCGCTGCAGCAGGGGGTCGGGACCCACGGGCAGCTGGATCGCCGGACCGCGCGGCGCGGGCGGCGCCATCTCGCGAGCAGCGAGGACCGCCTCGTGGAACGCCTTACCAGAAGGCTTCACGCGGCCATGCTCGTCGATCAGGCCCAGCGTGTGCTCCAGCGGCGGGAAGTCCGCGAGGTCCGCGGAAACATCATGCGAGCACCACCAGGTCACGCCCCACAGCTCGGGGCAGTCCAGGGCGTTCTCGATCGTGGAGCGCACGAACCAGGGGACATCCCCCTCGTCGAGCACGTTGCGGGGCGCGCCGACCTCCTGCAGCCAGAGGGCACGGTCCGGCGAGGGGGAGAAGGCGCGCGCGAGCTCGAGGTAGTACTCGGCCCGGTGGGCGACCTCGTGGGAGCGGGCGCCGTAGCGCTGCCCGGTGCCGTCGAACACCCACGAGTGCACGACCGTCGCATCGCCCAGGCGCGCGGAGTGGTCGGGCGTGAAGGCGTGATCGTCCATGAACCAGGCCGCGTCGTAGTTCGCGACCGTGTGCATGCCCATCGGCGCTCCCTCGCGCGCAGCGTCCAGGAGCGTGCGCGTCCACGCCTCAGCATCGCCCACGGTGATCGCGTCGGGGTCGGGGTGGTTGGAGGCGGAGAACTGATTGACCTCGTTGCCGAGGGTCAGGCCCAGGAGGTTCGGCGCATCCGCCACGCTCCTGCCCACCTCGCGGACCAGCTGCGCGGTCGCGGCGACCACGTCGGGGTCGGTGAACATGTTGCGGCGGTGCCAGGTCAGCAGCCAGCTGGGCACGAAGTCGAAGCTGGAGAGGTGCCCCTGGACCACGTCGACCACGACGTCCAGGCCCACGCCGGCGGCGACGTCCACCACGGCGCGCACGTCCTCGAGGGCGCGGGGTCGGATGAGGGTGCGATTGGGCTGGAGCAGCGGCCACAGCGGGAAGATCCGCACATGATCGGCGCCGAGTCCGGCGAGGGCGGCGAGGTCCTCGCCGACGGCATCGAGATCGAGGTCCAGCCAGGAATGGAACCAGCCCTGTCGCGGGGTGTAGTTCACGCCGAAGCGGACGGGACGGGGACCGGCAGGTGCCGGGAGGGGCGCAGACATCGTGTCCTTCCGTCGGACAGTGCTGGGAGTGAACGGCCGCGTCGGGGATCCTGAGCGGATCAACCCCGCACGACCGGGGGGACAGCTATGTCACCGAGTGTTACTGTAGCGCTTTAGTTCGGGCCTTGGCGCAGGATCGACGCCCGGACGGGAAGGGGGGTCCGGATGGCCGGCAGCACGCAGTCGACACCGCGGGGGAGCGGGCGCGGACACCGCGTGACGATCGCGGATATCGCGCGCCGAGCGGGGGTGACCTCCGCCGCCGTGTCCCTTGCCGTCAACGGCCGGCCCGGGGTCTCCGATGCGACGCGCGAGCGCATCATCGCGATCGCCCGCGAGCTCCAGTGGGAGCCGTCCCCGGCCGCACGCGCTCTCGCCGGCGCGCCCGTGCGCACGATCGGGATGGTCCTCGCCCGCCCTGCCGAGGTGCTGGGCGCTGAGGCGTTCTTCGGTGCCTTCGTCGCCGGGCTGCAGGAGGTGCTCAGTCGCGAGGACTACTCGTTGCAGATGAAGATCGTCGAGACGCCCGAGGCGGAGATCGACACCTATCGCCGCTGGTTCGGTCAGCGCCGCGTGGACGGGGTCGTCATGGTGGACCTCCGCCCCGAGGACCCGCGCGTTCCCGCGCTCGAGCAGCTCGGGCTGCCCGCCCTCGTCATCGGCGGCCCCGGCCATCACGGCCGCCTCCCCTCCGTCTACGTCGATGACGCCGAGGCGACCCGCCTCCTCGTCGACCACCTCGCGGGCCTCGGCCACACCCGCATCGCGCGCGTCGCCGGCGAGGCGACCTTCCTCCATACCCTCCAGCGCGACCGCGCCTTCACCGAGCGCTGCGAGGAGCTCGGCATCGAGGGAGTCCTCCAGGAGGCCGGATTCGGGGCGCGCGGCGCCGAGACCGCGACCGCGCAGCTGCTCGCCAGCTCCACCCCACCCACTGCGATCCTCTTCGACAGCGACGAGATGGCGCTCGCGGGATCCCACACCCTCCTCGAGGCCGGACGCCGCATCCCCGAGGATGTCGCTGTCGCGAGCTACGAGGACTCCCCGCTTGCCCGCACCCACCGCCCGCCGATCACCGCGATCGGCCGCTCTGCGACCGAGTACGGGCGCGTCGCAGCACGCCGCCTGCTCGGGATCATCGCCGACGGCGCCGCCGGTTCCGCCACCAATGGGGCGGACGCTGCGGTCAACGCCAGCAGCTCCGCGGCCGACGGACATGCCGCGCCCGAGGACCGCGTGATCATCCCCGAGCTCATCGTGCGCGGCTCCACCGCGGGCGAGGAGCAGGCCGGCGGGAAGGTCCCGGCGCAGGCCTCGGCAAGTCCCTCGGCTTCCTCCCGAGAGGGGCGCGCGGAGAAGCTCGAGGACGCCGCGCCTGCCGCGGCACCGTCGGCGTAACCTTCGTCATAGTGGCCGGTCGGCAGGGGGTTCTGGGATGCGGAGCCCGCCAGGATCCTGCTACAGTCGTCCAGGTCGATCCCGCATAGCTCAACGGCAGAGCATTCGACTGTTAATCGAAGGGTTGTTGGTTCGAATCCAACTGCGGGAGCCCAGCAGAAGGCGCACAGCCCCGGACTTGTCCGGGGCTGTCGTCATTTCTGAGGTCCCTCACGCCCCGCCCGGTCCCTCGAAGGAGCTCGCCGATGTCCTCCCTGCCAGAAGGCCGCCCCACGGACAGCCATCTGCCCGATGACCGCTTCCCGCTCCCGGACGCCTTCGGCCCCGGCAGCGTCTGGGCGGACCGCACCGGAGAGCGCAGCCTCGTGGGCCGCACCCAGCGCGGCGTGGAGATCCCGATCGGCAACGGCGAGGGCGAGGTGAGCCCCGGCGAGCTGCTCAAGCTCGCGCTCATCGGCTGCGCTGGTATGTCCAGCGACGTGAACCTCGCCCGCCGTCTCGGCGAGGACTTCGCGATGCGCTTGTGGGCCCATGGCACGTCCGATGAGGCCGAGAACCGCTACACGACCATCGCCGAGGAGGTTCAGCTGCCGCTCGAGGGCCTCGAGCCCGAGAAGGTCGCGAACGTCGCGAAGGTCTTCGCACGCGCCGTCGCGGCCGGCTGCACCGTCGAGCGCTCCGTGGTCCCCGGCGTCGAGGTCACCCACCGGGTCCTCGGCGCGGAGGACCCTGCAAAGACCCCCAGGGAGGAAGAGGCATGACCGTCCGTCCCATCCGCGTCGTCGGCGACCCGGTGCTGCGCACCCCCTGCGACCCGATCCGCACCATCACCGACGGCACCCGCGCGCTCGTGCGCGACCTCATGGACACCGTGGACGATCCCGGCCGCGCCGGCGTCGCCGCGAACCAGATCGGCGTGAACCTGCGCGCCTTCTCCTGGCACATCGTCGAGACCGGCGAGATCGGCTGCATCCTCAACCCCGTCATCGTCGAGCTCTCCGAGGAGCTCCAGCACGACGACGAGGGCTGCCTCTCCGTGCCCGGCCTCTTCTTCCCGCGCACCCGCTCCGCCTACGCCCGCTGCGTGGGCATGAACGTGGACGGCGAGGAGATCGAGCTCGAGGGCGAGGGACTCATCGCCCGGCTCATCCAGCACGAGGTGGGTCACCTCGACGGCGAGCTCTACATCGACGGCCTCGAGCGCTCCGTGAAGAAGAAGGCGTTGCGCCAGATCAGGGAGACCCTTTAAGCTCGCAGGGACGAAGGCCTGTCCATCTCGCAGCTCTCCGTGCCACCGATTCGTTGGGGAAGACGCATCGGAGACCGGGAGGATCGAGATGACCCAGGGCGTTCTGTACGTGCACTCCGCGCCGCGTGCCCTCACGCCGCATATCGAATGGGCAGCGAGCGGAGTGCTTGGCGTGCCTGCACGCATCCGCTGGGAGGATCAGCCCGCGATGCGCGGCCTGCAGCGCGCGGAGATGACCTGGCGCGGTCGGGAGGACACCGGCGCCCGTCTGGTCAGCGCCCTGCGCGGCATGCACGAGGTCCGCTTCGAGGTCACCCAGGAGGCGACCGCTCAGCTCGACGGCGCTCGCTGGAGCTGCACTCCTGAGCTCGGAATCCACCACGCCGCGACCGATCACGCCGGCAACACCGTGCTCACCGAGGACCACGTGCGCGGCTGCCTCGAGCGGGCCGGAGACGACCCGCTCGCCCTGCGCCGCGAGCTCGAGATCGCGCTGGGCACCCCCTGGGACGAGGACCTTGAGATCTACCGCCACGCCGGCGAGGGTGTCCCCATGCGCTGGCTGCACCGCGTCAGCTGACGCACCCTCTCCGTCTCCGCGCCGAGCCCTCCCGTCGGCCGTTGCGTCGGATCTCCTGACCACAGAGCGCTGCCCCGCCGATCCCCACCTGAGGGGATCTGCGGGGACAGCGCTCGTGAGGGCGGTCCTTGCGGGGATCAGGAGCTGGTGACCACCACGGCGATGTCGTGGCCGCCGAAGCCGAAGGCATTGTTCAGCACGGCGACGTCGCCGTCGGCCAGCGTGACCGGAGCGCCGTTCGCGATCTCCATCGGCGTCTCGGGATCGAGGTTCTCGATGTTGATCGTCGGCGGGACCGTGCGGTGGTGCGCGGCGAGGACCGAGAAGACGGTCTCGAGCGCGCCCGCACCGCCCAGCAGGTGCCCGGTCATCGACTTCGTCGAGGTGACCACGAGCTGGTCGGTGACGCCGCCCAGCGCGTCGGAGACAGCGCGCAGCTCGCCGATGTCGCCCAGCGGAGTCGAGGTGCCGTGCGCGTTGACGTGCTTGATGTCCTCAGCCATAAGGCCCGCGTCCTCGATCGCCTCGCGCACCGCTGCAGCCTGGCCCTCGGGGTTCGGGGCGGAGATGTGGTAGGCGTCCGAGGCCATGCCGCGGCCGGCCGCGTAGGCGTAGACGCGGGCACCGCGCGCGGCGGCGTGCTCCTCGCTCTCGAGCACGAGGATCCCTGCGCCCTCGCCGAGGACGAAGCCGTCGCGGTCCACGTCATAGGGGCGGGAGGCGTGCTCGGGGTCATCGACCCGGGTGGAGAGCGCGCGGATGTTCGCGAAGGCCGCGACCGTCATCGGGTGGATCGACGCCTCGGTGCCGCCGACGACGACCACATCGGCGCGGCCGTCGCGGATCATGCCCATGCCGAGGGCGACCGCCTCGGAGCCGGAGGCGCAGGCGGAGACGGGGGTGTGGGCGCCGGCACGGGCGCCGAGCTCCATCGAGATGTTCGCGGCGGCGGAGTTCGCCATGAGCATCGGCACGGTGAACGGGTTGACCCGTCGTGCGCCGCGCTCGCGGACCACATCCCACTGATCGAGCGTGGTCCAGATGCCGCCGATGCCGGAGCCGACCACGACGCCGAGGCGGGTGGGGTCGACCTCGGGGGCGCCGGCGTCGGCCCAGGCCTCGCGCGCGGCGACCATGGCGTACTGCCCGGAGGGGTCGAGCTTCTTCGCCTCGGGACGGCTGAGAGAATCGAGCGCACCCGGCGTGAGCTGGCAGGCGAAGTCCACGGACAGGCCGTAGCGCTCCTTCCAGTCGTTCTCGAACGTGCGGGCCGTCGAGGTCCCGGCGAGTGCCGACTCCCAGGTGGAGGCGACGTCGACGCCGAGGGGGTTGACGGTGCCGAGGCCGGTGACGGCGACTCGAGTACGGGGCGAGGGCATGCGGACCTCCGGGTCGGGTCGAGGTGGGAAGCGGCGACGCCCGGGACGGAGCTCGTCCCGGGCGTCAGGCGGGGCTCAGTTTTGAGCGCCCTCGATGAACTTGACGGCGTCGCCGACGGTCGCGAGGTTCTTGACCTCTTCGTCGGGGATGCGGACGTCGAACTTCTCCTCGGCGTTGACGACGATGGTCATCATGGAGATGGAGTCGATGTCGAGGTCGTCGGTGAAGGACTTCTCCAGCTTGACGTCCTCGGTGGCGACACCGGTCTCCTCGTTGACGATCTCGGCGAGGCCCGCGAGGATCTCGTTCTCGGTGTGTGCCATGGGTGCTCCTTCGGGTGTGCGGATGAGTGGCGAGGACAGACTACCCGGGACGGGTGCACGGGACGTGCACTGCCCGGGATGTCGTGCCCGGTCGTGATGCGGGTGACAGCCCGCGGTGGTTCAGGGTCGACTGAATTCGGGGATTGACAGGATCAGGGGAGGACCAGGACCTGGCCTGCGTAGGCGAGGCCCGCGCCGAAGCCGAACTGGACGAGCACGTCACCGCTCTTGGCGGTGCCCTCCTCGAGCAGACGGTGCGTGGCCAGCGGGATCGAGGCGGCGGAGGTGTTGCCGGTCTCGGCGATGTCGCGGCCGATCACGACGTCCTCGGGCAGCTTCAGCTGCTTGGCGAGCTCGTCGATGATGCGCATGTTCGCCTGGTGGGGGACGAACACGTCCACATCCTCGACGCCGATGCCGGACAGCTCGAGCATCTCGCGGATCTTCTTGGCGGTGTGCCACACGGCCCAGCGGAACACGGTGCGGCCGTCCTGCTCGAGGGTCGGCCAGTCCACCTTCCCGTCGCGGAAGTCGAGGGAGGAGCCGGTCATGCGGATCGTGTCCCAGTGGTCGCCGTCGGACCCCCACACGGTGGGGCCGATCATCGGCTCCTCGCTCGGGCCGACGACCGCCGCGCCCGCCCCGTCGCCGAGGAGGAAGGAGATCGAGCGGTCGGTGGGGGAGACGATGTCGGAGAGCTTCTCCGCGCCGATGACCAGCACGTTCCGGGCGGCGCCCGAGCGGATCAGCGCGTCGGCCTGGCCGATGCCGTAGGCGAAGCCGGCGCAGGCGGCGGAGATGTCGTAGGCGATGACATCGGGGCGGCCCAGCTGGCCGGCCAGCAGCGTCGCGAGCGACGGGGTGGGGTAGGGGAAGGTGATCGTCGAGACGATGATCGCGTCGAGGGCGTCCAGGTCGATGCCGGAGCGCTCGATCGCTTCCTTCCCAGCGGCCAGCGCGAGGTCCTTCACGCCCACGTCCTCGCTCGCGCGGTTGCGGGTGATGATGCCGGTGCGCTGGCGGATCCACTCGTCGGAGGAGTCGATCGGGCCGACGAGATCATGGTTGGGGACGACCAGGTCGCCGCGCGCAGCGCCGTAGGCGAGGACCCGGGAGCCTGCGACAGGGGTGGGCGGGGTCAGGGAGATGGCCATGCTCACGCCTCCTGATCCGCGGCGAGACCGGCGTGCTCGCGCGCCAGGGCGCGGGCGGCCTCGAGGTCGTCGGGGGTGTTGAGGTTCGCGAGCGCGATGCCCTTCAGCTCCCGCTTCGCCAGGCCCGTGAGGGTCCCGGCCGGGGCGACCTCGATCAGGCCCGTCACGCCGCGTGCGCGGAAGGTCTCCATGCAGGCCTGCCAGTCCACAGGGGAGGCGACCTGGGCGACGAGGAGGTCGAGATAGCGGGCGCCGGAGGTGATCGCCTCGCCGCCCGCGTTGGTCACGAGCGGGGCCGACGGATCGGCCGGGGCGAGGCTCGGCGCGAAGGCGGCGAGCTCCTCGCGGGCACCGGCCATGTACGGGGTGTGGAAGGCACCGGCGACCTGCAGCGGGATGACGCG
>Ga0079224_100006468_pt1 | contig 15533 bp, 11 predicted proteins | sample Stecom2015_FD_80414 | JGI IMG/M metagenome (GOLD analysis project Ga0079224, IMG submission 80414) | Agricultural soil microbial communities from Utah to study Nitrogen management - Steer compost 2015 | ecosystem: Environmental > Terrestrial > Soil > Agricultural land | place: USA: Utah...
ATGCCATTGCTTATCATCGACCGTGTACCGAGCCCCGGCAGTCAGTTTCAGCAGGTCGGTGATCTGGTATCCCAGCTCAACGAATCCCGCCCTCGAGGAAGTCTTCAGGTCGCCGTAGAAGTTCAGCCCCAGGGGCAGGAACAGCAGCACGAAGTTGGTACGGTTCTGCGCTGTTTCCCGGTAATAGTTGGCACCGACGATCCAGCTAAAGGCACTATCGGAGGAGGATGCCAGGCGCAACTCCTGGTACCACTGGCGTGAACCGATCGGATCCATCAGCACTTGCGTCAGACCCACATTGGCGGAGGAGCTCAGGTAGAACGTGTCAGCGCGCGTATAGCCCGTGACGGACGTGAACTGGCTATTGCCAATCGGGCCCGTGACATTCAAGGTGCCGCTTGAAAAGCGCTTTGTGGACTCGTTTGGCTCGGTCGCCGGAATTACGTCTACGGGGAGTGCATCCAGGGCATTCTTGTAAGCAAAACTCGCGTCATTCTTTCCATGATAGCCACGCAACGTGACATCCCAGTCACCAGGAGCAGCCCACCGGAGAGCGCCTGTGAACATGGTGTTGTTCATGTCATTGAGCAGCTCCCCGGAGGTCGGGTTGAAGGAATAGCCATCCCGTGCAGCATGACCGGCCGCGATCTTGCCATAGAGCCGATCCTCGAGAACGGGTCCGCTGAGCAGGAAGCGTGCCTGGTAACCATTCAGGTTGGTCAGCGATGCGTCAGCCTTCAGCTTGACCTCCGGTCCCGGTGTCAGCGTGTGTATGACGATCGCACCGCCAGTCGCATTGCGCCCGTACAGCGTGCCCTGCGGTCCGCGCAGTACTTCGATGCTGTCAACGTCGATGAAGCTGAACTGGTTCGTGAATGGCTTGCCTTGATAGACACCGTCCACATAGATCCCGACGCCTTCGTCGGCTCCCACGGACAGGTTGAGGGAGCCAATGCCGCGGATGGCTACAGGCGAGCTGCCGAGGCTGTTGTCGCCGCCAACAAACAGGCCCGGAGTGATACCGCTCAGGTCCGAAAGGCCGGAGATCTGGCCGGCATCGAGATCGTCCCCGGTAAATGCCGTGATGGCCATCGCCGTGCTCTGCAAACTGGTGTCGCGCTTTGTCGCGGTGACGACGATCTCGTCCAGTGCCTGTGCCCGGATCGACGGAGAGCAAAGCGATGCGATCAAGATGCAAGCGACGGAGTGGCTTGCGTGGCTGTGTTTCCTCATCGTCTCCCACCCCCATTGGGAGATCACTGACCCGGGTGTGTTGTGCGCTTATCGCTCCAACATGCACCCACGTTGATATTGGGTCACAACCATCTCAACGCATCAATGCAACGCAGGTACCGCGCGGGGGGAGTCGGGCCGGCACGATGGGGGAGTACGCAGGATAGAGCCCGCGCTCAGTTGGCGGCCGCTTCGAGAAGCGCTTCGGCCAGTCTCACCCAGTACTCGGCCCCGATAGGCAATAGCCGGTCGTTGAAGTCGTAGCAAGGGTCGTGCGGCATGTGTGTGTGCTCGTGGTCGCCACTACCCAGCAGCAAGTAGCATCCAGGTGTGCTCTGCAACAGATACGCAAAATCGTCAGAGCCCATCAATGGTCCGAGCTCTCCATCGACATTCGTTGCGCCAACCAGCGCGCGGGCGACTTCCAGGCTCCGATGCGTGCAGGCAGGATCGTTCACGAGGACCGGAAACATCGGTTTGACGATCACGTCGATGTGGGCACCGGTCGCGCCGGCAACACCCGCGGCGATCTCCTTCAGCCGGTGCATCATACGGTCCCCTTCCCTGGCCTCGAGGTAGCGCAAGCCGCCCCCGATGTGAGCCGACGAAGGGATCACGTTGTAGGCGTCTCCGGAATGCAGCTGTGTCAAGCTCAGCACGGTCGGGGTCGTGGGATCGGCGTTACGGCTGACGAGTGCCTGCAACGCCTGTATGAGCAGGCTGGCTGCATGGATAGGGTCCACACAGTGCTGTGGCAGACCAGCATGCCCTCCCTTGCCCTTGATCTCGATATCGATCTGTGCCGATCCGGCCATGAAAGCACCCACGCGCGTGCCGATCGTGCCAAGAGGTGCTCCCGGCCAGTTGTGTATTGCATAGATGGAGTCGCACGGAAATCGCTCGAACAAGCCGGCATCTATCATGGCCTGTGCGCCTCCAAGACCTTCTTCTGCCGGCTGGAAGATGAAATGAATGGTGCCGTCGAAGGCACGGCGGCGGCTGAGGGCGGTGGCTGCCGCCAGCAGGATGGCCGTATGACCATCGTGCCCGCACCCGTGGAAGGCGTGTGGCCTGGTCGATCGCCATTTCGGGGTTCCCTGCTCGGCAACGGGCAGAGCATCCATGTCCGCACGCAATCCAATGGAGCGAGAGCTCGTTCCGCACGAGAGAGAGCCAACCACGCCTGTTTTCCCGATCCCGGTGGATACCTGCATTCCGAGGCGGGCGAGGACACCGGCGACGAGGGCTGAAGTCCTGTGCTCCTGGAAGCCCACCTCCGGATTGGCGTGCAGCTCGCGACGCCAGGTCCGCGCACGTCGCTCCAGACGCCTGACTTCGGGGGACAGTTGATCCATCCCGGCTACGTAACGCACCCCGGCGCCGCCGCGCAAGGGACGGTTGCCCGACGCACGGGGGAGTAGCCCCGATCAGATGGGGGAGAAGGGTGATCGAGATCCCTGGTCGGCTTTCGCCACGCCGGGTCGGCTCAGTGCACGCTGGCGTCCTGCGCTCCTTCCTTCCCCTCCGCCTTCGCGATCACCCGCTCGACCGAGCCCGTGGTGATCGGGTGGTAGCCCGGGCGGGCGTCCGCGAGCACCTGCTTCGCGAGCGCGAGCCCTTCCGGCGTCTCTGCCAGCGCCTCGTAGGTCGGCATGATCAGCTTGCGCCGTCCGATCTGCTTCAGGAACGCGGCCATCGCTTCGGTCGCCTGCGCGTAACCGCTGCGCACGGTGAGCGGGTACCAGCGCATAGCGATCTCGCCGTTCGCGGTGCCGGTGAAGCCGTAGGCAGCGTCGAGCGCGGCGAGCTGCTCGTGGCCCAGCGTCTTCGGCAGCCCGTCGAGGAAATGCAGCCATTCCTGCGTGCTCCAGGCCTCCGTGACGCGGCTCTCCGGCAGGGTGCCGTCGGCGAGCCACGCCTCGCGCACGGCATCGACCGCCTGCAACCGCCCTGACACGACCTGCGGCGCGGACTCGGGAATGGTGGTGCCGTAGATCCACTCCTCCAGCTCCGCGCGCGTCACCTTGCCCGGATGCTTGTCGAGCAGGTTGGCCTGCGCGTACTCGATGAACCGAGTCGTGGGGATCGACCGGAACGCGAAGTGATCGAAGTAGCCGCGCAGGAACGTGTCGAACGCCGCGCGGCCGAAACGCTCCTCCAGGAAGTGCAGGAACCAGGCGCCCTTGTCGTAGGCGACCTCACTCAGCGGGTCGCCGGCCTTGACCTCGACCTCCGGGCGTATGGCGAGCGCGCGCGCCTGCTCCGGCATGTCGGCCAGGCTCTCGCGCAGCGCGTTGCGCGCGATCACGTACTCCATGTCGGCGAGCTCCTTGCCGTACAGCGCCTCGACGATGCGGTTCTCCACGTAGCTCGTCACGCCCTCGTTCAGCCAGGCGTCCTTCGGCGTGGCGAACGTCACGAGGTTGCCCGACCAGCTATGCGCCAGCTCGTGCGCGATCAACGCCACCAGCGACTTGTCGCCGACGATCACCGTCGGCGTGATGAAGCTGAGCCGCGGGTTCTCCATGCCGCCGTACGGGAACGACGGCGGAAGCACCAGCATGTCGTAGCGCTCCCAGCGGTACGGGCCGTACAGCTCCTCGGTCACCTGGATCATGCGCTCGGTGTCGGCGAATTCGGCGGCGGCCTTTTCCACCATCGCCGGCTCCGCCCAGACGCCGCTGCGCTCGCTGATCGGCTCGAAGACCAGGTCGCCGGCGGCGATCGCGAGCAGGTAGGAGGGAATCGGCTGCGGCATCTCGAAGCGGTAGTCCCCGTCCCGCGCTGCGTGCGGATCGTTGTCGGCGCTCATCAGCACCATCACGTTCCCGGGCGATTTCACGTGCGCGGTGTAGGTGAAGCGCACGCTCGGCGTGTCCTGCAGCGGCACCCACGAGCGCGCATGGATCTGCTGCGACTGGCTGAACATGAACGGCTGCTTGCCGCCCTGGGTCATCGCCGGGGTGAGCCATTGCAGTCCGGAGGCCTCGGGCGACGTGCGATAGCTCACGCGCACGCGCTCCGGCTGCCCGGGCGTGCGAATGGTGAGCTTGCTGCCGAGCGGCGCCACGGGATCGGCGAGGACGTACTCGAGGTCGCTCCACGACCCGTCCGCCTGCTCCGCCGCGACCCGCTCGATCGCGAGGTCGCGGCTGTCGAGCACGAGCTCGGTCGCGTTCGGGTCGCGCCAGTCGAGCCGGTAGGTGGCGCTGCCGGCGAGCTCCTTCTTCTCGAAGCTGAGCTCGAGCTCCAGCGCGAGATGCTCGATCCGCGCCTTCTGCGGCTCGGCATACGACAGCGGATCGTGCTCGGCGAAGGTCGAGGGCGCGGGCGCACCGGCATCCGGCCGGGCCGCGTCGTCGCCGACGGGCGTGCTCTCGGGCGAGCAACCGCCGCCCACGGCAACGGCGGCGACGAGCATCACGAGGCTGGAACGCATGAGTGACTCCCTGTTGCGATCGAGCGGCCGAGTGTAGCGCCGGCAGGCGGGCAGGTCAGCGCCGTTGCAGCCTGAGCTTGCCTTCCGCCGTGCGCTCGAGGCGCGTGCCGAGCGCCTCGCCTTCGCGGCTCAGCACCGCCTCGAGCCACGCCGTGTCCTCCGGCGACGCCGGCTCCAGGCGCATGCGGCGTAGCCTGAACGGCGTGATCTCGAGGCCGAGTAGCTCGCCGGCGGACGGCTCGACGTCCGCGATCCACATCAGCGAGAGGTCCCCGCGATACTGCTCGTAGCCCTGGATGCCTTCGTAGTCGGTGATGAAGTCGCCGCAGCCGTAGAGGATCGGCCGGCCCTCGTAGATCTCGACGCCCTTCGCGTGGTGGGACGAGTGGCCGTGGACGACGTCCACGACGCCGCTGTCGACCAGCGCGTGCGCGAACGCGCGCTGCTCTTCGGGTATGCGATAGCCCCAGTTGCCGCCCCAGTGGACGGAGGCAACGACGACGTCCCCGGGCTCTTTGTGCCGCTGCATCGCGCGCGCCGCGCGTTCTGCCTGGGACCGGGACAGCCCGGTCATGTTGATTCCCGGCCCGTCCTGGCGCGCCTGCCACGCGCGCGGGCATCCGCTCGATTCCGTGCCGAAGCCGAACACCAGCACCCGGCCCCTGCCCCCGACGTCGACCACCGCGGGGGCGGCGGCCTCCTTTCTCGACGACCCCGCTCCGGCCGTGCGCAGCCCGGCGGCATGCAGGGTGCGCAGCGTTTCCTCCAGCCCGGCGTACCCCCAGTCGAGAACGTGGTTGTTGGCGAGCACGCAGCAGTCGATGGCGGCGGCCGTGAGGCAAGGAACGTTGCCGGGATGCATGCGGTAGTGGATGCCCTTGCCGGGCCAGTGATCGTCGCTCTGCGTGACGCTCGTCTCGAGGTTGACGATGCGTGCATCGGGCGCGGCCCGCTCGAGCTCGGCAAGTGACGCTCCCCAGATGTAATCGAATCCCACGGGCCGCTCGATCGGCCCGTTCGCCCGTTCCGCGAGCTCGACGTACACGTTCGCGTCCCGGACGTACGCCTCGTGCAGCCGCGGATCGCCCGCGTGCGGCAGGATCTGGTCGATGCCGCGCCCGGTCATGACGTCGCCGCAGAGGAAGATCCTGATCGCGTCGCTTCGCATTGGCCCGCTCTCATCGCTCGCCGCGCTGCGGGTCGTCCAGCCAGGGGCGACGACTTCAGCCGGCTACACGTCGAGCACGCACTGGGCCCGCCACAGGCCGCCGGGCTCGCGCGCGACTTCGAGCCCGGTCAGCGTCGCTCCCTTGACCTCGACCGCAGGCTCGTGCCGCCGCGGGTCCGCCGGCTCGCCCCAGGCGGACGCGCGCAGGCGCCCGTCCCGGATGCGGACCTCGAAGCGGCCGAACAGCATGTTCCTGTCGGCCATGGCGTAGACCAGCGCGTTGAGCCAGTCGTTCAGCAGCAGGTCGTGGTCGGGCGCCGTGCACTCGAGTTCCAGGCGCTCCCGGTCGGCAACCTTCGACGGGTCCGTGATCACGGCGGTCATGGCCAGCGCCGCCTGCTCGAACGCGGCTTCGAGCGTCGGCCCGAAGCCGCGCACGCCCACGTCCGCTTCGTGCGGGAAATGCTCGTAGTAGCAGGCTTTCTCCGTCATTGGACGCGGTCCGGACCCGTCTGGCCACCCGTCTCCATCGTACCCCTCGCCACGGGGACCCGCGACCGGCGCGGCCGTGCCCCACCGTCTATCGTAAGTAGTGATCCCGATTCAGGGTCTCCTGCGACCGTCCTAGCATCGGGCATTGGAGGAATTCGGCATGCGGGGTGATCAAGGCGAGCTCACTGCCGTCGGCCGGACGATCTGGCAGGCGAAGTACCGCCTGGACGAAGGTGCCGCGCCGGAGGCGACGTTCGAGGCGACGCGGCGGCGCGTCAGCCGCGCGATTGCGCAGGTGGAGGCGGATCCGGAGCACTGGGAGGCGGCGTTCGCGGACCTGCTCGCGGACTTCCGGTTCCTGCCGGGCGGGCGCATCTGGGCGGGCGCCGGCAGCGACCGGGACGTGACGCTGTTCAACTGCTTCGTCGCCGGCGCAATCCAGGATTCCATGGAGGGAATCCTGGACGCCCTGCGGGAGACGGCACTGACGCTGCAGCAGGGCGGCGGCGTGGGGCTCGACTTTTCCACGCTGCGCCCGGCCGGGCAAGTCGCGCAACGCACCGGGCAGGTCGCATCCGGCCCGGTCTCTTTCATGCACGTCTGGGATGCCCTGTGCCGGACCATCCTCTCGAGCGGCACGCGCCGCGGCGCGATGATGGGAACGCTGCACTGCGAGCATCCCGACGTCGAGGCCTTCGTCGATGCCAAGCGCGACGGCACGGCGTTGCGCAACTTCAACCTTTCCGTGCTGGTCAGCGATGCGTTCATGCAGGCCGTCGCCGATGATGCGGAGTGGGTCCTGCGGTATCCGCCGGGAGCCGCCACCGCCGGTACGGGCGGCAACGGGCCGGCGGAATCGGGCCGCCGCGTGCCGGCGCGCGCACTCTGGCGTCGCATCGCGGAGGCGGCTCACGCCGGCGCGGAGCCCGGCGTCCTGTTCGTCGACACGGTCAACCGCGAGAACAACCTCTGGTATTGCGAAACGATCCGGGCGACGAACCCCTGCGGCGAAATTCCGCTGCCGCCTTACGGCGCCTGCAACCTCGGCTCGATCAACCTGCCCGTGTTCATAAAGTCCCCGTTCAGCCGCTCGTCCTCGTTCGACTGGCCAGCGCTCTCCGCGACCGTCGAGACGGCGGTGCGCTTCCTCGACGACGTGATCGACGCATCGCGGTTTCCGCTCCCTGCACAGGCAGAGCGGGCGCGCGCGACTCGCCGTATCGGGCTCGGCATCACCGGCCTCGCGGACGCACTGGTCATGCTCGGCCTGCACTACGACAGCGAGGCCGCCCGTGACCTTGCGCGGCGCGTCATGGCGGCGGTGCGGGATACGGCCTATGCGGCATCCGTGCGCCTCGCACGGGAGAAAGGCCCGTTCCCGCTGCTCGACCGGGAGCGCTACCTCGCCGGGCCGTTCGTTCGCCGGCTGCCGGAGGAGCTCCGCGGCGGGATCGCCGCCCACGGGATCCGCAACAGCCACCTGCTCGCCATTGCCCCGGCCGGCACGATCAGCCTGCTCGCGGGCAACGTGTCGAGCGGCATCGAGCCGATCTATGCGCTCGAGGCGACGCGCGACGTGCGCGGACCCGATCTCGGGATCCGCACGATTGCCGTGCGTGACTTCGCCTACGAAGCATGGCTCGCTGCCGGCGGCGATCCGGCCCGGCCGGACCCGGCGTTCGTGACCTCGGCGCACCTGCGCCCGGAGGCGCACCTCGAGATGCAGGCGACCCTGCAGCCGTTCGTGGACAACGCGATCTCGAAAACCGTGACGCTCGACGCCAACGCGACGGTGGAGGACGTCGAGCGGATCTTCACCCGCGCCCGCGAGCTCGGCCTGAAGGGCTGCACCGTGTTCCGCCCCGGCACGGAGCGAGGCGAGGTATTGCGCGGCAGGGATGCGCCGCACTGCTGCCACGTCGAGCGCGAAGCGGATTGAGAATCGGATTCAGAACCCTATCGATGGGACATTCCGGAGGAAAAGCCGTGAGACCGATACTGATGATGGCACTCGCTGCACTGCTGGCGTCGGCATGCGCCACCGTGGATCGCCACGCGGAGGCGGAAGGACCGCTGCCGGAAGGCGTGGTGAACTGCGTGAACCTGCGCCAGGTGGACCGCATCCAGATCATGGACGAGCAGCACATCCTGTTCCGCCTGCACGGCGGCAAGATGTACACCAACCACCTGCTCAGCCGCTGTCCGGGCCTGCGCCGCGACGACACCATCATGTACCGGACTACGCTGAACCAGCTCTGCCACCTCGACATGTTCACGATCCTGCGGAACATCGGCGGCGGGTTCATGCCCGGCGCGACCTGCGCCTTCGGCAGGTTTCACCCGACGACGGAGGAAGAGATCGAGGACCGGCGCTGAGCGCACGCCGGCAAGACCGGCGTCCCGTCAGCCCTTGACGCAAACGAGCGGCCTGAGCCGGCAGACCTTGCGTGCGAGGCCGGCCCGGTCGGCGGAGTCGACGACGGCGGTGACGTCCTTGTAGGCACCCGGTGCCTCCTCGGCGACCCCGCGCTGCGACGGCGAGCGGACCAGGATCCCCTGCGCGGCCAGCTCGTCGATCACCTGCCGGCCGCTCCATTGCCGCAGGGCCTGCTGGCGGCTCATCGCCCGCCCGGCACCGTGACACGCGGAGCTGAAGGAGAGGGCCGCGGATTCCTTCGTGCCGGCGAGCACGTAGGAGGACGTGCCCATCGAGCCGCCGATGATCACCGGCTGGCCGACGGACCGGTACCGCTCGGGCAGGTCGGGCATGCCGGGACCGAAGGCACGGGTAGCGCCCTTGCGGTGCACGAACAGCGTGCGGCGCTCGCCGTCGACCTGGTGCACCTCCTCGCGGCAGGTGTTGTGGGACACGTCGTAGAGGACCTCGAGGTCGGCGTCCGGGAACAGGCCGGCAAAGGTCTCCCGCGTGATATGGGTCAGTATCTGTCGGTTCGCGAGCGCGCAGTTCGTCGCGGCGCGCAGGGCACCCAGGTAGCGTTGGCCGAGCTCGGACGTGATCGGCGCGCAGGCGAGCTCGCGGTCGGGCAGCTCGATCCCGAACTCTTTCGCGGCGACTGCCATCTCGCGCAGGAACTCCGTGCCGATCTGGTGGCCGAGGCCGCGCGAGCCGCAATGGATGCTGATCACGACGTGCTCCGGCGCGAGGCCGAAGGCTTGCGCGGTCGCCTCGTCGTAGACCTCGCTCACGTACTGCACTTCGAGGTAGTGATTGCCCGATCCCAGCGTGCCCATCTGGTCGCGTTGCCGCTGACGGGCGCGCTCGGACACGGCGGCCGGGTCGGCTCCGGGCTGGCAGCCCTGTGATTCGATGAACTCGAGGTCGGCTTCGCGGCCGTAGCCTTGCGCGACCGCCCAGCGCGCGCCGCCGGCCAGCATCCGGGTCATCTCGTCGTCGCTGAGTCGAATCGCACCGGCGGAGCCGACGCCGGCCGGTATGCTCTCCGCGAGCCGGTCCGCCAGCGCTTCCCGCACCGGCAGGACGTCCGCGCGCAGGAGGCCGGGACGGAGCATGCGGATGCCGCAGGAGATGTCGAAGCCGACGCCGCCCGCGGAGATCACGCCGCCTGCGTCCGGATCGAATGCCGCGACGCCGCCGATCGGGAAGCCGTAGCCCCAGTGCGCGTCGGGCATGGCCAGCGCGGCGCTCACGATACCGGGCAGCCGTGCGACGTTGCTGATCTGCTCGCGCACCTTTTCGTCCATCGCTTCGATCAGGGCGCGATCGGCGAAGATCACGGCGGGCACGCGCATTCCGTCCGTGGGAGGAATGCGCCAGCGATCACCGTCGAGTGGCTCGAGCGTGGTGACGTCCATCGCGAACGGGCGCAGACCGTCGGTCTTCCATCAGTCGTTATCCCCCAATCTAGAGGGTTCGCCGGCGGGTCGCCACCCGGGCATGACATCCCGTATTGCGAATGAGAATGATTACCATTTACACTACGCCGGCCGCCGGCGAGTCGCGGCCGCGCGGCACCGAGACAAGAACGAAGTCGTGGACCCTACCTGCAAGGAGCCGTCCGTGCGCAAGAACACCGCCTCTCCGGCCAGCCGCCCGTGGACCCGCCTGGCCGTCGCCACTGCCATCCTGGGTGCAACCGGCGGCCTGGCCGCCGCGCCCGCGAGCGCCCAGGAGTCCGAAGACGCCGAGCCGGACCGCTCGCTGCCGACGATCGTCGTCATCGGCAAGGCAGAGGACGCCATCGACCGCCAGCCGGCCGCGGTTTCCCTCGTCACGACCGAAGCGCTGGAGCTGCGCCAGCCGCGCTCGACGGAGGAAGCGCTGCGGGGCGTCCCCGGCGTCGCGATCAAGCCGGAGGAGGAGACGGCCATCGTCTCGAACATCGGCATCCGGGGCTTGAGCGCCGCGGATTACAAGACGCTGATCCTCGAGGACGGTGCGCCGGTCGCGCCCGGCCTGTTCGTCGGCAACGCGCGCTACTACAACCCGCGCATCCAGCGGATGGACAGCATCGAGGTGCTCCGCGGCGCCGCGTCGTTGCGTTACGGCCCGAGCACCATCGGCGGCGTCATCAACTACGTGACCAAGGAGCCGCGTGACGGCGTCGAGGTCGGCCTCCGCGCCGGATCCTTCGACACCCGGGAAGCGACGCTCGAGCTCGGCGCGAGCACGCCGTCCGGTGACGGGACCTTCGGCGCGTTCGTCACGCACGCGCAAAGCGACGGCTTCATGGACAAGGGCTACGACATGCTCGACGTCGTGCTGAAGGCGGGGCTCGCCCTTTCGGACAACCAGCGGCTCGGCCTGAAGTACACGGACTACGACAATGACGCGAACATCTCCTATCGCGGCCTGTTCATGGACGAGTACCTCGCCGGGGCCGACTACAACCCGGCACCGGACGACTGGTTCCTGACCGGCCGGCGCTCGCTCGATCTCAATCACGAGTGGCGGATCGGCACGAATGCGCGCCTGAACACGCTCGTGTACGGCAGCACGATGCACCGCCACTACTGGCGCTTTGCGACCGACAACGCGGCATCGGCCGCCGCCGGGCGCTGGGTGTACACGGACAACGTGAACGGCAACAACCGCGACTTCGAGCGCTTCGGCATCGACAGCCGGTTGCTCCTCGATCACTCGAGCTTCGGCATCGCGAACGAAACCGAGATCGGCGTGCGGTACATGACCGAAGAGATGCACGACCGGACCGTGGCCGGCACCCGGGCCACGCCCCGTACCGGCCCGCTGAACAAGGACGTGGTCGATTCGGCGGACAGCCTCGCGCTGTACGTGCAGAACCGCTTCGTGCTCTCGGAGCGGCTGGCCCTGACGGCCGGCTTGCGCGCGGAGCGCTACGAGCAGACGCGTGAAGACCGCCGCATACCGGCCGACTCGGCCAACTCGGTCGATACCTCCAATACCGAGGTGATGCCGGGTATCGGTGTGACCTTCGAGCTCATGCCCGACGTCCAGCTCTTCGCCAACGCCTACGAGGCCTTCGCCCCTGCGCTGAACAGCGATGCGCTGAACGGCCTGCAGGACCAGCGGCTCGATGCCGAGCGCTCGACGAACGTCGAGGTCGGGGTACGCGGCCGCACGCGGGGCGAGCGGATCCGCTACGAGCTGACCGCGTTCCGCATGGACTTCGACAACCAGATCATCCCGGCGAACAGCAACAGCGAGTTCCAGGTGACGAACGGCGGCAAGACGTTTCACCAGGGCCTCGAAGGCGGGCTGGGCATCGACGTCGGCGGCGGCTTCACCGTCGACGCGACCTTCACGTACGTGCCCGACGCCGAGTTCGACGGCGACCGGTTCGATCGCGACGGCGTGCTGACGACACCGGACGGCAACCGCATTCCGTACACGCCGGAGTGGGTCGCGAACCTCGGCATCGCGTACACGAGGGACAAGTTCCGCGGCGCGGTGAACGTGTACCACACCGGCGCGCAGTACACCGACGTCCTGAACACCCGGGACATCACGGAGAACCTGACGGGCTTCTTCACCGGCCGCATCGACGGCTACACGCTGGTGGATCTGAGCCTGCTCTACGACGTCACCGAGCAGCTCAACGTGAGCGCGACGCTCAAGAACGCGACCGACGAGCGCTACGTCGCGAGCCTGCGCCAGGGCATCTACGTGGGGCCCGAGCGCAGCGTCGACGTCGCGCTGCGCTACCGGTTCTAGGCAACCGGCATCGTTCGTGCCCGGGGCGGCACGGAGTGGCGGGAACGTGTATCATACGCGCCCAACCCGCCCAAGCCGTTGATCGTCCGGGATAATCAACAACAACGTCGTTCCGGGCACACACGTCGCCAGGGTGGGGACGGTCGGGCTCTTGCGGTGCGGGTATCCCGGCTTCGAATCCCGGGGCGACCTGACGCGGTCGGGCGCCTTCCGGCGTGGGGAGAATGAAAAGGTGAACCTGTTTCGAACCAAACCCATCGAGACACACGCCGAGGTCGACTCCGGCCTCAAGAAGGTGCTGGGCCCCGTCGACCTCGTCCTCTTAGGGATCGGGGCGATCATCGGCGCCGGCATTTTCGTGCTCACGGGCCTTGCGGCCGCCAATCATGCCGGCCCCGCCGTCGTCCTGTCGTTCGTGCTCGCCGGCACGGTCGTCGGCTTCTCCGCGTTGTCCTATGCCGAGCTCGCTTCCGCCATCGGCGGGGCGGGCAGCGCCTACAACTACGGCTACCACGGCCTGGGCGAGTTCGTCGCCTGGATCATCGGCTGGCTTCTGATCCTCGAGTACAGCGTGGCCATCTCGGCGGTGTCGGTCGGGTGGTCCGGCTACGTCGACAACGCGCTGACCGCCATGGGCATGGGCCTGCCCGAGGCGCTCACCAAGGCGCCGGGCGAGGGCGGGATCGTGAACCTGCCGGCACTGCTCGTCATCCTGGCGCTCGGCGTGCTGCTTGCGACCGGCGCGAAGGTGAGCTCACAGTTCAACGCGGTGATGGTGTTCGTGAAAGTCGCGGCCATCCTGCTGTTCATCGCCGTCGCCGCCTTCCACGTGCAGCCGGACCTCTGGACGCCGTTCGTCCCCGAGCGTGGTGAGAACCCGCTGGGGGAGATCTCCTATGGCTGGCAGGGCGTCGTCGCGGGCGCGGCCAGCATCTTCTTCGCCTACATCGGCTTCGACGCCGTCTCCACGGCCGCGGAGGAGACCCGCAACCCGTCCCGCGACATGCCGATCGGAATTCTCGGATCGCTCGCGATCTGCACCACGTTGTACATGGCGGTGGCGCTGCTCCTGACCGGCGTGGTGCCCTATCCGGACCTCAACGTCGCCTCGCCGGTGTCCGCCGCGTTGCTGCAGATCGGCGCCGACTGGGCCTCGGCGATGGTGGCCGTGGGCGCCATCGCGGGTCTGACGACGGTCATGCTGGTGCTGTACTTCGCGCTCACCCGGATCCTGTTCGCCATCTCCCGGGACGGCCTGCTGCCGCCGTTCTTTTCCCGCCTGAACGAACGCACCGGCAGCCCCGTCCGCGTCATCGTGTTCGCCGGCATCATCATGAGCACCGTGGCCGGGTTTGCGCCGCTGCACACGATCGTCGAGCTCGTGAACATCGGCACGCTGGGTGCGTTCGTGGTGGTGTGCGCCGGCGTCGCGATCCTGCGCTTCACCAAGCCGGACCTCGAGCGGCCGTTCCGCACGCCGTTCAGCCCGGTCATCCCGGTGCTCGGCATTCTAGGCTGCATCTACCTCGCCGTGAATCTCAGCACGGACACCTGGACGCGCTTCTCGGCGTGGCTCGTGCTGGGGCTGATCATCTACTTCGCCTATTCCTACCGCAACAGTGCCCTCAACGGCGTGCGGCAGGACGCGCCGGCGCAAGCGCCGCTGGAGTAGCACCGCGCGGTTGTCGAAACCGCGGTCGCCCGTTCGACAGGAGGGAGTCGGCACCGGTACCGGGTGCCTGATTACCGACAAGGAGCGACCGTCTGGGAACCCCTGTGGATGGATCCGGCGGCGGTCCCGGCGGGCGATGCGCCGGCGCAGGGCGATCGAGCGTAAGGAGGCCTGCGCTCAGGACGGTTCCTGGCGCGCGCGCACCAGGAGCACGGGGACGGGCGAGGAGCGCAGGACCAGCTCGGCATCGCTCCCCATGGTGAGGCGGCGCAGGCCGCGGCGGCCGTGCGTGCCCATGACGATCACGTCGGCGGGGAGCCGCTTCGCCTGCTCGATGATGGCCCCGGCTGCGCCGCCGTCGGTGGCGCCGAGCAGGGTGCTCGTGCAGGGCACGCCGTGCTCGCGCACGAGGGCTTCGGCCTGCTCCAGCACGTGCTCCCCGCTCTCGCGCAGGGCCGCCGACAGCGCCTGCCACTCCGCCGGCGCCTGCCCGGCGGCGATGACGAACTCGTCCACCACGTGCACGAGCCCGATCGCCGCGCCCGTGGCTTTCGCGAAGCGGATCGCCTCCTCCAGGCCCCGCGAGGAGGCGGCGCTGCCGTCGACCGGCACGAGAATCTTCTGGTACATAACCCTGGTCCTGTCGCAGTTCGCGCCGCCTCATCATACCGCTCACCGGGTGACGCCGGTGCAGGGCCGTTTCAGGCCGCGGCCATGGCGGGCGGCAGCAGGTTGGCGAGCGCGGCGTTGGCGGCGCCCAAGCTTTGCTCGCGCGCCTCGTCGCTGATGGCGAGTCCCTCCGCGTACAAAAACTTCGCGTCCTCGAGGCCGATGAACGCAAGGAACTGGCGCAGGAACGCCGTCTGCGAATGCGCGTCACCATGGTAGCCGCCTCGTGTCACGAACACGAAGACCTGCTTGCCCTTGACCAGGCCCTCGGCCCCGTGCTCCGTGTAGCGGAACGTCACGCCGGCGCGGGCAACCTGGTCGAAGTAGTTGTGCAGCGCCGCCGGCACGGTGAAGTTGTACATCGGCACGGCGAGCACGACGATGTCCGCGGCCATCAGCTCCTCGATCAGCATGTCCGAGTCGCGCACCAGCGCCTGCTGGGCGGCGCTGCGCTCGGCGCTCGGCGTGCAGAACGCCTGGAACCGCTCCAGCGTGAGCGGCGGGACGGGGTCGGCGGCAAGGTCGCGGGTGACGACGCGCACCGCGCCATAGAGGCTCCGCAAGCCCTCGATGAAGCGATCGGCGAGCTGCGTGGAGCGGCCCCCGGCGCCGAACAGGCTGGACTGGATCTTGAGGACGGTTTTCATGGGGATACCTCGGTCTGGTCTTCCTTCGGGTATCCGCATTA
>Ga0079224_100006470_pt1 | contig 15529 bp, 15 predicted proteins | sample Stecom2015_FD_80414 | JGI IMG/M metagenome (GOLD analysis project Ga0079224, IMG submission 80414) | Agricultural soil microbial communities from Utah to study Nitrogen management - Steer compost 2015 | ecosystem: Environmental > Terrestrial > Soil > Agricultural land | place: USA: Utah...
GCCGTGCTCGCGCTCGCGGTCATGCGCTACGGGAGGCGGTGACGATGAGCGCCGTGATCGAGGCGCGCGGCCTCACGAAGCGCTACGGCCGGATCACGGCTGTCGACGGCATCGACCTCGAGATCCGCCGCGGCGAGGTGTTCGGCCTCCTCGGCCCGAACGGCTCGGGCAAGACGACGACGATCCTGATGCTGCTCGGGCTCACCGACGTCAGCGCCGGCACCGTGCGGGTGCTCGGGCTCGACCCCGCGCGCGAGCCGCTCGCCGTGAAGCGCCGCGTAGGCTACATGCCCGACACCGTGGGTTTCTACGATCACCTTTCCGCGCGCGCGAACCTGCGTTACACGGGTCGCCTCGCGGGGATCGATCGAGCCGTGCTCGACGAGCGCATCGACGGCGCACTCGCGCAGGTGGGACTCCGCGACACGGCCGACAGGCGCGTCGGCGCCTTCTCGGCCGGCATGCGCCGCCGCCTCGGGTTGGCCGATATCCTGATCAAGGAGCCCGAGATCGCGATCCTCGACGAGCCCACGAACGATCTCGATCCGACGGCGACGCGCGAGTTCCTCGATCTCATCCTCGAGCTGAAGCGCCGCGACATCACGGTGCTCTTGTCGTCGCATCTGCTCGAGCGCGTGCAGGCCGTGTGCGACCGCGTGGCCCTGTTCCATCGCGGGCGCATCGCGCTCGAGGGCACCGTTGCCGCGCTCGCGCAGCAGGTCCTGGGCGGAGGGCATCGAATCCTCCTCGACGCGGACGGCGCGGATCTCAGGCCCTCGCTCGAGCGTCTGCCGGGCGTCGTCAGCGTAGCCACGCCCGAGCCCGGCCGCTACGTGATCGAAGCCTCCGAAGACGTGCGCTCGGCCGCGGCGGCGGAAGCGGTGCGCTCGGGCGCGGCCGTCAAATCGCTCGCGCGCGAGGAGCCGAGCCTCGCCGAGGTGTATGCGAGCTATTTCAGGAGCCTGCGCGATGCGGCGTGAAGGATCGCCCTGGACCGGGCTTGCGACCGTCGTCGCGAAGGAGATGGCCGACCATCTCACGAGCGCGCGGATGCGGATTCTCGAGGCGCTGATCGTGCTGATCGCCGCCGGCACGCTCTACACGTCGATCGGCACGCTGCGAAGGACGACGGTCGAAGACCCGTTCCTGTTCCTGCGGCTCTTCACGATCGCCGATGCGCCGCTGCCGTCGTTCCTGTCGTTCCTGGGCTTCTTCGTGCCGCTGATGGCGATCGCGCTCGGCTTCGACAGCATCAACGGCGAGTACGCGCGCCGCACGCTGTCCCGCGTGCTCGCGCAGCCGATCTACCGCGACGCGCTGATCCTCGGCAAGTTCCTCGCGAGCCTCGCGACCCTCGCGCTCACGCTCGCGGCGCTGTGGCTCATCGTCACCGGGGCGGGCCTCTTGTTCCTCGGCGTGCCGCCGAGCGGCGAGGAGGTGCTGCGCGGTATCGGCTTCCTCGTCGTCACGATCGCCTACGCCGGCGTGTGGCTCGCGCTCGCGATGCTGCTGTCGACGGTGTTCCGCCAGGCCGCGACGGCCGCGCTCGCCGCGCTCGCGGTGTGGCTGCTCTTCTCCATCTTCTGGCCGATCATCGTCGACTTCCTCGCGCCGCTCTTCGTCGGGCAACCCGCCGACTTCATGGCCGCGCTCCAGGCCGCGGCGGACCGGGCGCAGGCGCAGCTCGCGCTCTCCCGCATCTCGCCGAACACGCTCTACGGCGAGGCGACGCTTGCGCTGCTGAATCCGGAGACGCGCACGCTCGGCCTGGTGTTCTTCGGTCAGCTCCAGAACGCGATCGTCGGCGCGCCTCTGCCGCTCGGGCAGAGCCTGCTGTTGATCTGGCCGCACGTCACGGGGCTCGCGGCGGCGGCGATTCTGCTCTTCACGCTGACCTACGTGCTGTTCCAGCGGCAAGAGGTGCGGGCCTGAGCAAGGAGAACGGTTTCGTCGCAGGCGCCCGACCGCGATCCGTGCAGGACCCAACGTCGCGAGCGGCGCGGCTCAGTAGCCGACGAGCCGCACGTCGCCCGACCCGGTCTCGATGGAGATCTGCCCGCCATAATCGTGCGGTGAGACGGAGTCGGCCGTTGGCCCGCGCGGCCGGACGATGGCGAATCGCCGCAGGGCTTGGCGAGAACCGTCAGCGTCGCCCTGTACGGCGGCATGGGCTGGGAACGAATCGCGCTTCCGCGGAAGTCTTCTTTAAGCGATTCTCATTCCCCTAGCGCTTCCGCGGAAGCTCGCAGACGGCACCGCAACGCAACGCGGCGGCGGAGCGCCGGGACGTGCCTTCGCCGCGATCTCTCGCGATCATCGCATGCACCGGCGCGGCGGCGACGGCCGAGCGCACACTCGCGGACCGCGCCCGCCGCGCGCTTCGTCGTAAGCGCGCTCGAGCGCCTCGTAGTCCAGAATCGCCTGTTGCAGCTCCGGGCTCTCGAGCAATACGCGCGCGAGCTCTGCCTCGAACAGCTTCTGCGTCGGGCCTTCTCGCGTCTCCTCCGCTTGAGCCCGCGACATGGCGTGCTGCGCGGCAGGCCCGTCGAAAATGCACTCCTGCGTCAAGCCGCCCGTGCACCAATCCTTGATACCGTAGACCCATGCCCTCGCCGACGCGTTCGAGATGTCGTCCTTGAACTGCGGCCTGCAGATGTGCTGACGCATGCGCGTGCCGGTCGCCGCTTCGTGCCGACAACGCACGTCGAACGCGTCGTCGCTGTTCAGATCGTTGAAAAGGTCGTACACGCGGACGCGGGCCATCTCGAGCGCGGTTCTGAGCTCCGAGAGCGGCTGACCGCGCACGACGACCTCCTCGAGCGAAGACTCGTCTCGACGGTCGTCTCCGGGCCGGTCGTGAGCCTGCGCCCACAAGGCAACCGGGCAAAGCAACACCAGCGACGACGCTAGCAGCCAAACTCTCCGGATAGGATTTGTTCTCATGCAGCGCCTCTCTCGTGCCGTATGCGGGCCTGCGCTGTCCGCTCGCCGCGACTGGAATAACCCCGCATGTGACCCGAGCTTACCATGCCAGCCTGGCGCGGGGACTGACCGGCTTGCCGGCTCGTCGATCAGCCGAACGGCCGATTGCGCCTGCTCGGCGCCGAGTTCATTGCGATCGCCGAAGCCTGGCACGAATCGAACGACGGCCCGCCCGCCTGGACAGCCACCTGTTTCATTTCGTCGGCGAGCCGAACCGCTATGGCTTACCGGCGTTCTACGAGCTGCACGTCTGGGCATGGCGCCGCAACCCGAGCGGCACTTTCGCCGACTTCAATCCAGTCGTGTCCTGCGACGCCCAGGCCGCCGACTGATCGGGGACTGAGCATCGTTCGCACCAGGAGGCTGACGGCGGCCCCGTACTGACATGGTCTTCGCGCCGGCCGGCCGGCCTGCGACGTCCTGCGGAGTGGTTCCGGGCGGATTTTTCCCGGTCGGGTATATTCGCGTCATGCGGATTCCACACTGGCTGCTGCTTGCGCTGCTCGCGGCGCTTTCGGCGTGCGGCGACGCGGCTCGATTCGAGCCGCTGCCCGCGGACAGCATCGTGCTCGCGTTCGGCGACAGCATCACTCACGGCACCGGCGCCGCGCGCGGCGAGGACTATCCGACGCGACTCGCTGCCCTTTCCGGATGGCGAGTGCATAACGCAGGCATTCCCGGCGACACGGCACGGGCGGCGACGGCTCGGATCGCGGATGCGCTTGCGAGCACGAGCGCCGCGCTCGCGATCATCGAGCTCGGCGGTAACGACTTCCTGCGCAGGCGTCCGAGCGCCGAGGTCAAGGAAGACCTGCGGACGATCATCAGAGCCGCGCGGGCCGCGGGCGCGATCCCCGTGCTCGTCGCCGTGCCGCAGTCTTCCGTTTTCGGTGCCGTGACCGGACGGTTGCGTGACGACCCTATCTATGCCGCGCTCGCCGACGAGGAGAACGTGCTGCTGATCGAGGACGCTCTTGCCGACGTGCTCTCCGACGCGAAGCTGAGGAGCGATCTCGTCCACCCGAACGCCGAAGGCTACCGCATCCTCGCGACCCAAATTGCCGAGGAGCTCGAGCGGGCCGGGCTCTTGCGCGGCACCGCGTACTGAGTCTGGCGCCGGGTCTCGCTCGCGGAGGATTTCCGCTCGCGCCCTCGCCCAAGACCCGAGCCGGATGAGGCCGAGGGGAGCGCGAGCAGGCTCGCCATCTCCTCCCGGCTGCCGCGAATGTTCGCCGAGAGAATGGCCTCGTGTTCGGGCCCTTCATCATCATTTGCTATGGCTTGCATATCCTCTCGTCTATGGAGGGGGTTCGGGCCCCCGGTGTAGGCTAGGGCAGCTCCCCAACCCCGTCCGTCGAAGAGCGAGGTATCGCCCCATGCAGCGCCGGAACGTGAGACTCGTGCTTCCTGCCATCACGATACCGATCGTCTCCTTTGCCGGGGCACAAGCTGCCGTCGCGCAGTCGGCCGCCGGAGCGGCGGCGGGCGACTTCGACGGGCTCGAGCGCATCGTGTATTCGTCGCTGCGGCCGGGAAACTGGGACATCTTCTACTTCGAGTCTCCCGGAGCCGCTCCGCGCCGGCTCACGAACCATCCCGGCCTCGACTACGACGCGGCGTTCTCCCCTGACGGTCGTTACGTCGTCTTCACGTCGGAGCGCCGCGGCAATCCGGACCTCTACGTCATCGACCTCGAAGGCGACGCGGTCCCTCGGCTCCTCATCGACAGCCCGGCCATGGAGGATCAGGCCGCGTTCTCGCCCGACGGAGAGTCGCTCGCGTTCGTGAGCACTTCCGGAGGCGACGCGGACATCTACACGATCGCATTCCGCCCGGGCGCAACCCTGCGGATGGACGATGCAGTGAATCTCACGCGACATCCGGGCGGCGACTTTCGTCCGGCGTTCTCGCCGGACGGCACGCGCATCGCGTTCTCGTCCGATCGCGACACTGCGGTATACGGGCATCCGATGTTCCCGTTCACCCGCCAGCGGGAGGGCGAGCTGTACGTGATGGCCCGCGACGGAACCGATCAGCGACGTCTGACGGAGACGCCGGATTGGGACGGCTCGCCCGAGTGGTCCCCCGACGGCCGCACCATCTACTTCTACTCCGCACGGCCGCGGGAGCTTCCCGGAGCGCCCACGAGCCCGATCCTCGGCCAGGAAGGCGGCTTCCGGATCTGAGCGATCGATGCCGACGGCTCGAACCCGAGGCCGATCACGCCCGAGGGCATGGAAGCGCTTGCCCCGGCGCTCACGCCGGATCGCGTTTCAGATTCGCGAGGATTTCGCCACATGGCGCATCGTCTCCACGCGCCTCGATGGCTCCGACCTGCGGCTAGAAAGCGACGACGCGACCAGCTACTGGATCCCGGACTATCACGAGAGCGGCGCGATGGTCTGCCACGGCGTCGGACCGGCGATCGCCGAGACCCAGGCCGTGGAAGCCATCCTCGGCGCCGGTGCGCTGCTCGCCGCCGATTACCCCGCGCGCGTCGAGCTGCCCGATCGCGCGGTCGCGCTTTATCCGATGCGTCACACGACGGGCCTCGCGCCGCATCCCAACATGAATCGCACTGCGGTGACGATCGAGAACGAAAGCGGGACGCGGTTCGTTCTCGCGGATTTCGACGGCGCCAATCAGATGGAGCTGTTCTCGGTCCCCGGCATAGGAATCGTCAGCGATTCCCCCGACCGAATCTTCGACATCAAATGGGCCGACGACGGCGAGTGGATCACCTACTCGCAGGGCTTCTTCGCCGGTCAAGCCGACAATCATGCCGATGTCTGGCTGATGCGCGCGGATGGCAGCGAGCGCGTGAACCTCACGGCGGACTCCGACGCGAACGATGGAATCGCCGCGTTCTCTCCGGACGGCGAGCGGCTCGTTTTCCGCAGCTCCCGGGACGGCGCCTTCGACCTTTACCTGATGGACCGCGACGGCGGCAACGTGCGCCGGCTCACGCGAGACGACGCACGGGAAAACTTCCCGGTGTTCTCGCCGAGCGGAAACGCGATTGCCTTCTCGTCGGATCGGGACGGCGCCGTGGACCGGTTCGGAAACCGCACCTTCGACAACTACATCCTCGAGCTCGACGCCGACGGCCGCCCGGGAAAGCTCACACGCATCTCGGCCCATCCCGGGCAGGACGGCCACCCGTGGTTCTCTCCCGACGGCGAATGGATCGTGTTCACTTCCGAGCGCGGCGGCATCAGCGACGAGGAGCCGATGGTCCAGGAAGTGGTCTTCGGGCCGCAGATGTACGGCGAGATGTACGCCTACCGGCTGAGCGACGGCCTCGTCGTCCGCCTCACCCACAACAAGTGGGAGGAAGGCAATCCGTTCTGGCTACGGCCCGCGCGAGCCGCGCACTGAAATCCAACCGCCGCTCGGGCGCTTCCTCTACAGCTCGAAGCTGCGGTGGAACGTGAGCGACCACTGCCGCGGCGGTCCAGGTGATCCCGGCACGCTGAATCCGCCCGGCGCCACGAAGTTGTACCAATAGAACTCGTCCGTCAGGTTTCTGACCGCGAGGCCCGTGCGCCATTCACCCGACGGCGACTCGTAGATCAGCCGCAGATTGAACAGGTCGTAGCTCGGAATGACGTTCCCGGGTCCCGGCGGCTGAGTCGGATCGCCATTGGTATTGTGTCCCTGATAGATCCAATCGAGGCGAGGGCTCAGCGTGCCTCCGCCCGGCAGGACGAACTCGTACTGGATGCTCGCCGTCTGATTCACCTCGGGCTGCAAGAGCTGATCGGGATGTCGATACGCGAGGTCGCTCGGGTCCGTGGCATCGCTCTTGAAGCGGTTGTAGCCGACCGCGTAGGACAGGCTCAAGCGCTCGATCGGGGCAGCCTGCAGCTCCACCTCGATGCCTTCCACCACGCCCGGCGCGCTGATGTAGGGGCTGAAATTGAAGCCGATCGTGCCCGCCATCGGCGTGCCCGGCGGGCAGAGGTCGCCCGGCTGCACCAGATCGCCATCGAAGAACGGCGGCCCCGGATCCGGGTTGTCGAACTCGTTGCACTGCGTCGCGTCGACCGACAGCACGCGGGGATCGTAGTCGTCGCTGAATGCGGCCACGTTCATCCGCAAGCGTCTGTTCAGGAAGTCGCCCTTGAAGCCCACTTCTCGTCCGACGTCCAGTAGAAGGCACCGACGGTCAAATCCAGCCGGTCGTTCAAGAACAAACCATTCATACGCAGCTCGTGCTGCGTCTGCTCGTACACGAACTCGAGCGTCTGATGGATGTAGTCGAACGGGGTGTTGTCGCCCTGCGTGACGCCGGAGCGCGCGGCGAACAAGCTGTCCATGCGCCGGAGGGAGCCGATGTAGGTCAGCGCCATCGTATCCGTCACGTCCCAGACGATCTTCGTCCCCACCCCCCAGTGCTCGACGTTCGAGCCGAGGTCGTAGTGCTCGTTGTTTATCGGGTCATCCAACGTCTCGAAACTCGAGTAGCTTTCCGGCGGACGCCAGAAGGCGCCGTCGTTGGGCTCGGGCGTGCCGCCGGTGAAGACATCCACGTCGAGGCCGTACTCGGGGAAGATCTCGCCCATGATCCAGCCCTCGTCGAGCGGGCTGAGCTCGGACGGGCCGTCCTTCATCACCGACCCGAAAGCATCGTTGTTGTCGTCGGTGATGTCGGCGCTGAACGTGATGTCGAGGTTCTCGGTTCCGACCCAGCGCAGCTGTACGCGTCCTCCCTGCCTGTCCACGCCGCGGAACGTGCCGATCTTGCAGTTGTCACGCAGGCTCGGGAAACGCGTCGGAAAGTGAAACTCGTTGTCCGCATCGCTGCCGACGGGAACACGGTCCGGAGCGCCGTCGAGCCCGAGGCCGGCGGAGCCGTCCGCGCCCCACCCGTCCCCGATGCCCGCGAGCTCCGGCCTGCCCTCGAGAATCATCTGGCACGTGAAGTCGAGCCGATCGATGTAGCCGTCGCGGCTTTCGGACATGCCTGTGACGCGGGCAAAGAGATTCTCCGTGAGCGCGACGTCGAGCCCGCCCTTCACGTCGACCTGATTGAAGCGGCCCCAGGTCAGCTCCGCATAGCCGGTGCCGTCGCCCTGCGCTTCGCGCGTCACGACCCGCATCGCGCCGCCGAGCGCATTCACCCCGAACAGCGTCCCCTGCGGGCCGCGCAGGACCTCGACGCGCTCGGCATCGTAAAGCCCGAGGTTCATGCCGACCTGTCTGCCGTAGTAGGTATCGTCGATATAGAACGCGACCGTCGGGGTGAAGTTGGCGAAGAAGTCCTCGTTGACCTTGCCGCGCATTCCGACGATGGGCGATTCGCCGTCGGGACGAATGTGCGCGTTTGGTATGATGTCGCCGATGCTCTCGACCGCCGTAATGCCGCGTGCTTCGAGGTCCTGGGCGGTGAACGCGGAAATCGCAAGGGGCGTCTGCTGAAGATTCTCTTCCCGGAATCGGGCCGTGACGACGACTTCCTCCAGCGCGCCTGAAGCCGCCCGCCTGTCGAGCTCCTGAGCCACCGCGGACGGGGCGGCCATCGAGGCGCCGATACCGACCGTGCCTGCGAGCGCGGCGGACACCGCCTTCCGGATAGTACGGTTATCGCCCATTGTTCCCCTCCCCCAGGAACTGAGGCCGATCGAGGGATCAACCTGGTTGTCTTGTTCGCCCTAGTCGGCCGTCGATGCGTTCCTCGTGCGTGCCGCGTTTGCCGTACTCGTCCGGGTTCTCCCGGCCTCTGCCCCTCGCCTTTCGGCTGGAACCGGCGTCTTCCGTCAGTCCCGGTCCCCGGTCGTCAAACCCGGCGTACGTTCGAAGGAGAGCACGGCTCGATCAGCAGTGCGGCCGCCGCATAGCACGCTCTTCTCGCTCCGCACCACGGACCTCACCGATTACGAGACCGTCACTGTTACGACCTTATATACACCAAGCCGGGAAAGCGAACGGAGCAGGCGTGTTTATGAAGCGTATCACCGCAACTTATGGCGCAGCGCCGACCGCCGCTTCGAGCGGGCGTGGGCAAGCTCGAAGTCGGCACCGGCACCGGCCAGTCTGACGCGCGGCGGCCACCCCTCCGGATGTGAACTGCGTCATCGTTTTGAGACAAAGGCGCTGTGTCGACGCGCTGGAGAGGAACGAAAATCGCTCCCGATCGTGTACGGGTTGGAGCATCGGCAGCGTCGATCGGTGCCCGACGCCGGGGACGTGGCACAGGAGTCATCATGAAGGCATTCGCGCGGTACCTTTTTGCAACCGGCATCGCCGCAGGTCTCGCGGCCTGCAGCGGAGGCAGCGACGATGGCGTGAAGATCGTCGCGGACGCGACCGGCCGGCTGTCGCTGTCGATCACGGACGCCCCCGCGGATCACGTCGAGTCGATCGTCGTGCACTTCACGGGCGTGCGACTGAAGCCGCAGAGCGGCCCCGCCTTCGACATCCCGTTCGTCGACGCGGGCGGCAATGCGGTCACGCGGGTGATCGACATGCTGGAGCTCACGAACGGGACCTACGAAGACCTCTTTCTCGACGCCGACGTGCCGGCGGGCGTCTACAACTGGATCGCGCTCGACGTCCTCGCCGACCCGTCGGACCCCGACGATTCCCACGTGATGGCGGGCGGCGCGATCTACGAGCTTCGGATCCCGAGCAGCGAGCAGAACGGCCTTCGCTTCGTCAGCCCGTTCACCGTGACGGCGGATCGGCACACTCATCTGCTGCTCGACTGGGACATGCGGATGGCGCTCATTCGACCTCCCGGCCAGGGCGGAGCCTACATGCTGAGGCCGGCCTTCCGCCTGATCGACCTGATGGAGCACGGAACGCTCACGGGGTCCGTCCTCGGCAGCCTGATCGACGCGGCCGGCTGCCCGCTCGATACGACGCCCGGCACGGGCAACGCGATCTACGCCTACGATGCGGCCGATCTCGTTGGGACGGACGGCGCACCGCTCGCCCCCGGCGACATCGGCAGCATGACGGACCCTGCGCCGGTCGCGACAGGCGTCGTGCAGCTCGATTCGAGCGGCGAGTACAGTTTCCGCATCATCCTGTCGCCCGGCGAATACAGGGTCGCGTATACGTGCGACGGCGAGGCGGACGATGTCGACAGCGACGACGACATCGAGCTCGTCCTGTCGCCGGAAACCGTCGTGATCGAGCACGGAGGGACGGTCCGCGTCGATTTTCCGCCGCCGCTCTAGGACGACGGGGAGGATCGCAGGCGCGGCGAGGCCGTTAGCGAGCAGGGCGGCGACGAGGCCGCGCACGGCGGAGTCAGTCGTCCCGGCCGTCCGGATATGCGTTCTTGCCAAGGGCATCGAGCGGGCAAGAGAATTACCGGGCCCGACCCTTCGCGGAGTTTCGCGGCGATATGCCCAACCCCTGCCTCGCCTGCGGCGCGTGCTGCGCGTACTACCGCGTCTCGTTCCACTGGAGCGAGGCCGAGCGCTTCCTCGGCGGGACGACGCCGCCGGAATTGACGGTCCGGGTCGGCCCTCATCGCGTGGCGATGCGGGGGACGTGCGGCACGTCCCCCCGCTGCGTCGCGCTGATCGGCGAGATAGGCCGAGACGTCCGGTGCACGATCTACGAGCGGCGACCGTCGCCGTGCCGCGAGTTCGCGGCCTCGTGGGCGAACGGCACGCACAGTGAGCGCTGCGATCGGGCGCGTGCGGCGCACGGTCTGCCGCCGCTCGAGCCGCCTAGGCCCAAGCGCGCGGCTCAGCGCGGCTAGGGCGCGCAATGCCCGCCGTCACTCGAGCCCGAAGCCCGTCGCGTGATCTCCGTCACGGGAACGGCCTCGGCTCGCGGGTACGGTAACGCCTTCGGACCCAGCGAAGGGAGTCGAAATGACGGGCCGGAAACACGACGACGACTACGCCGAAACGCAAGTGCTGCCCCGCAAAGACGACGCGGAGGCGCACGATATCGAACCGACGGTCGTGCTCGGCGAGGAATATCGGCGGCGCGTCGAGCAGAGCCACAATCCGGAGGACGATCGCGACAGCTAGCGGCAGCCCGGCAGCGTCACGAGCGCCCACTCGCGTCGATCCCTCAAGGTCCATGCGCTTGGCGTGTGCAGCCAGGGATTCGCTGCCCGAACGCAAAGTCCTTCCTGAATACGGGCCACAATCCTTGAATCGGCGCCGCTCGTACCATGCGCCATTTGCTGCACCTCCCGCCGTCGGCCCACTAGACGATACCGTGCTTCCTTAGAAGCGCCTGCTCATCGCCCGCTCCTTGCGCAGCGCGCCTTCGCTGCCCTTACGATCGTAACGACGATCGGGCTCGGCCTCGTCCTCGGCGCAACCGCCGCCCGCGGCCGCACGCTCACTCCGGCGGACGACGAGGCGGCAAACGATCGCGTCGACCCGCTCGCCTATGCCGCCGGCTTGCTATGCGTCGTCGCGGCGTGCGCCTTCGCGGCGCTCGTGCCGGTGCTGCGGGCGGGACGCGTCGATCCGATCGCGGCGCTCAGGCGGGATTGATCAGGTGCAAGTGCCGGCCCCCGTCGTGCTCTCGGCCTCAGGGTCATTGGGACACCCTGACCCGACGAAGCATACTGTCATCATGGCCATCAAGCCGTTTGCGGAGGTGAGACATGAACAGGACGATCGTGGAAGTCCTCTCCGGCGCGTTCGGCCAGTTCGCCTGGTCCGGCGCTTCCGGGCATTCAACCCATTCCGGCCGTTCCACCCTCTCAGGTCTCTGCCGGGTCTCCGTCCTTTCTGTATTCGCCGCATGCCCGGCGCTCGCGCTCGACCTTGCGGGTTACGAGCTCGTCGATCTCACGCATCCCTACAACGAAGAGACGCTCTACTGGCCGACCGCGCCGTCGAAGTTCGAGCTGACCGAGCTCGCGCACGGCGAGACCGACGGCGGCTTCTTCTACTCCGCCTACTCGCTGTGCACTCCGGAGCACGGCGGCACGCATCTCGACGCTCCGGTGCACTTCTCGGAGGCGGGTCTGCCGAACGACGCGCTGCCGCTCGAGAACCTGATCGCTCCGGCCGTCGTCATCGACGTCGCCGCGAAAGCGGACGCGGATCCGAACTATCGGCTGACCGTCGAAGACGTGCGCTCGTTCGAGGCGGAGCACGGCGAGATCGCACCCGGCACGATCGTGCTGCTTCGAACCGGCTGGAGCAGCCGCTGGCCGAACGCGAAGGCCTATCTCGGCGACGACACGCCCGGCGACGCGACGAGCCTCTCGTTCCCGAGCTACGGCGACGACGCCGCCCGGCTTCTCGTCGAGGAGCGGCGCGTGGCGATTCTCGGAGTCGACACGGCGTCGATCGACTATGGGCCCTCACAAGACTTCGCCGTGCACCGCATCGCCGCGGCGCGCAACGTCGCCGGGCTCGAGAACCTGACGAGGCTCGAGCAGCTCCCGCCGACCGGCGCAACCGTCATCGCGCTGCCGATGAAGATCGAGGGAAGCTCCGGCGGGCCGGTGCGTGTCGTGGCGCTCGTGCCGCGCGGCGGCGCCGACTAGCCTCGCAGGGCAGACTCGCCTGCCGCGACGTACGCCCTCGGGCCATGCCACCGAGCGCACGAGCTCCCTCAGCACGGCCGGCCGACGCCGCGCGCCGGCCGGCCGCCCGGCTCAGGACGATGCAGGCGGCTGGGTGAGCCCCTGCGGCTCAGGCGGCCCTGCCGAGGCCTGGGCGCCCGCGCCGGTCCAGGCCGCTGCCCGGGACTTGATTTCCCGGAACTTCTCCGTCGCCTTCTCGAGCCGGGCGTCCCATTCCGGATCCGGCACCTGCCCCTCGGTGACCTTGAAGAAGACCTGCATCAGCGCCGTCATCGCGAAGGGCTCGATCACGGCCTGCTTTACGCCCCATGCGAAAACGACCGCTATGACGAGCGTCAAGAAGCCCGCCGAGCCCGGGAAGAGCGCGACGATGCCGGCGGCGGGAGCGAGCGCCACCAGGAAGACGACGAGCGTCAGCCCCCAGATGAAGAAGGCCAGGAAGAACGCGTTCTTCAGGAACGCCTTGTAGTTCTGCGCGTACAGAACCAATGCGGTCTGGCCCGAGCGCCACGGGTTATCGGACCGGGTGCGCACGTTGTGCGCAAGAATGACCTCGTCGAGATAGGTCAGCGACAGGTTCAGAATCGTGTTGATGAGCTTCGCGACCGCCTCGAGACCGGGAATAGGGATCAGCGCGGAGATCGTGAAGAACGTGCGGTTGAACGCGCGCAGCACGCCCTTGATGAGCTGGTCGAGGCCGAACAGGACCGAGGATTCTGCGAAGCGCTCGCGCACGATCTTCTGCGCATGGTCGATCTGCGACCGCCCTTCGGGAAGCTCCTTGCCGTCCATGAGCTCGACCAGCACCGCGATGTGCCCCGCCTTGACGAGATACAGGAGATACTCGCGCAGGAAGTAGACGACGGTGCTGACGAGGCCGAAGCCGAAGATGCCGCCCCACACGCTGAACGCGCCCGGATCGTCGCCGATGTATCCGATGAAGTAGCCGATGCCCATCCCGACGCCCGTGCCAAGCACGTACGCGAGCGTGATGCCGAAATAGATCAGGAAGCGGAAGACGAGAAAGGGCATCGTCCGCCTGAGAAGGCCGATAACGGCACCGGCTTTGAAATCCATGATCAGGATATTCTCCGCTCTAGAACAGAATTGGCGGGAGCATACCCTCTCTGCGGCCACGCGTTCAACGAACGAGAGCGCGGCTCACCGGCTTCCGGAACTGCACCGGTCCGCCTTGACGCCGTGACGCGGTTTCCGCCACCCTCCCCGACGGCGCTGCACCGGGCCGTGCCTCACGCGCCGGCCCGACGAAGGCCGAAAAGGGAGAGGATCGTGACGAACAGGCGGGAATTCCTGCAGACGGCGGCCGCGCTGTCGGCCGCGCCTTTGGCCGGCCGGGCCGCCTTCGCTGACGGCCGTGAATCGGTGATGCTCGAGGCCGTCATCTTCGACGCGCGCCATCCGGAGGCACGCGACTTCGGCGCCCGCGCAGGCTTCCTCGGCGCGCCGCTGCGCGCGATCGAAGGCGACATCACGGAGCTCTGGCAGAACGAGCTGCTGCCTCGCTGGCGCAAGGCCCCTGCGGCGATCGCGGGGCTGACGGAGCGCCCGGCCTTGTTCCTGCTCGAGCGTCTCGCGTGGGAGCACGGCCTGCGTGTCGTGTTCGAGGCCGAGCACGCGCCGGACGGCCAGGGCCTGGCCGTGCACAGGATCGGGCGCAGCGCCGACCCGCGCCTCGCCGACGAGCTCGGCCTCGCGGGCCGAGGCTGGCCGAGCGCGCTGGCGGATGCGCTGGTCGGCGGCGGGCGCGTCGCCGCGAAGGACATGCGCCCGACGGACACCGGGCTCGCGGCCCGCCTCGGCGAGCCGATGAAGCTGCACTCCTGGATCATCGCGCCGCGCACGGCGGCTCGAAGGGGCATCTGACATGGCCGTTCTCCCGCCCGGCATCAGCGAGAGGGACTTCGCCGCCGCGCTCGACGAGTTTCGCGACGCGGTCGGCGCCGAATGGGTGTTCTCGTCGGACGAGGACGTCGCCTTGTACCGCGACGCCTATTCGATCTTCTGGGGCGAGCCCGAGGAGCGGCTCGCGTCCGCTGCCGTCGCACCGTCGACCGTCGAGGAGGTGCAGGCGGTGGTGCGCGTCGCCAACGCGCGCCGGATCCCGCTCTATCCGATCTCGACGGGCCGCAACCTCGCGTACGGCGGCTCCGCGCCGGTCTACTCCGGCAGCGTCGTGCTCGACCTGAAGCGCATGAACCGCGTGCTCGAGGTGAACGAGCGCAACGCATATGCGCTCGTCGAGCCGGGCGTGAGCTACTTCGACCTCTACAACCACATCGAGCAGCGCGGGCTCGACCTCTGGATCGACCCGCCCGACCCCGGCTGGGGCAGCGTGATCGGCAACGCGCTCGACGGCGGCGGCGGCTGGACCGCCTACCCGTTCCGCGACCACTTCGGCGCCCACTGCGGCATGGAGGTCGTGCTCGCGGACGGGGAGATCGTCCGCACGGGCATGGGCGCCGTGCCGAACTCGAAGACGTGGCAGCAGAACAAGTGGGGTTACGGGCCGTGGGTCGACGGCCTGTTCCGCCAGGGCAACATGGGCATCGTGACGAAGATGGGCTTCTGGCTCATGCCGCGCCCGGAGGCGTACATCTCCGCGACCGTCCAGGTGTTCAACGAGCGCGACATCATTCCGCTCATGGACCTCCTGAACCTGCTCGAGAACCAGAACGTCGTGAACGGCTCGACGCAGCTCGGCGGAGGCGGCGGTTTCGGCCCGCGCGGCGGCGGTCCTGCCTGGACGCTGCAGTTGCCGATCTACGGGCCGGAGAAGGTCATTCGCGCGCAGCTCGAATACGCCCGCGAGAAGTTCTCCGCGATCGACGGCGCGCGCTTCATTGAAGGCGACCTGATTCGCACGCCGTTATCGCCCGAGGACCGCGCGCGCGTGCGCCTCGTGAACTTCGGCATCCCGAATCTTTCCACGTTCTCGATGCTCGGGCGCAGCCCGATGCAGCCGAACCCGCCGGGCGGCCACATCGGCTTCTCGCCGATCATCCCGCGCGA
>Ga0079224_100006471_pt1 | contig 15526 bp, 15 predicted proteins | sample Stecom2015_FD_80414 | JGI IMG/M metagenome (GOLD analysis project Ga0079224, IMG submission 80414) | Agricultural soil microbial communities from Utah to study Nitrogen management - Steer compost 2015 | ecosystem: Environmental > Terrestrial > Soil > Agricultural land | place: USA: Utah...
GGAAACGAACCCAATTGTTCAGGACAAATAGCCTAACCGGCCAATTCGGCCAACTCCCTGCCCACCTGGCTGCCCAAGGCCACACCCATGCCGCCCAGGCGGACCCCACAGTGGATGGAATCCGAAACGGTCTCAACCTTGGGGGTCTTTTGGGCACCGACTCCCATGATTCCGCTCCACCGACGGTCGATCTCCACCCTTTGACCCGGCAGTATGACCTCGTGGAGCAATTCCTCCAACCGCTGCTGTACAATCTGGGTTTTCCCCAATTCCGTGGTTTCCTCCGTTTTGAAGTCCAGGTTCCTGCCTCCACCAAAGAGAATCCGATCGTCTATGTTCCTGAAGTAATAATAGCCCCGGTCAAAATGGAAGGTTCCCTTGATCTTGAGGCCCTTGATGGGCTGGGTGACCAGTACCTGAGCCCGTGCGGGTTTGATGTCCCCTGACTTCAGGAGCTTGGAGGCAAAGCCGTTGGTCGCCACAAAAACCTGTTTGGATTCAAATGCAAAGCCCTTGGTGACCACCCCTGCCCCAGGGCCGTATTCCTGCAATTCAAGTACTTCGATTCCGTTGAGAATCGGTATTCCCAGGTCAAGGCACTTTTGGATCAAGGCCCGCATCATGTTTCCCGTATCCAACTGCCCCTCGAACCTATGGGTGATATAGGATGGGTGTATCCCGTCAAAACCAAAAACATTCTCCGTTATGCCAAAGGGCTTCCCCCCAAATATGGGCTCCAGCATTTGGTTCAGCTCCCCCATGGCCCCCATGCAGCGTTCAAAAAGGTCGGGGCCGTCCTTGACAAAAAGCTCATGCCCCCCGTAGAGCTGAAAACCCAAGGCCCGATCCCCCAAGGTCTTCCGGAGCAACGCGATTCCGTCCCAACGCTTTTGGACCAATTGGACCACTTCCTCCACAGCATGGGAATCAAGATCCGAGAGCAGCTCCGATATACTCCCAAAACAGGCAAAGCCGGCATTCTTGGTACTGGCCCCTTGGGGCAGACTGCCGCGTTCCAGAACCAGGATCTTGGCCTTGGGATATTTGGCCTTAAGGCCAAGGGCGCAGTTCAAACCCACGATCCCGCTTCCAATGATGGTGAAGTCCACCTTGGAAAACCAGGTCCTATGTTCCCAATAGCTCAGTTCCATAAAGCAAAAACCCCGTACGGAACGGGGATTGTATCAATGACTGTCCTGATATTTTGGATCCATTACAAAGCTTTCCATGAATTTGGTGGTATAGTTTCCCGCCAAATAATCCGGATGTTCCATAAGCTGTCTGTGAAAGGGGATGGTGGTCTTGACCCCTTCGATCACAAACTCGTCCAAGGCCCTGCGCATCTTGTTGATGGCCTCCTCCCGGGTCTGGGCCGTGGTGATCAACTTGGCGATCATCGAATCGTAGTTCGGGGGGATCATATAGCCGCTGTACACATGGGTGTCCAAACGGACCCCGTGCCCTCCCGGGGTATGCAGGGTTGTAATCTTTCCGGGAGAGGGCCTAAAATCGTTATAGGGATCCTCCGCATTGATCCTACATTCAATGGAATGCAGTTTGGGATAGTAATTCTTTCCGGAGATCGGCACCCCTTCGGCCACCAAGATCTGTTCCCTGATCAGGTCATAGTCCACCACCTGTTCGGTGATCGGGTGTTCCACCTGGATTCGGGTATTCATCTCCATAAAATAGAAGTTCCTGTGTTTGTCCACCAGGAACTCAATGGTGCCCGCACCCTCGTATTTGATATATTCCGCGGCCTTGACCGCAGCATTGCCCATTTCTTCCCTCAGGGAATCTGTCATAAATGGGGATGGGGTCTCCTCGGTCAATTTTTGGTGTCTGCGCTGTACGGAACAGTCCCTTTCGGACAGATGGCAGGCCTTTCCGTATTGGTCCCCCACGATCTGGATTTCAATGTGCCGGGGCTCCTCGATCAATTTTTCCATATACATTCCCCCATTGCCAAAAGCGGCAGTGGCCTCCTGTACTGCACTCTCATAATTCTTTTCCATGGTCTCTTCGGACCATATGGCCCGCATCCCCTTGCCACCCCCTCCGGCAGTGGCCTTGATCATTACGGGATAGCCCATTTTCTTGGCTTCGGCCTTGGCCTGGGCCACATCCTTCAACAGCCCCTTGGATCCGGGGACCACGGGTACCCCGGCCTTTATCATGGTTTCCTTGGCCGTGGCCTTGTCCCCCATTCGATCGATCTGTTCCCCGGAAGCCCCGATGAACTTGATGTCGTGCTCGGCACATATTTTGGAAAACTTCGAGTTCTCGGAAAGGAATCCATAACCGGGATGGATGGCATCGGCATTGGTGATCTCCGCCGCAGCGATGATGTTGGGAATCTTCAAATAGGAATCGTGGCTTGCCGGTGGCCCGATGCAGACCGCCTCGTCCGCAAAGCGCACATGCAGGCTCTCCGCATCCGCAGTGGAGTAGACCGCAACGGTCTTGATCCCCATTTCCTTACAGGTACGGATGATGCGAAGGGCAATTTCCCCTCTATTTGCAATCAATATTTTTTTAAACATGGAACACAATCTTAAGTTTTGAATTCTCGATTCCAAAGGACTTGGAGCGGGCAGATCACGGCCTTGGACCAAGAGCTGTAAAATTCCCTATGAGGGGTCCACCAAGAACAGGGGCTGGTCAAACTCCACAGGGGAGGAATCGTCCACCAAAATCTTCACGATCTTCCCTGAAACCTCGGACTCGATGTCGTTGAAGAGTTTCATGGCCTCGATCACACAGAGCACATCCCCTTGGGCAATATTGCTTCCGACCTCCACAAAGGGCGGTTTGTCCGGGGAGGGCTTTCTATAGAAGGTCCCGATGATCGGGGATTTGATCGTAATGTATTTGGAGTCCTCCCCTTGGGAAGCCTCCTTGGGAGCGGCAGCTTCCTGGGCCGGTGGGGCGGCCTGTGGCGCAGCCACAGGGGCACCGGGTGCCTGGGGCATGGGAATCTGCTGTACCAGGGTCGTTTCCGGATAGCTGTGTCCCAGACTTCCGGTACGGATGGTGATCTTGATGTCCTCCATTTCCAGTTTAACCTCACTGGCACCGGATTTGGCGACGAATTTGATCAGACTCTGAATTTCCTTAATGTCCATGAATATAGATTTGTCGGTTGTTCTTTTTATGAATTATAGGCCCATTTCAAATATATGGACCCCCAAGTGAATCCTCCCCCAAAGGCGGCAAAGACAAGGTTATCCCCTTTCTTCAGCTGTTTTTCATAGTCCCACAACAAGAGCGGCAGGGTCGCCGAAGTCGTGTTCCCATAGCGGTCGATGTTGATCATCACCTTTTCGGGCTCCAATCCCATCCGGTTGGCCGTGGCATCGATGATCCGTTTATTGGCCTGGTGGGGCACCAACCACTGTACGTCCTTATGGTCCAATCCATTGCGATTCATGATCAGGGCGGCCACTTCGGCCATATTGGTCACTGCGAACTTGAACACGGATTTACCGTCCTGGTACACATAGTGCTGCTTGTTCTCGACCGTTTCCGCGGAAGCGGGAAGGATCGAACCGCCTGCATCGATCTTCAAAAACTGTCGTCCGGCCCCATCGGACCTCAGGTATTCATCCTGAAGTCCCAAGCCTTCCTCATTGGGCTCAAAGAGCACCGCACCGGCACCGTCCCCAAAGATGATGCTGGTGGTACGGTCGGTATAGTCCAAAATGGAGGACATCTTATCCGCCCCGATCAGCAATATTTTCTTGTACCTGCCCGATTCTATATAACTGGCCGCAGTGGACATCCCGTACAAAAAACTGGAACAGGCCGCCTGCAGGTCATAGGCAAAGGCATTGACGGCCCCGATCTCGGAGGCCACATAGGCCGCCGTGGCCGCCACCGGAAGATCCGGGGTTGCCGTGGCCACCAATACAAAATCGATTTCTGAGGCATGCAGCCTCCTTTTTTGGAGCAATTCCTCCGCAGCCTTTATAGCCAAATAGGAAGTGCCCGCATGTTCCTTTTTCAAGATCCTCCGTTCCTTGATCCCGGTCCTGGTGGTGATCCATTCATCGTTGGTATCCATCATGGTTTCCAATAGTTTATTGGATAGGATGAAGTCCGGGACATACCCTCCCACAGCTGTAATTGCCGCTGTTGTTTTTTTCATGTAGCTTCTCTTAATTGGTCAAAAACCCTCTGTTTTGACACAAAAGCGGTGAAAATTAGTCAATTTCCACGACTTTCCCCTCAAAAATAAATCGTTTTTGAATTTCACAATACTCCATAAAAAAACTCCCGCTGTCGAATAACGGGAGTTGGAATATTGTCTGGATCGTAGCTTTAGGCCGCAGTTTCCTCTTCGGTTTTGTCCATCAAGACCTGACCTCGGTAATAGAGTTTGCCCTCATGCCAGTGTGCCCTGTGGAACAGGTGCATTTCCCCGGTTACGGAATCTTTGGCAAGGGTGGGGGCCACAGCCTTGTAGTGGGTTCTTCTCTTGTCCCTTCTGGTTCTTGATGTCTTTCTTTTAGGATGTGCCATGATTAAGCTATTTGTCCGTTAGTAATTTTTTTAAATCGTCCCATCTGGGATCTGTTTCCTCTGAAGGCTCCTTGTTTTCTTTTGGCTGCAGTTCTTCGAGTTTGTCCAGGATATCGGATTTAAGGCTGCCGTCCGCAACCCCGGGGTGCACCCTTTTCTGGGGCACGGCCAATACCGACATCTCATAGAGGTACTGTGCAATGTTGATCTGGAACTCCCCATGGGGCAAGATCAGGATCTCATCGTCCTCATCGTTGTACTCTTCCCCAAACTTGATGACCAAGTTCAATTCCGATTCCAAGGGCAGGTCAAAGGGCTCCCCGGTAAGATCACAGTCCACGCTCACCGTCCCCTCCGCCAGGATTTCCAGTTCCATCATATTGGACATCTTGTCCAGAATGGCCTTGGCCCGGATCGAGGCCCCGTTGAACTCATGGTAGTCAAAAGATTCAAAGAACTCACTTTCAATCCGGTACACAAATTCATGTTTCCCCAACTTCAGGCCTGAAAAAGGGATAATATACTCTTTCAGTTTCATCATTTCACTCCTAAGGTTTGTGTACCAGCCCCTAAAGGCGGGTGCAAAGATACTATTTATTTAGAAACCCACAATTTACTTGGAAACAAATATCCCATGGGTCGCAACTTTTTAGGCATGTCGCTTGGTCTTCTGTTTTTGCAGTGGGTTTTTGGTGAGTTCCATATATTCGGTTCTGTTCCTCAACAGCTGTATGGCCAGGAAAACGGCCTCCTTGAAGGAACTTTCATCCGCCTGCCCCTTGCCCGCGATCTCATAGGCGGTCCCGTGGTCCGGGGAGGTCCTGATCTTGTCCAGTCCCGCGGTATAGTTGACCCCCTTCCCGAAGGAAAGGGTCTTGAAGGGAATCAGCCCCTGATCGTGGTAGGCCGCCAGGATTCCGTCAAATTGGGTGTGGGTCTTGGAGCCGAAGAAACTGTCCGCGGAATAGGGCCCATAGACCAAGGTCCCCTTGTTGAAGAGCTCCTGTATGGTCGGTCTCAAGATCTTGTCGTCCTCCTCCCCTATGGTCCCGTGGTCCCCACTGTGGGGGTTGATGCCCAATAGGGCAATCTTGGGCCTGCGGATCCCAAAGTCCATTTTCAGGGACTGTTCCATGATCCCCACCTTGGTGCGGATCAGTTTTGGGGTGATCGAGAGGGCCACATCCTTTACGGCGATATGGTCGGTCAACAGCCCCACCCTAAGGCCGTCGGCCACCATGAACATCAGGCCTTCCCCCTGCAGCTCCCGGACCAGGAAATCCGTATGCCCCGGGAATTTGAAATCCTCGGACTGTACGTTGTTTTTATTGATCGGGGCGGTCACCAAAACATCGATGTCCCCACCTTTCAAGGAGGCCACCGCGGCCCTTAGGGACTTGATCGCATAGCTGCCCCCTTCCGGGGTGGCCTGCCCGTATTCAAGGGGAGGGACTTCCTTCCACAGGTTTACCACGTTCACCTTTCCCGCTATGGCCTGCCGGGCCTCGGCAATGCCGTTGAAACCGATTTCGATGCCCAGCTCGTTCTTCTGCTGGCCCAGGGTCTTGGTCGAGGCGAAGATGACCGGGGTACAAAACTCCAACATTCTTGGATCTTCAAAGGTTTTGAAGACCACCTCACAGCCAATTCCGTTTAGGTCCCCAATGGAAATCCCCAGCCTTATTTTTTGATTTTCCTCCATAGAATCAATGCCGTTATGGCTATTTTTGCACTACAAAACTACTCAAATAATAAGACAGATGTTCACAGGGATCATAGAGACTTTGGGGAAAGTTGAAAAGCTGGAAAGGGAGGGGGGAAACCTTCATATCACAATCTCCTGCGACTTCACCCCGGAACTCAAGGTGGACCAGAGCGTTTCCCATAACGGGGTCTGTCTGACCGTGGTTTCCATAAATGGGGACCGCTATGTGACCACTGCCATAGCCGAGACCCTGGAGCGGTCCAATTTGGGCCAACTTTCCGTGGGGGACCCGGTCAATCTGGAACGCGCCATGAAACTGGGGGACCGGTTGGACGGCCATATCGTACAGGGCCATGTGGATCGGACCGCGGTCTGTGGCTCCGTGGAAGAAAGGGACGGCAGTTGGGTCTATACCTTTGCATACGAGCCCGAAAGCAACGACATTACCATTGAAAAGGGCTCCATAACCGTGGACGGGGTCAGCCTGACCGTGGTGGATTCCCAAAGGGACCGCTTCAGTGTGGCCATCATTCCCTATACCCATCGGCACACCCTGTTCCACACCTATGGGGAGGGTAGCCGGGTCAATCTGGAATTTGATGTGGTGGGCAAGTATGTGGCCCGCCTTGTGGAACTTCGCGGCCTTTAGGCCGGGGGTCACGACTTCCGGATTCCTGTAGGGTATCGGCCCATAAGGGGGGATGATATTTTTTTGGGCTATTTTTGTCCCCAATCAAAAAATCCCCATGGCCCTTTTGCCCTTAACTGAAATTCCAATCACCTCATGGGCCTTGGCGGGCTTGGCCGTCTTTCTGATGGGCATTTCCAAGGCCGGGCTCAAGGGACTGTCCATATTCAACGTCACCTTGATGGCCCTTGCCTTTGGGTCCAAGGCCTCCACGGGCCTGTTGATCCCCCTGCTGATCGTGGGGGATGTCTTTGCGGTGATCCACTACAACCGGCACACCCAATGGAAATACATACTAAAACTGCTGCCCTGGATGCTGACGGGGATCCTCATCGGTGTATTGGCCGGAAAGGACCTGCCCGAACGGGAGTTCAAATGGGTCATGGTGGTAGTGATCCTGTTCAGTTTGGCCCTGTTGGTCTGGTGGGAGAAGCGGAAAGCCAAAAAGGTGCCCACCCATTGGGCCTTTGCGGGTTCCATGGGGATCATGGCCGGGATTTGCACCATGATCGGCAATTTGGCCGGGGCCCTCACCAATATTTTCTTCCTGGCCATGAGGCTGCCCAAAAATGAGTTTGTCGGGACCCTGGCCTGGCTGTTCTTTATCACCAACCTCTTCAAACTCCCCTTTCATATCTTGGTGTGGAAGACCGTTTCCAAAGAAAGTCTGATGACCGACCTTTGGTTGTTGCCCCCTTTGTTCGCGGGCCTCTTCCTAGGGGTTTTCCTGGTCAAAAAGATTGATGAAAAGAACTTCAGGCGCTTTATCCTGATCGTGACCGCCCTTGGGGCCCTGGCCATCCTTTTCCGCTGAGGGAAAAACTCCCATCACTGCCGGGAACCCTCATAGATCGCATTGAAAATCAACTTGTAGGTCCCCCTAGGTTGCGCCCGGAACTGCGGCCTGAAGGCAAAAAGGATACATGATCCCTGGCCGTATTTGGCCTGAACCACCGCAGCCTTCTTGGCAATGTTCCGCTCCCCAAGGGCCCATCCACTCATCAACAGCCCCTTTTCGGCATAGGCGGCGATCACCTCCACCTCGGGCAGCGGGGCATCCTTGATGTCCTCGGTTCCCCCTTCCCCAGTCTTGCTCTGTTTGTCAATGCTGAAGGCCCTGCTTCGATTGAAGGATACCGCAACGGTATCCCTCATCCCAAAGGCCAGGGGATGGGTGGTGTCGATTCCCGTTTTTATCAGGGAGCCCGGGATAAAGAATTTTTCCTGGTCCATATCTCCAACGGAATCGCTCAAGGGCAGGCCAAATTGATCGATCACAAAATTGCTGGCCTGATCAAAGGCGATCAAGGTCCCTCCCTGCTTCACATAATTGCTCAGGGCCAGGCTGCCCTCAAGGCCAAGGCCCCCGGTATACTCCACGGGCATGTCCAGTACGGAATGGCCGTGCAGCATGGATTTGGGCCTTTGGGAGGGCAAAATGATGGCGTCGTATTGGGAGAGGTCCCGGGTACGGATGTCCCCATCGTGCAGGGTGTCCATGTCAAAGGCATACTCTTCCAAGATGAAACGGGTCCAACCCTCGTCCATATTGGCGACCCAGGATTTGTAGAGCCCCACCTTGGGCAGTCGGTGCTGGGTCAACTGCACTTCGGGCTTTGCCGAAAGGGCGGTGAATTCCAGGCCGTATTCCTCGGCCAGGGAATTTGCCATGGCCGCTGCTCCCGTAAGGATAAAGGACCCGGCCGGAAACTCCCGTTTCCCTGCCTTGAAGGGCTGGGTGCTCCTGTAGGCGGTTCCCCCGGCCCCCAACATCTTGTTGGCCACGGCCACCGAGGCATTGCTGTTGGCAGTCAGGGCATAGCCGAAGGAACCATTCCCGGCAATGCTTCCCGGATAATGGGCCACCTGGGCTCCCACGGGCTCGCTGGGGGCCTTGAAGGCCTCTGCGATCTTGTCCACATCCACCCCCATCTGCAGGGGAAGGGTCCAACCCGCCAGATCATAAGGGGTCTCCGGGGGACCTCCCGGATATTGGTAGCGGGTGGGATACTCCTGTTTCTCCATCAGATCCAATAGATAGGGCCTGAAGGCCTGGGCGGTATAGATGATATAACTGCCCTTTTCATACTTCGTCCCCCCAAGGGTAAAATCCCGAGTGGCCCGTTCCACCTCTATGCCCCCACGAAGGAGCACGTTGACCAGGTTGACCGCTTCATAGGAATCCCATTGCTCCCTGTCGATGATATAGGCAAAAGGCTTCTCCGTGCCGCCCTTCTCAATGGCGGAGCGCCCCATCCTGTAGATGTTGTGCAGGTAGCTGGACCTGCGGTCCGCAGCCAAATCCAAGGTGGCCCAGGTAGCGGTCAGCATATAGTCCACGGCATCCCGAAAATGGGATTCCCCGCCCTTCCAGGGGTCTGGATACATGATGTCCGTACCGTCCGTGGGGGTACCGCCCGCCACGGTCTTGGGAAGTTTCTCCGGATCGTAGAACCTGGGGGTGGGGGTGGTGTGCCCGGTTTCGGTCAGGATCCCGATCATATTGTGGTAATAGGGAACGGTCCGCCCGCCCCCGTTCCAATACATGGTATAAAAATTATCGGCTATGGCCCCGGGCATGTTCTCCAGGGAAAATCTCTTGGTCATGGCAGAGCCCACCTCACTGACCCCGGCGGTGACCGCCGGATGGATCCTGGGGTTCACCGGATCGGCATAGGGGGGCAAGGAAATCTTGGTCCAGGACGGGGAGGATTGGTGGTGGTTGTACACGATCTGGGGGTACCACTCATTGTACAGGATCTTGGTCACATGGTAGGTTTCCGGCATATTGTTCATAAACCAGTCCCGGTTGTTGTCATGGCCCATATAGTGGTGGTAGAGCACGGGGAGGCGGGAAGTTTCATAGGGCGTTCCCAAATGCTTTCGGTACCAGTCCACGACCAGGTCCAGGCCGTCCGGGTTCATCACCGGCATGAGCAAGGTCACCACATTGTCCCGGATGTTCTTCATTTCAGGGGTTTCGGAGGTGGCCAGGGTATAGGCCAGTTCCGAGGTCATCTGCCCGTGGGCCAGCTCGGTGGAATGCATCCCGCCGTCCACCCAGACTATGGCCCGGCCTTCAAGGGAAAGGGCTTTGGCCTCTTGTTCCCCGATCTTGGCCCTGGCCAATTTGGCGGAGATTTCCTTCCAGCGGTCAAGCTGGGCCAGGTTCTGCTCCGAGGAGATGAACAACAGGTACATCTTCCGACCCAACACCGTTTCCCCGATCTCGATCTTCTTGACCCGATCGGAGGCCCGGTCCAATTGTTCCAGATACTGCTCGATCTGCCCGTAATCGGCCAATTTGTAATCGTCCCCCACCCTGAAGCCAAAGACCTGCTGGGGCGAGGGGACCTTTTGAGCCATGCCCATATAGGCACCGCCCAAGACCAGTGCAAGGACAAACGGCACCACCTTGGAATGGATATCCCTAAAATTCATATAGAAGTTAGTTTGAGTTTGACCGAAAAATAAGGAATATAATTGAAAATGACGGAAACATTGGTCCTTGTCGGGAACTTGGTCAAGGCCTTTTTTTTGTAATGTTGTAAACAAGTCCCAGGGTGCCATATGGCGATAAGGCCCCGTACCCTTAAAATAAACAGGCCATGAAAGCAAATTACCCTATAGTATTCCTATGTGTCCTGGGAATCGGTTGTGCCCATGCACAGCGGCCCCCGGGGGAATCCAAGAACAACAACCCGATTATTGACGGCTGGTACGCCGATCCCGAAGGGGCCGTCTTCGGGGACACCTATTGGATCTACCCCACCTATTCCGACGATTATGACAAACAATTGCACTTCGATGCCTTTTCTTCCAAGGACCTGGTCCATTGGGAAAAGCACGAACGCATCCTGGACACAAGCAAGATCAAATGGCTCAGGCAGGCCCTATGGGCCCCCTCCATCATAGAAAAGGACAATAACTACTTTCTGTTCTTCGGGGCCAACGACATCCAACGCCCCGGCAGGGATTTCTACGACCCCGACAACGACGTCAACCATTTTGGGGGAATCGGTCTGGCCGTGGCCGATAGTCCCGGGGGTCCTTTTAGGGACTATCTTGGAAAACCCTTGATTTCCGAGTTCCACAACGATGCCCAGCCCATAGACCAATTCGTCTTCGAGGATGGGGGCACCCACTACTTCTTTTACGGGGGCTGGGGCCATTGCAACCTGGGAAGGCTCAATGCCGACTTTACGGGCTTTATCCCCTGGGAGGATGGGAGCCTCTTCCGGGAAATCACCCCAAAGGGCTATGTGGAAGGCCCCTTTATGTTCAAGCGAAAGGGCATCTATTATTTCATGTGGTCCGAAGGAAACTGGACCGATGGAAGCTATAAGGTGGCCTATGCCATGGCGGAGCGTCCTATCGGCCCCTATACCCGGATCGGGACCATTTTGGAATCCAAGCAAGGCGACATCGCCACAGGGGCCGGACACCATTCCGTGATCAACAGACCCGGAACGGACCAATGGATCATGGTCTATCACAGAAGGCCAATCCCGAACCAGGATCGGGACCACAGGGTCGTATGCCTGGACCTCATGGAATTCAACGGAGACGGCACCATAAAACCCGTGACCATGACCTTTGAGGGGGTCAACGGCCAGAAACTTTAGGACTTATGAAACCAACACTTCTATCCCTTGTCGTATTGACCCTGACGATAGGCTGCGGCGGGGTCAAAACCCCAACCTATAAAACCACGGGCAACATTCAGCGCTTGGACCCCGCATTGGATGCCTTAGTGGATTCCAATGCCCAAGCGGAAATCATTGCCGAAGGTTTTGAATGGACCGAAGGACCCCTTTGGGTGGAAAGCGAACAAATGTTGTTGTTTTCGGATGTGCCGAGAAATACAATTTACAAATGGACCGAGGAAAGGGGCACGGAAATCTATTTGAGCCCGAGCGGCTATACGGGAGAAGAACCGAGCAAAAGCAAGGAACCTGGAAGCAACGGGCTGTTGCTGGATGGGGAAGGAAATCTCGTGCTCTGCCAACATGGCGATCGTCGGATGGCCAGGATGGAAGCGCCCTTGAATGACCCGACCCCGCTGTTCCGCACTTTGGCGGACAACCATGGGGGAAAACGTTTGAACAGCCCGAACGATGCAGTATACAATAGCGCAGGCGAACTGTTCTTTACAGACCCGCCCTACGGCCTCCCTTCACAGAACGATACCGATCCGACAAAGGAAATCGATTTCAACGGGGTCTATCGAGTGGACCTAAACGGCGAAACGGTATTGTTGACCGATGCCCTTACAAGGCCCAATGGCTTGGCGCTGTTTCCGGGGGAAACAAAATTGCTCGTTGCAAATTCGGATCCCAATGCGGCCAATTGGTACCTGTTGGACCTTTCCGAACCCTCGAGGGGGCCACAATTGTTTTACAGTGCCACTGAGCAAGGCAAAGGATTAAAGGGCCTGCCCGACGGCTTGAAAATCGATAAAAATGGAACCGTTTTTGCCAGTGGTCCGGGAGGAATCTGGATCTTCAACAAAGACGGGAAGCTCCTCGGGAAAATAAAATTGGAGGAAGCGGCATCCAATGTAGCCTTGTCCAAAGACGAAAAAACATTGTTCGTCACCAACGATATGTATGTGCTTAGAATCCGATTGGAAGGACCCAATTCGAAGTGATTTCTGGGAAACGGGCGTTCATAGTACGACCCATCCAAGTGTTGATCCGACCGTCAAAAGTACGGTCAATCCAATGGTGGCAAATCCGAACTCTTTCATTTGCCGAGACGATGCTGTTGGTAAGCGGCCTTTAATCGAAATATAACATCCTGCCATTTTACCCCATTTAGAATGATCACTTGATTGTCCCGGTTCCTTAGGTCTTGAGCGTCCTCAAAGTACAATAGGGACCGTTCGGCCATAGCGATATTGTCGATTTGATATTTCTCTCGATACCCGTCCAACATATCACTCAAACTATAATGATTGAGAAGTTCATGGATGTCATAAAAATCCTTTTGGGGTTCCCCGGCCAACTACGGCGTTTATTTTCATGGCGGCAATATCAATGAGGCTGGCCAACCTTGTGCCATTATGGATTTCCAAAGGTTTGAGAAGTTGGTGTGGGAAATTGACAAAATCGGTCTTTATGCCATCTATGGAACCGAATACGCCGACCTCCGTTACTGAAATACTGTTGAAATCCGTGCCGTATTTATTCTTGAGTTTGGAGTTGAGCATATTCGAATAGGGCAGATTGAAATCCCGATTGCTGAAAAGGTCAAGGCCTATTGAATGTCGATGCCCGAAACGCAGGGCTAGGTTCGTGCCTCCTGCAAGATAATGATCAGAAAGAAAATCGGCTTGCATGAGCTCGGACAACAGTTGCCTTTGACCTTCATCTACTGCATTCAAATCGAAATGGTTTTGTAAAAATTCAGTGTTTTCCTCGAAACCTCCTTGGATTTTTCCAAGGCGGAAATAATGGATTGTTGGGAAAATACGGATTCAATATGCCGTATTTCCACATCCGTGCCCCGTTCCAGCACCCTCACAATGATAAAATCCCGGTCCTTAACCAGATCCAATAACTTCGGATCGGTATCCCAAAATGTCGAGGGATTTAAAATATCCAATTGAAGTGTTTTCCCTTTCTTCAAAGCCATTTAATTTAATCATCAATTTACTCATTTTACAAGTCTTTGCCAAGGAAATACCAATTAAGGAAAGTTGGATGTCAATTATTTTTCCAATAGTGTCAAAGAGCATCCTAAAAGACACGGGATATCATATACGATCAATCAAATGTCCCGAGCATTTTCCTGGGCATTGTTATCGGGTATTGTACAGTCCGTTTCCTTAACTCCGTGACCATGATCATGGTTACTGTATAGGTAATAGTATGTTTTCTTCTACCAAAAAAAAGCTGTAGTTTGAAGTATCTGAACAGTCATTTTAAATTATCATGGAATCCTATTAAAAATGACCAAGCCGATATTGTTTTATCCAACCTTCTTTTAATGTTCCATTCGGCATAAACTCCCAGGATATGCACTATTGGGCCCCATCCATGGATCCATGGACCCCAAAATTTGACCGGGATTTGGATCCATCCGGATGATGCAAAACAGCTTCCCTTTGGGGTTTTTAATCATCTGTTCCCAAAATCTTATCGGAAATTGGATAGGCCGATATCCTCGATCGCGGAGTGGAAGAAACCTTCGAATTGGAACATGGCGGTCGGGGGTGGATTGCCCTGGGTGATGACATTTTAAATTTTTCTCGATGTACTGGTTCCAAGACGGAATAACCTAAAATCAATACACCTATGAAACCCTTGCAACTACTCTTTTTCTTGGCACTGACCGTTGTGATTTCCTGTTCGGAGGATAGCGCTTCCCCGGATGAAGTTTCGGTCGATATCACAGCCTCCGGTCTGAGCGATGACAAACTCCCGCTCAACAGTTCCGCCACATTCACCGCAAATGTCAGCAATTTTCAAGGTGACCCGACCGACCTCATCCATCGATGGACCCTGTCCAAGGAACGGGGAGCATTGACCGATGGGGGAGTCGAGTTGCCCAGCCCCAGTTTAGTCGGGAATTCCATCCGTTGTATTGGAAAAACGGCAGGTGATGAACTGATTTTGGTTGAGGTGCTTGACACAAACAACACGGTCCTGGGAAAGGCCTCCCTGGACTTTACCATAGTTCCCCCCACAGATCCCGGCATAAGCCGCGAGTGTTTCGACCGGCCAAAAATCATCTATAGGTCCGGTTCATCGTTCTACGTCATAAACCACGATGGCTCCGAAGAGCAGTCCATCGGGATCAGTGGCGGCCTGAGCCTTGACATATCACCTGATGGCGAATGGATTGCCTGGAATGACGAATCTTCGGAGGGTTGGGACATGTGGGTACAGCGCTGCGATGGAACTGAGAGGACCATGATCGCCGGGGGCACCAGTGAAGATTTCCTTCCAAAGTTTGCAGCGGACAGCAAGACGGTCTACTTCCTCCGTCCCGAACCTTCACAGGAAAAGCCGTCCATCGGCTTTCGTCCAAGTGACATTGCAGCCTATGAAATGGAAACGGGAGAGTTCCGGTTCCTGACTACCTTATACCAGAACGATGAAAGGGCGACCGACCTCACGGTCTCTCCCATCACGGGTGATATCGCCTTCTTCCGCAGGAGCTATGAATCCTCGCCGGATGGGGACAAGGTTATTACCAAAATCTCCTTCCTGCAGCCCGAAACCGGCTTGATCCGCGATTTTGTCACCTTGCCCGAAGCCGCCTACAATTACGGTTTGGATTGGTCGCCTGATGGAAAGGACATCATATACTCTGCACAAAACAGTCAGGAAAGGGGCATCTATAGGATTGACGTAACGGACGGATTCCAGCCCTTTCTCATCTTCGACGACCCTTCGCCCATAACCCAACCACCTTTGTACCCCCACTACTATGCAGGGGGCACACGGATTGTCTGGGGCGGCCAGGAGAACGATCAGACCAGCATCGACCTCTGGAGTATCGGCGCCAACGGCAAGGACATGCAGCAGATGACGAATAGGTCCGGTAGCGAGAACATGCAGGGCGTTTTACACTAAATAGTCAATCCTTAACAATGACTTAAGCGA
>Ga0079224_100006472_pt1 | contig 15525 bp, 11 predicted proteins | sample Stecom2015_FD_80414 | JGI IMG/M metagenome (GOLD analysis project Ga0079224, IMG submission 80414) | Agricultural soil microbial communities from Utah to study Nitrogen management - Steer compost 2015 | ecosystem: Environmental > Terrestrial > Soil > Agricultural land | place: USA: Utah...
CGACGGGCGCGAAGCACGACGGGCGCGAAGCACGACGGGCGCGAAGCACGACGGGCGCGAAGCACGACGGGCGCGAAGCACGACGGGCGCGAAGCACGACGGGCGCGAAGCACGACGGGCGCGGAGCACGACGGGCGCGAAGCACGACGGGCGCGAAGCACGACGGGCGCGAAGCACGACGGGCGCGAAGCACGACGGGCGCGAAGCACGACGGGCGCGAAGGTGACGGGAAGACGCGAGGGATCGGCCTTCGCCGACTAGGAAGCCCGAAATCTAGGGTAGACAGCGGGGCACGAGTGCCGCAGACTTCTGGGCTGTAGCGCTGGAGGTTGTCGTGGGTGCTCGTTGGTGGCTCGCAGTTCTCGCCGCGCCAGTGGCGCTGAGCCTTGGTTGTGGTTTGACGGACGATGGCGCGCCCGAGGAGGACGGCGGTCACGAGCTCGGCGGAGCGCGCGGCGACGAGACGAGCGGCGGCGCCTCCGAAGGTGGCGATGGCAACGACGGCGGGCGCTTCGCGGCGGGAGCGGGCGGTGGCGCCGGTGCGCTCGGGGGCGATCCGTCGGACGAGACCGGAGGCGTCTCCGGCGGTGAAGCAGCGGGCGGCATCGCGAGCACGCAGGGTGGCGCGAGCACGGGAGGCGGCGCGAGCACGGAAGGCGGTGCGAGCACGGCGGGACGAGATAGTGGCGGCGCGGGTGGCGAGGAGGCGTGCGACGGAGACGCGAGTCCGGAAGGGCTCGTGTACGAGGGGGATCTGACGATTGCCAGCGCCGAGGACTTGGAGGCAGCGAAGCGCTACTCGAGCGTTGCGGGCGATCTCATCGTGAACGCGGCGGAGGTGGAGCTACCGCTTCTCACGCGTGTGGGCGGCGACGTCGGTTCGTCCGGGACCGTGCACCTCCGGCTTCCGAAGCTGCGCGAGGTCGGCGGCGAGATCTACTACTACCTCGACGGCGACATCGTGACGCTCGACTTTCGGAGCCTCGAACGCGTCGGCGGGCAGGTCTACATTCACCGGAACCTCGCGCTCCGGGAGCTTCAGCTCGACAGCCTGCGAGAAGCCGAGGGGTGCCAGATCAGCGCCAACACCGAGCTCCCGGATTGCTTTCTCGATGTCGTGAGCACCCGCTTCTCGATCCTTCGCACGACGGCTCCCGAGTGCACGTGCACACGAAGCTGCGGCGTCGTAACCGCCCACTGCGACGCTCCGTAGCCAGGCTGGCTCGTCGCCGGACCCGACTGCGCCCCATCGCGCACCCCAACGTGCGGAGGCAACGCGGACTTTCACCCTCGTCGGCGATGCGCCTCCCAACGTGCGGAGGCAACGCGGAGTTTCGCCCTCGTCGGCGATCGAGCCGCCCGAGCCGACTCCGAGTCGTCGGCTGTCATGGGTGAACCCTGCAGACCCAACTCCGAGTTGCCAGTGGCCATACGTCGCCCTATCCGCCTGCCAACTCCGCGTTGGCAGCTGCCATAGGTGACCCTACGCAGGGCTCAACTCCGAGTTGGTGGGTGCCATACGTTGCACTATGCGGAGCCCAACTCGGAGTTGCGTGTGACCATACGTGACCCTATGCAGGAGCCAACTCGGAGTTGCCGCGTGCCATACGTTGCCATATACGCTGGGCAACTCGGAGTTGGCTGGTGCCATACGTTGCCATACGTATCGGCAACGCGGAGTTGATTCCGCGGGAGGGCTCGGGATCGCCGCGCAAGATCGGGAGGCACCCGAGTGCCCTCGACGTATGGCCACATAGGGCAGCGAGGCACTCGGGCGCCTGCAGCCGCATGGTCACGTAGGGCAATCAGGCACTCGAGTGCCTTCCGAGCTGGTCGGGGACCTTTCCCGAACACTCGAGTGCCCTTTGGCGCTGGGGGGGAATCGAGGCCTAAGGCACCGCGCACGCGCCCTCGACGCAGATCTCGCCGAGAGCGCAAGGGCGGTCGCAGCCGCCGCAGTGGGCGGGGTCGTTGAGGGTGTCGACGCAGGCGTCGTCGCAGATGTTCGCGGCCGGGCAGAGGCAGCGACCGGCAGCGCAGAGCGCGCCGGGATCACAGGCGTAGTCGCACGAGCCGCAGTGACGGACATCGTTCGAGAGGTTTGCGCACACACCCGAGCAGAGGGTTTCACTCGGCAAGCACGCTTCGCCGGAAGCACCCGCTGCACCCGCACCGGCCTCAGGGGCGGCGTCGCCCGAGACGATGGGATCGAGGTAGACCTCGCCGCAACTCGCGGTGGAGCCGAGCAGGGCGCCCAACGCCATGAGCGGCACTCTCCAATGACCCCTCACCACGACACCTCCGCGCCGAAGCTCGGGAAGATGAGCAGCCTGCCGAAGCGGGTCACGACCTCGTCCGCGAAGCGCATGGACAGATCCGCGCTCGTGAGCGCGGCGTCGAACCGCAAGAAGAGCCCGGCGGCCGCACCCTCCACCGTGAAGACGTGCAGGGCGGAGCCGACGCCGAGCATCGCGAGCGGGAGGAGCACACTGTCGCTCCGGTTCTCGTGCGGTGGCCCCGCCGGACCCTCGCCCTCAGGCGGCGGTGGCCCCGCCGGACCCTCGCCCTCAGGCGGCGGCGGCCCCGCCGGGCCGGGCGGTCGCGCCTGGCCCTCGCTCGAGGCGTAGTACGCGCCGAGCCCTGCTCCCAGGAACGCGCCCACGCGCGCGTGCTGCACGAGCGTGAGGCGCACGCCGACCGTTGCCCAGGTCTCCGTCAGGCTGGCCCGCTCGTGCTTGTGCTCGATATGGCTCGACGTGCCGCGCGCAAGGCGTGCCTCGAGGAAGAGCTGCGGCATGAGCCGAAACCGCGCTCCGAGCGCGCCTCCGAACCGAACGGGAGCCCCTTCGAGCTGCGCGAGCGCGCCGACCGCCGCGGCGACGGCGACGGCTTCACGCCCGACATGGTCGTCTTCGATAGCGCTCTTCCCGGATGCGGGCGGCTCCTCCTCGACGGGCGCCGCGGGAACCGCGGGCTCGAGCTCGATGAGGCTCGCGCGCACGTACTCGAGGACACGTAGCGAGAGCGTGCGCCCCTCGGGATCCGTCTTTTCGCGAAAACGCCGGCCCCCGTCGCGTCCGGAGATCCAGACGTCGGCGATGGCGCCCGTCGTCGGGCTGCCCTCGATGCGAACGAGAGCCAGGCCCCGCTCGGCGCGAAGCCGTCGCGCGGCGTCGCTCTCTCGCGCGCGAACCACCGAGAACCCCTCGGCGGCGAGCTCGTGCTCGAGCTGTTCGGCCGTGCGCACGGCACCCGGCGTCGGCGTCGGATCGACGGAGAGCACGATCACGCGCTCGTCGGCGCGAGCCGCGCTCGTCCCTAAAAGGAGTGCTCCCAGAGCGAGGATCGCCGGGATGCGCTGCGCACGTCTCAACGTGTGGACAAGTCTCGCGCCTGCGGAGCGTACGGTCCATCGGGAAAGCGACGGAGATAGTCGCTCGCGACGGCGCGCGCGTCATTCGTGCGGCCGAGCCGATGCAACGCGATGAGCTTGCGGCCGAGCGCCTCCGCGGCGAGCGGCCCGCTCTCCGCGAGCTCGCGGTCGTACCACTCGATGGCCTCGTGCGGCGCGCCGCCGTCATCGGCCAAGCGCCCCAGGAGGAACGCGGAGCCCGCGGCGGGCCGCGTTCCCGCAAAGCGTGAGCGCAGCGCGAGGAGCGCGCGCCGTGAAAGCCCCGCACGGCCAGTGAATCGCGCGGCGTCGGCGAGCGCCCGGAGCTCGTCGGCCGAAGCGGAGGTGAGGAATGCGCCGATGCCACGTCGCTCGGCGGCGTCGACGATCGCACGGGCACTGCGCCTCTGCGCGGAGTCGGGCGCGCCTCGGTCCGAGTGGTTCGGCATCGCACCCGTCGCGGAGCTCGGCGTGTTCTTCGCCGGGGGGGCGCCGTGCGGGGGGGGGTTCGACTCGGGTGCCCTGCCCGTTTCGACGGCCGCGGGGGGCGAGGGAGCCTCGGGCACCTCGGCCGGAGGCGGCGCTGCGCGCGACGGCTCGTCGATGCGCCCGGCCGTCACCCGCGCCGCGAAGCGCTCGGTGCCCGACACGCGATGCCCGCCTTCGAGCCCTGGTCCGCTCACGAGCACCGAGCCCGAGCGCATCTCGAGCCCGAGCGTGCGCGTTGCCCCGTCCCACGAGAGCGCGAACGCCGTTCCCGTCACCTGAACGAGGTAGGGCCCCGCGGCGATCTCCCAAACCGCACCGGGGCGCGGAACGATGTCGAAGCTCGCGGTGCCGGTCTCGAGGAGCAGCGCGGTCTTCCCGCGCTCCGCGCGCGACACGCGCAGGCCCGAGCGTTTCGCGACCTCGATCGTGCTCCCGTCCTCGAAGCGAATGGGCAGCGTGCCGTCCGCGCTCGGCGCGTAGTACGCGCCGACCTTTCCCGGCTCGCTCGTGTCGCCCACTTCGAACGCGAGGGGTTCCGGACCGCCCGGCAGCGCGGGCGAGAAGACACCGAGCCACAGGACGAGCGCGGCAGCGACCGCCGCCGCGAACCCCATCACGAGCGTCGTGCGCCGCACGCTGCCCGCGCGGCGGCGCGCCACCGCCTGGATCAGGCGCAGGCGCTGCTCGGAGTAGCGCGCGCCGGGATCCGCGACGGGCAGATCCTCGCGAAGGCGCCGCCCGAGACCTTCGAAGTCGAACCCGCTCATGACCCACCCCCGATGTAAGCACGGAGCAGCGGATCCTGCCCGGCGATCGCCTCGAAGCGCCGCTCGGCGCGGGCGAGCCGCCGTTTCACCGTCGCGAGCGAGACGTCCATGGCCGTGGCGAGCTCGGTGAGCTCGAGCCCCTCCACGTGGCGCAACACGAAGACCACGCGCGAGGTCGCATCCATTCGATCGAGGGCGCGATAGACGCGCGCGACGCTCTCGCGCACCACCGGGTCTTGCTCGGCCGAGCCCTGCTCGACCTCTTCGAGCCCGACCCAGCGGCGCAACGAGCGCTTGCGCAGCTCGTTGCGCGCGACGCGGATCGCGACGCCGATCACGAAGCTCGAGAGCGCGGAGGAATCGCGCAGCGTCGAAATCCGGCGAATCACGACCAGGAAGGTCTCCTGCGCGAGATCCTCGACGTCGCGCGGGCTCCCGAGCGTGCGAATCAGCATCGTGCGCACGACGCCGCTGAAGCGGTCGAACAGCTCGGCGATGGCCTGCGGGCGCTCGGCCCGGAGCCCCTCGACCAGCGCCGCGTCGTCGGAGCCGACCCGCGCGAGCGGGACGACGGGCTCCGCGGTCCGACCGGTGATGGTCAGGCCGGCATGGCGGCGCGTCGAGGGAGTGAGCACGTCGATTGGGCAGTGTCGCAGGGAGCGGAAGGCGGCTCAACAAACCACCCTGCGAGGGGACGAGGGTGTGCGGAAGGCAACGGGGTAGACAATCCGCGTTCCGCTCGGACGAAATTCTTCCCTGCTCGGCTCGTCCGTGCTCCGCGCGAGCGTCGACAAACGGTAGGCGGCCTCGCGGTGAGACCCGGTGTCTCGAACCGAGCCGCGCGCGCTCCGGGGTCGACGGCAAAAAAACGTGAGCCGCGCCGGGAGGGTCCCGACACAACCCCCCCGTGCGCCGCTCCTCGGAACGTCCCCTGCTTTGCGCCTTCACCTCACTCGTCGCCTGTGCAGCGCTCGCCTTCGGCTGCAGCGGAAGCGACGGTGAGGCAGACACGTCGGCTCCGCCCCTCGCGCCCGCGACCGGCGGCAGCCCGAACGTCATCGTCACGACGGGAGGCACCGGTTTCGGAAACCAGCCGCACCCTTCGGGCTCCCCGGACGACTGCACGCCGCTCGATCCGCCCTCCGCGTGCGCCGGCGAGAGCTACGAGAGCGAAAACATCCCGCTCGATATCTACGTCCTGTTCGATCAGTCGGGCTCGATGTGCACGTGCCTCGAAGGAGGGACGGGCGCGTGTCCCGATCCGACCTGCGAGAAGACGCGCCTCGACGCCGTTCGCGAGGCGATGGATGAGTTTCTGGAAGATCCCGAGAGCGCCGGCATCGGCATCGGCATCGGCTACTTCGGCAATCAGCCGATCGGTTCGGCGAGCTGCAACGACGCGGACTACCGCGACGCGGCCGTGGAGATCGGCGTGCTGCCCGATCACGCTACGGCGATCTCGAAGTCGCTCGCGTCCGTGAGCCCCATCGGCGAGACGCCGACCGGCGCGGCCCTGCGCGGCGCCTGCGAGTACGCCCGGAGTCGGCGCGAGAGCGCGAAAGGGCGTGAGATCGTGATCCTGCTCTTGACCGACGGAAAACCGGAGGCGCCGCTGAGCTGCAAGGAGGGCACGTGCTGCCCCGATCTCGACGACGCCGTCGCGGCCGCGAGCGAGTGTCGAAGCGGCAACCTGGGCGTGAAGACGTACGTGCTCGGTGTCGGGCCGTTGCTCGGAAACCTCGCGGAGATCGCGGAAGCGGGGGGCACCGAGCACGCCTACCTCGTCGAAGGGGGCGACGTGAGCCGGGAGGTGTTGAACGCGTTGAACCGGATCCGCGGCGACGCGGCGATCCCCTGCGAGCTGAAGCTCCCGGAGCCGCCCGCAGGCACCGTGCTCTCGTACGATCAGGTGAACATCAAGTACGCCGACTCCGAGTGTCAGAGCACGTACTTCTATTACGTGGAGTCGGCGGACGCGTGCGGGGACAACGGCGGTTGGTATTACGACGACCCGAGCGCGCCGGAGCGCATCCACCTTTGCCCCACCACGTGTGATCAGGTCGCCGCACCCGGAGGCCGCCTCTACTACACGGTCGGGTGCGCGACGATCTTCAAGCCGCATTGACGGCGTGAGCCCGTTTTCATTTCCCTGACGAACGGCGGTGCCGTGCGGCATCGCCCGAGAAAGTGAGACAGACGAATGCTGAGATCGATGCGACCCAACGGCCTCCTCCTCTCTGCTCCCCTGTGCCTGTTCCTCTTGGTGCAGGCGTGCGGCGCGGCCAAGGACGGCCCGCCCGGTATCCCGAACGGCGGAACCGGCGGCGCGAGCGGGCCGAGCACGGGCAACGGCTCGAGCGGCAAGACGAGCACGACGCCAGGAACCACGCCGGGCTCGTCGAGCAGCCCGACCACGAGCGGGCCGCACTTCACGGGCAGCGGCACCGGCTTTCGCCCGATCACGGCCGGCTGCGGCCCGGACACGGCGAGCGAGTGCACCGGCGCGTGCGAGCGGCAGGGCGGCGACCCGAACGTCACCGTGATCCGCCCGCCGGCGACGTTGTGCTTCGGCGGCGGCGGCGACCAGACGCCCGACGATCCTGCGGTCGTGATCGAGCAGGTGATCGAGCGCTTGAACGGGCAGGACTACGCGCGCATTCGCGTGACGTTCGATCCCTCGTTCACGGACAACACGTACGGCGAGGGCTCGTGCTGCGGCTGGCCCGAAAAGCGCGGGCACCGGTTCGACGATCTCACGAAGAGCGATCACACGGAGCTGTTGCTCACGGACACCGACGGCGACACCGTGATGCATTTCAAGCTCGACTTCATCTCCGAGAGCGCGGATGCCCCGTGCGGCTACGCGAGCCTGGGTGTCGGCGGCGGCGACGGCAGCATGCTCGAGGGGAACCCCGAGCACGTGCTCGCCTGGACCACCTCGCTCGACCGCAACTTGAACGGGTGCGGGTACTGCGAGAGCCCCGCCTGCGCCTCGAGTGGCGACTGCACCGTCGATTCGCCGGCGACCGACGAGAGCTACACCCCGAACCCCGAGACGCCCAACTGGGATTATCGCCAGGTTTACGAAGTGTGGGTCGACATGGCGGCCTTCGACGGCAAAGGCTTCGGGCAGGCGTACATCACGTACACCCATTCGTCGCCATCCAAAGAGAAGGACACCATCACGGTCACGCCCGAGCCCTGCCCGCCGGAGTGGGACACGCCGTATTGCCCGCCGAGCGTCATCCTCGAGGGCGGCAACTGCTTCGGCACTCCGAGCACCCCCGGCGACCCGAACGATCCGGGTGACCCGAACGACCCGGGTGATCCGAACGATCCCGGTGACCCGAACGACCCCGGCGATCCGAGCGATCCGGGTGATCCGAGCGATCCCGCGTGCCCGCCCAATCAGCAGGTCTACATCACGACCGAAGGCGCGAGCCTCTGCACGCCGATTCCCTTCGCGAACTATCCCGGCATGAAACCCTGCCCCGAGGGCTACACGCTGGATCTCGCGAGCGAAGGCCGCTACTGCCTGCCGGCTTCGTGAGTGTCGTCAGCGCCGGGCGCCGTCCTCGAACGGCGCCCGCGAAACGGCCGCTGCCACGCGAGCCCGAGGGCGGGCTCGTCGTTGGCCGCGGCTGGCTGCGCCCCGGGACAGGGGCACGCGCTTCGGGCTTGCCGTTCGCTCAGCGCGAGAACAGGCGCGCGAGCCGCGCGCCGGCGCGGGAGCTGCGGAGTCCCGCGAAGGCACGCGCGAGGCGCTCGGACTCGCGCAGGTCGTCGAAGAGCGAGTAGGCGACCGGCGTGAGGATCAGAGTGAGCAAGAGCGAGAGCGTCTGCCCACCGATGACGACCACGGCGATGGAACGGCGCTCCTCCGCGCCGGGCCCCGTCCCGAGCCACAGCGGCAGCATGCCGGCGACGAGCGCGAGCGTCGTCATCAAGATCGGGCGGAGCCGGTCGCGGTTCGCCTGCAGGATGGCGCGCGACCGCTCGAGCCCGGCGGCGCGCAGCTTGTTCATGTGATCGACCTGCAGAATGGCGTTCTTCTTCACGACGCCGAACAGAACGAGCAAGCCGAGCGCGGAGTACAGGTTCAGCGTGTTACCGGTCGCGAAGAGGCTGAACAGCGCGAACGGCACCGAGAGCGGGATCGAGAGCAGGATCGTGAACGGATGGATCAGGCTCTCGAACTGCGAGGCCAGGATCATGTACATGAGCACGATCGAGAGCATGAAGGCCGCGATGAACTCGACGAACGTGCGCTCGAGCTCGGCGCCGCGGCCGCGCACGCTCGTCCGATACGCGGGCGGCATGTCCATCTCCACGGCCGCGCGGCGCAGGGCGTCGAGGCGGTCGGCGAGCGCGTAGCCCGGCCCCACTCCGGCGCGCAGGCTCGCCACCCGCTCGCGATCCAGGCGATCGATGCGCGACGGGCTCTCCGCCTTTTCGATGCGCACGAGGTTGTCGAGGCGCACGAGGTCGCCGGGCAGCGCGCGCGCTCTCGCTGTCGCGCCGCTCTCTGTCGCGCCCGGTTTCATCGAGCGCGGGACGTACAGGCGCTGGACCGCCTCGACCGTCGAGCGGTCGTGCTCGATCAGCCGGAGCTGGACCTCGTAGTTTTCGTTCGTGGAGTCGTCGCGGAACCGTGACACGCGCTCGTCTCCGCCCACCATGAGCCGAAGCGCCGTCGCGATGTCGTCCGTGCTCACGCCGAGCGCCGCGGCGCGTTCCCTGTCGATGAACGCGCGCAGCTCTTCTTTCTCGAGCTTCAGCGTGGTGTCGAGATCGACGATGCCGCCGAGCTTCTCGGCGCGCTCGAGCAGCTCGTTCGCGTAGCGATGGAGCTGCAAGAGATCGGGGCCCTGGATCGCGAAATCGATCTCGAAGTTGCCGCCGCCGATGTTGAACGACGGGGCGTTGCGCACCGAGATCCGAAGGTCCTTGAACTTGCGGAGGCGCTTTCGGACCTCCTGCATCACCTCGCGCTGCGTGTAGTTCCCCTGGAAGGCGCGCAAGGGATTGCCGTTCAACGTCTCGCGCCACAGGCGCGACAGCGAGAACGTCCGCTCGTCGTGCGGGGCGATGCGCACGAACGCGCTGCCGCTGCTCACCCCGCTGATGAACCCACCGCCCGCGTCGACGAGCACGGTGCGCACGCCGCGGATCGAGCGGAGCTCTTCGTCGATCCGCCGCATCGTCTCGTCCATCGCCGTGATCGACGCGTTGAGCGGCGCCGCGACGCGCAGCTCGAACTCCGCCTCGTCTACGTCGGAGGGGATGTACTCCTGCTTGACGGCCCCGTAGAGCGGGACCGCCGAGGCGATCACCAGACCCGCGAGCCCGAGCACGGCGAGGCGCCGCTTCATCGCGGCCTCGAGCGCCCTCAGGTACCAGCGCTCGAGCACCGCGTAGAACCCCGTCCGGGACGCGGCCGCGTGCTCGCCGCCGCCTCCGGAGTGCGCCGCGGTCCCGCCGAGCAAGCGGGCGCTCATCATCGGCGTGAGCGTGAACGAGACGAGCAGGCTGACCAGCACCGCCACCGCCGCCGTGAGGCCGAACTGGAACAAGAATCGGCCCGAAATCGACGACATGAACGACACCGGCACGAAGATCACGACGAGCGAGAAGGTCGTCGCCATGACGGCGAGGGCGATCTCGCGCGTGGCCTCGCGCGCGGCCTCGAAGGGGCTCCGCTTCTCCTCCTCGATGTGCCGGAAGATGTTCTCGAGCACGACGATGGCGTCGTCGATGACGATGCCCACCATCAGCACCAGGGCGAGCATCGTCACGCTGTTCAGCGTGAAGTCGAGCAGCCACATCATGCCGAAGGTGGCGATCACCGAGGCCGGGATCGCGATGCCGGCGATGAGCGTCGAGCGCACGGAGCGCATGAACGCGAGCACCACCAGGCAGGCGAGGATGCTGCCGAGCACGAGGTGCAAGTTGATCTCGTGCAGCGCGGCGTAGATGTACCGCGACTGGTCGCGCAGCACCTCCATGCGCACGTCCGGCGGCAGCGAGGCGCGCACTCGCTCGAGGTTCGCCTTGGCCGCCTCGATCACGGCCACGGTGTTGGCGCCCGATTGCCGGATGACCTCGAGCACCACCGTCGGCGTGCCGTTCAGGCGCGCGAGCGTTCGCTGCTCGTACGTCCCGTCTTCGGCCCTTCCGATGTCCCGGACGCGCACGGGGCGCCCGTCGACGTTGGCGACGACGAGCTCCTCGAACGCCGCCGCGTCGGGTAACCGGCCCATCGTGCGCAGCGTGCGTTCCTCGTTCGGGCTCGTGACGTTGCCCGCCGGCGCGTTGGCGTTCTGCCGCACGATGGCGTCACGCACGGCCGTGATCGGGATGCCGAAGGCAGCGAGCCGGTCGGCGTCGACCCACACCTTCATCGCGCGCTCGAGGCCGCCGACGATGCGCACCTCGCCGACGCCCGAGGCGCGCTCGAGCTGGACGCGTATGCGCTTGTCGGCGAGCTCGGTGAGCTCGCGGACGGATCGCTCCCCGGAGAGCGCCACCGTGAGGATGGGCGTGGAGTCGTTGTCCGCCTTCGTGACGATCGGCGGCTGTGTGCCGGGCGGCAGGTCGCGCAGCACCGCTTGGACGCGGTCGCGCACGTCCTGGGCGGCGCTGTCCACGTCCCGATCGAGGTTGAACGTCGCGATGACGATCGAGCTTCCGGCCGCGGAGATCGAGCGCAGCTCGCGGATGCCCTCCACGCGGTTGACGGCCTCCTCGATCGGCTCCGAAATCTCCGACTCGACGTCCTCGGGGGCGCCGCCCGGAAGCGTGGTCCGCACGGCGACCGTGGGCAGGTCCACCGACGGGAAGCGATCGACCCCCAGGCTCCCGTACGCCGTCAGGCCCACCACGACGAGCGCCAGGATGAGCATGGCCGCGAAGACCGGCCGACGAATGCAAATGTCCGCGAGCGTCTGCATCAGTTCGCTGGCTGCTCTTTATGGGAGCTTCGCACGCGCACTGGCTGACCCTGCTGCAACGACCCCGGTTTCACCACGACCGCGTCCTCGGCGCCGAGGCCTTTGACGACCTCGACGCGATCTCCGGCGCTGCCGCCGAGGGTGATCGGCTTCTCCACGGCGCGCCCGTCCTCCACGACGATCGCCTTGGTGAGCCCCGCGAACGTCACCACCGCGCTCTTCGGGATGGTGAGCGCCGAGCGCGTGCCGACGATGATCCGCGCCCGCGCGAACGAGCCGGGACGGAGCGTCCCCGGGTTCGGGATGTCGGCTTCGACGAGCAGCGAGCGACTCTGCGCGTCCAGCGCGGGGGCGATGCGGGTGAGGCTGCCCGTGTACCCCTTCGGATCGCCGTCCACGCGCACCTCCACGCGCTCGTCGCCGCGGAGCAGGGCGGCATCGCGCTCGGGCACCGGCAAGCGGAGCCGCAGCGGATCGATGCGCACGATCTCCGCGATGGGCGCTCCCGCGGCCACGTATTCGCCGATCGCGGTGAGCCGCGCTTGCACGACGCCCGTGATCGGCGAGCGGATCTCGGTGTCCGCGAGCTGCTGCCGCGCGATGTCGAGCTCCGAGCGCCGCTGTCCCACGGCCGCCTCGCGGATCCGCACCTCTTCCAGGGCGGACTGCAGCGCCGTCTCGGCGCGCACGGCCTGCGCTTCCGCGGCCTCGAGCTGCGTCGCGGTGACCAACCCTTCCTTGGCGAGCGCGCGCGAGCGCGTGAGGTTCGCGCGGGCCTCCTCGAGGGTGGCGCGCGCTTGCCGCACGATCGCCGTCTCGTCCGCGTCGATGCGCGTCGTGCTCGCCCCCGCGGGCAACCCGAGCTGGGCGCGCGCGGCGGCGAGGGCCGCCTGCGCCTGCTGAACGCGCAGCGCGTAGTCGGCGGTCTCGAGACGCGCGATGACGTCGCCCTCCTTCACCGGGCTCGCGAGGTCGACCAAGAGCTCCGCGACGCGACCGGCCACCTTGGCCGCCAGGACCACTCGCTCGTGCGCCGCGAGCGTCCCGGACACCTCGATCGACCGCTCGATCGGCATCTCGGTCACGCGCTCGACCACCACCTCTCGTGGCCCTTCTTCCGAGCTCCGGGCCGCCTCGGCTCTCGGTTCGGACTCGGATTTGCAGGCAGAGACCAGCAGGGCGACCCCGCAGAGACCCTGTGCGAGGCGCAACGGAGCGTGGATCCGAAGCCTTGTGGGCACCGGTCCGCAGTCTAGCCGTGCCTCGGCGGTGCGCCAAAGCACCGACCCAAATAGTTGCTGCTCGACCGATGAGTTTTCGCTCGCGCCCCGGTCGAAGCACCGAGAACGATGCACGGGCTCGCGCCGCCGCTGGCCCGACCCCTCGAACCCGAACCCCTCGAACCCGAGAAAGAGAGAAGCCCCATGGCCACCAAGATGTTCATCAACCTGCCCGTCAAGGACCTCGAGCGCTCCGTCACCTTCTTCCGCAAGCTCGGCTACGAGTTCGACAAGCGCTTCACGGACGAGAACGCGACCTGCATGATCATCGGCGAGGACAACTTTGCGATGCTGCTCGTCGAGAAGTACTTCCAGACCTTCACGCCGAAGCAGGTGGCCGACGCGAAAGGCAGCACCGAGGTCCTCATCGCGCTCTCGCACGACTCGCGCGAGTCGGTCGACGAGATCGTCGAGGCGGCGGTCGCCGCCGGCGGGCGCAAGTACGCCGAGCCGAAGGATCTCGGCTTCATGTACCAGTGGGGCTTCGAGGACCCCGACGGCCACCTCTGGGAGCACTTCTGGATGGATCCGAACGCCGTCCCGCCGCAGTAGGCGCGGATTCTGCGATGCAGCCCTCTCCGCCCTTCGAGCCCCGTGCCGGCGCGCGCCATTCCGACGGCTCACGCCGGCCGGCGTGCCCTCCCGGAGCCGCACCGGGAGCGCCCGCGTCGCCCGCGGCCGTGCGGTACTGCCGAACGCGCTCGTTCGCGAACCCCTCGGGGTTCGTGCGAGCGCGTGGCATCACGAAAGCGCGGGACTCTCGGACCGCGCCGCTGCCCGCGTGACGGGCGGGATCCGACTCATCGCGTACTCGGCGAGCGCTGTGATCGTGAGGCTCGGGTTCACGCCCAAATTGGAGGGGATCGCGGAGCCGTCCACGACGTAGAGCCCCTCGTGCCCGAACACGCGGCAGTGCTCGTCGATGACGCCTTCGTCCGCGGAGTTGCCCATCGGGCAGCCGCCGAGGATGTGCGCCGTGATCGGCACGTCGAGCAGGATCTCGAGGTTGCAGCTCTGCGGAATGCCGTCGAGCTCGCGCGCCATGCGGCGCGCCACCTCGTGCGCGACAGGGAAGTAGATGGGCACCGGACGCGTCGTGGAGCGCTCCGTCGCGAGCCCCTTCTTGAACGGCCAGAACGCGCGTCGCTTCCACGAAAAGCGCAGGTAGTTGTCGATCGGCTGCATCACCAGCAAAATCGCCGTCTTCTGCGCCCAGCCGAACGGGATCGCGCTGCGCAGCGCCTGGATCGGATGCCGAACCAGGTTCCACACCCAGCGCAGCCGTCGACGCATCGGGCCGCCGTCGCCGTCGGTGAGCACCGTGCTGAGCACGCCCAGAAAATCGGAGCCCTTGTTGTAGCGGACCACCTCGATGTGCGTGTCCTGGTTCACGTACACGCCCGCCGCGATCGCGATGCCGTGGCTCAGGTCGATGTCGCGCTTCGTCGAGCGCACCCCGACCAGCGCCTCGCTGTTCGTGCGCACGCGATCGCCGAGCCGCTGGGAGAGCCGCGGGAGGAGCCCCTCGTCGCGGCAGCGCATGAGGAGCGGCACCGTGCCGAGCACGCCGGCAGCGAGCACCACCTGCTTCGCACGCAGCGTGCGCCGCGGACGCCGAAGGCCCATCGAACGCCGGAGCTCGAGCTCGTAGCCCCCGTCGGGGAGCTCGCGAATCGCCGTCACGCGTTGCTCGGCGAGCACCTCGGCGCCGCGCCGCTCCGCGAGGTACAGGTAGTTCCTGTCGAGCGTGTTCTTCGCGTGGTAGCGGCAGCCCACCATGCACGCGCCGCAGCGAATGCACCCCGCGCGCTCCGGCCCTTCCCCGCCGAAGTACGGATCCGGCACCCGCTTCCCGGGCTCGCCGAAGTACACCCCCACCTCGGCTTGGTGGAAACGATCGCCCGCCCCCATCTCGTCGCAGACGCGCTTGAGCACCCGATCCGCCGTGTAGATCTCCGGTGCGGTCACGACCCCCAGCATGCGCCGCGCCGTCTCGTAGTGCGGCATCAGTCGCTCCCGGAAGTCGTCGCGAATCCAGCCCCGATCGCGGAACGCCTCCTCCGGCGGCACGAGCAGCGTGTTCGCGTACACCAGGCTCCCGCCGCCCACGCCCGCGCCGTGCAGCACGAACACGTCGCCGAGCAGCGTCATCTGCAAGATCCCGTGGCACCCGAGCGCCGGCTTCCACAAAAACTTCCGCAGGTTCCAGCTCGTCTTCGCGAAGTCCTCCGGCTGGTAGCGCTTCCCCTGCTCGACCACCGCGACGCGGTAACCCTTCTCGACCAGTCGCAGCGCGGAGACGGACCCGCCGAACCCCGACCCGACCACCACGAAATCGTACTCGTGATCGCTCATGCAAAAACGGCGCGTCCAGCGCGCCGCCTTCGAACACTACCCCAAATTTCGGGCTGACGCAGGAGGCCCCCCGACGAGGCAGCCCGAATCGAAGCCCGGGCGCTTGCCGCGGCTTCGAGGTCGCGCCAGCACTGGCTCGGCGCCGAAGGCGCGGGGCGGCCTCCTCCCGACTAGAGCGACAAACGGTTAGGAACGCGCCGAGATATGCGGAAAACTGCGTCGGACAGAGTGCCCGCGTGGGGAGGGGCACCGCCGAGTTCACCTCGGCGGGGAGGGGCGGCGCGTGCCGCCCC
>Ga0079224_100006473_pt1 | contig 15524 bp, 15 predicted proteins | sample Stecom2015_FD_80414 | JGI IMG/M metagenome (GOLD analysis project Ga0079224, IMG submission 80414) | Agricultural soil microbial communities from Utah to study Nitrogen management - Steer compost 2015 | ecosystem: Environmental > Terrestrial > Soil > Agricultural land | place: USA: Utah...
CGGCGGCGCCCCGGCGCAGGCGCGTGTACGGCCGATATTCACCCCCCAGGCGCTGCTCGGCATGATTTCCACCGTGCACAAGGTCGCAACCCGGCCCGCCCTGGTGGCCTATGTACAGGCGTTGCTGGCCGCCAGCCGTGCGCATCCGCAGGTACGCCTGGGCCTGTCGCCACGCGCCGGCCTGGCCCTCATCGCCTCCGCCCGTGCCTGGGCGCTGCTGGAAGGCCGTGACCACGTGCTGCCCGAGGACGTGCAGGCCGTGTTCGTGCCACTGACCCGCCATCGCCTGCATCCGCGCCCCGACGCATTGACCACCGGCGAGCGCCTGGCGCGGCAACTGCTGGCCGCTACGCCGATTCCCTGATGCTGGCACAGGTACGCACCGGCCTCGCCCGGCTGCTGCCCGATCCTCCCAGCGGCCCGCTGCCGCTCGTCCTCCCGCGCCGGCGCATCTACATCCTGCCCAGCCGTTTCGGCCTGGTCTATGCCCTCGCCCTGCTCTTCCTGCAGCTGGGCGCGCTCAACTACAACAACAATGCCGCCATCCTTCTGGGCCTGATCTTCGCTTCCATCGCCCTGCTCAGTGCCGTCAGCAGCGTCCGCTTCCTGTCCAGGCTTGCCCTCGACGGTTTCGCGGCCGATGACGCCTTCGCCGGGGATGTCCAGGCATGCACCCTGATATTGCGCAGCCTGCACGGCCCGGTGGCGGGGGAGCTGCGGGTACGTGTGGACGGCATCGAGGCCACGCTGGACTACGACGGCGATACCGCCACGGCCCGCTGGCTGTGTCCCGCGGGCGGTCGTGGCCGCCATCCGCTGGGACGCGTACGCGTAAGCACCGGCTATCCGCTGGGCATGTTCCATGCCTGGTGCGTGCTCGAACCCCGGGAACAGCGGCTGGTTTTTCCGGCTCCCGAAACGCCGCCTGCCCCGTGGCCGGAAGCAGGCGATCCGGCGACGGGCCGGACAGCCCATGCCCGGCGTGGTGACGAGGAATGGCACGCACTGCGCGAGTTCCGTCGTGGCGACAGCCTGCGCGATATCGCCTGGAAGACCAGCGCACGCCACGACCGCTGGCTGGTGGCGGAAATGCAATCCCCCAGCCGTTCGCCTGCGCTCCGCTTCGGTCTTGACCAGGTTGCCCACCTGGAGCGGGAACACGGGCTGTCCCGGCTGTGCCGCTGGGTACTGCAGGCGGAGGCGTCGCAGCAGATGTGGATGCTGGACCTGGGCACGCGGGTCATCGGCCCTGGCGGTGGTGGGCAGCAACGGCGGGTTGCGCTGGCAGCCCTGGCGGAATTGCCATGAAACGCAAAGGTGCCGGCATGGATCCGGGGGCCACGGCAGGTGCGCGCCTGTGGGGCGGCGACCCCCTCAGCCGCCGGCCGCTCGATGCCACGCAGTTCCGACTGTGTTGCCTGACCGTGCTGGCGGCCCTGCTGCCACATGCGACCTGGCTGCCGCCTCCGTTTCTCATGCTGCTGCTGGCGCTGATCGCTTTCCGCTGGTGGCAGCGCGGGCGGCAGGGGCGTCCGTGGCCGTGGTGGTTCCATACCGCGCTGATGCTGGGTCTGTGCGCCCTGTCCTGGGCCAGCATCGGCATCATCAGCGGTACCCAGGGTGCCGGTTTCCTGGCCGCCATGCTGGTGTCCAAGCTCTATGAGGCCGAACGGGTGCGCGATGCGCGTTCGGTGGCCACCTTCGCCAGCTTCCTGATCATGACACAGTTCCTGTTCCAGACCGCCCTGTGGGCGATGCTGGCCGGGCTGCCTGCCGTGGTCTTGGCCGTCTCGACGCTGGCCAGCCTGCACCGCCCCGCCACCCGCCTGTCACCGGCCTCCACGCTCGAATGGGCCGACCTGCTCCCGACCACGCGCCTGCTCCTCCTGGCGCTGCCGCTCGCATTCGCGCTGTTTGTGCTTTTCCCCCGCCTGGAAGCGCCGCTGTGGGGCACCCCCTTCGCGCCACGCGGCGGCATGGGGCTGAGCGACCGCATGGAACCGGGACAGATCGGCCTGCTTGCCCTGGACGACCGCACCGCCATGCGCGTGCGCTTCCCGGATGGCGTGCCACCCATGGGGCAACGCTATTTCCGTGGCCTGGCCCTGTGGACAACCGACGGCCGCAGCTGGACGCGACCGGACCTGGCCAATGTGCCGGCGCGCGAACTGCCACCCGTGCCCGATCACGGCATCCGGCACGAGATCACTCTGGAGCCCGATGCGGCGCCCTGGCTGCCGGCGCTGGACCGCCCGATCGCGGCACCGGAAGGTCTGCGGCTGACCGCGGACTGGAGCCTGCCGCTGGCCCGCCGCCTGCGCGACCTGCGCTACGGGATCGTGTCCAATCCCGGGCTGCCCCTGCAGCCGATCGAACTGCCGGCCCTGACGCGCAACATCGCCCTGTCGCTGCCACAGGACCGCAATCCACGCACGCTGGCGCACGCCCGCCGCCTGCGCGAGTTGCATCCCGCCCCGGAAGAGTTCGCGCGCGCGGTGCTGGAGATGTTCGGTGAAGACTTCAGCTACAGCCTGGAGCCGCCTCCGCTCGGGGGCCATGCGGTCGACGAGTTCCTTTTCGCCACCCTCACCGGATACTGCGAGCACTACGCCTCCGCCTACGCCACCCTGCTGCGCGCCGGCGGCGTCCCGGCACGTGTGATCCTTGGCTACTACGGCGGCTACTACAACGCCATCGGCGACTACCTCGTCGTGCGCCGCTCGGACGCGCACGCATGGGTGGAGTACTGGATCGAGGGGCGCGGCTGGTTGCGGGCCGATCCGACCGCGATGGTGGCACCCGAACGGATCGAAAGCAGCGCGGGGGCGCTGGGGCTGGAAGGTCTGACCGAACTGCGCCGGGGCAGCCTGCTCAACTGGCTCTGGACCCGTTGGGACTACCTTGAGCTGCGCTGGAACGACTGGATCGTCAATTTCCAGGCCATCGACCAGGCCAGGCTGTTGCAGAAACTGCTGGGGTGGATGCCGCGCGCTTCGCAGCCGCTGCTCACCGCAGCCGTTGCCCTGTTCATCCTGGCACTGGCATGGATGGTCTGGAAACTGCGTCCACGGCGGCGGCAGGCGCCACAGGCCGATCCCTCGGCCCGCTGGCTGCAGGGCCTACGTGCCGTGCTCGCCGGGGCCGGCGTGCAATCGACCGCAGCGGAGCCAGTCAGTGTCCTCTGCCGTCGCGCCTCGATCGCCTATCCTGAACTGGCGATGCTGCTGCGGGAGCACATGAACCGTTACCAGGCGGCCCGTTATGCGGCCGACCCGCCCCCGCCTCCCGGACACCTGCACTTGGCCGAACTCTGGCTGAAGCTGCGGCTGGCCCGCCTGAAACGAAGGGTTTACCGTATCCGTCCAACCACAGGGAATCCCTCGAACCGGTGACGCCATGTCCAGACCTGTTTGCCTTGTTGCGCTCCTCGCGCTGGTCGCGGGATGTGCCAGCACGCCCCGTCCGCTGACCGGCGATTTCGTCGTCGTATATCCGCGCCAGGCCGTGGCCGGTGACCGGACCGGCGAACCGGTACGCTGGGGCGGCACCATCATCGCCGTGGAGCCGGAAGCGCAACGCACCTGCCTCCAGATCCTGTCCCGCCCGCTGGGACGCGATGCGCGGCCATTGCGGCGCGATCCGGACGAAGGGCGCTTCATCGCCTGCCGCGCCGGCTTCTACGATCCGGAAGTCTTCGCCGACGGTCGCGAGGTCACGGTCACCGGGCGCATCGCCGGAGTGGTCACACGCACGGTCGGCGAATACAGCTATTCCATGCCGGAGGTGGCCGCGGATGTGATCTACCTGTGGCCGCCGCGGACGGAGTACGCGTATTACGATCCCGCCTGGCCGGCCTGGTCACTCTGGTATGGTCCGGGTTGGCACTTCGGCTGGCACGTCCATTACACGCGGCCGGTGCACCGGCCGCCACCGCGCCGGCGCCATCGCGGCAGGTGAACGCAGGCGGTCAGCCGCCGGCCTTGGCCGGCCTTTTCGGGCGAACGTAGAGGACGAGGCTGTGCCCCTCGATCTCGTAGCCGTGCTGCTCGGCGATCTCCTTCTGCAACCGCTCGATTTCCGGATGGTAGAACTCGATCACCTTGCCCGTGTCGATGCATACCATGTGGTCATGGTGGTCGCCCCGGTCCAGCTCGTACACGGCCTGCCCGCCCTCGAAATGGTGCTTGATCACCAGCCCTGCCGCCTCGAACTGGGTCAGGACGCGATAGACCGTGGCCAGGCCAATGTCCTCCGAGGAGTCGATCAGTGCCCGGTAGATCTCTTCGGCGGTCATGTGCCGGCCCTCGGACCTCTCGAGCAGTTCCAGGATGCGCAGCCTGGGGTGCGTCACCTTGAGGCCGGCCCTGCGCAGTTCCTGTGAATTCATCAGCTGCTGTCTCCTGGTGCGACGACGGTCCGGGACGGCACCCTAGTGTATCATCGGCCCCCTGCACCTTCCCGACGACCGCCATGCGCCTGCTTTCCTGCCTCATCGCGACACTGTTCCTGTCCGCCTGCGGCCTGCTCTACAAGGTCGACGTCCCGCAGGGCAACCTGCTCGACCAGGAAGCCATCGCCGACGTCAAGGTCGGCATGAGCAAGCGCCAGGTCAGCCTGCTGCTGGGGACCCCGGCGGTAACCTCGCCGTTCCACCATTCGCGCTGGGACTACCTGTACAGCCTGCGCCGTCGCGGCCGCCCGGCCGAAGTGCGCAACCTCACGCTCCACTTCGACGGCGAATACCTGGCCCGCATCGAGGGTGACCTGCTTCCCGAGAAGACTGGCGAGGAGGAACTGCTGGAGGAGATCCGGCCCTACGAGCGTTTCGGCCCGCAGCTGGACGATTCCCGGGACGACCGGGGCCGTCGGCGCTCCGGGAACGACTGACCGCCCCCGGACGTCGGGCCGCCGCAGCTGGTGGCCCTTCCGGCAGCCACGGGCCACCGGCTGCCGGCCGATCCGTTAACCTTCCGGGCCTCATTCCGTCATGGAGCACCCGGATAGATGAACAAGCATCCTCTTGCGCTGGCCCTGGCGGCGGCGCTGTCCCTGTCCCTGGGCGGTTGCGGTGAACAGGCGCAGGCGCCGCAAGCGGCCGGCGATACCCCGGCGGTCTCGCAGACGGAGGCCCGCGCAAGCAACCCGCTCCTCGTCGAGAGCACGCTGGAACTGGGCTTCCCGCGCTTCGACCAGATCCGTGACGAGCACTTCAAGCCGGCGCTGGAGCAGGCCATGGCCGAGCACCGGGACGAGATCGCGGCCATCGCCGGCAGCGGTGAGCCGCCGACGTTCGAGAACACCATCGTTGCCCTGGAGCGCTCCGGCCGCACGCTCGACCGGGTGCAGCGGGTCTTCATGAACCTGGCGGGTGCGCACACCAATGACACCCTGCGTGCCGTCCAGGCGGAATTCGCGCCGAAGCTGGCGGCACACATGGACTCCATCCTGCTTGACGACGCCCTGTACCAGCGGATCAGGACCCTGTACGGACAGCGCGACCGCCTGGGCCTGGACGAGGAACAGCGCTACCTGCTCGAGCGCTACCACACCGACTTCGTGCGTGCCGGCGCCAATCTCTCCGCAGCGGAGAAGGCGAAACTGAAGGAGCTCAATGCCCAGCTCGCCACCCTGCAGACGCGCTTCACCCAAAACGTGCAGAAGGAAACCAACGCCGCGGCGGTCCTGTTCGACGACCGCAGCCAGCTGGATGGCCTGCCCGGGCCGGCCATCGAGGCGGCGGCCAAGGCGGCGGCGGAGGCCGGTCATGAGGGCAAATATCTCATCGCCCTGCAGAACACCTCCGGCCAGCCGGTGCTGGCGCAGCTGCGCAACCGCGAGTCCCGTCAACGCGTCTACGAGGCCTCCGTCAACCGCGGCAGCCGTGGCGGCGAGTTCGACAACCGCGAGCTGGTCGCACAGATCGTCAAGCTGCGCGCCGAGCGCGCAGTCCTTCTCGGCTACCCCAACCATGCCGCCTATGTGCTGGAGGACGGCACGGCCGGCAGCATCGAGGCGGTGAACTCCATGCTGTCCAGACTGGCGCCGCCGGCCGTGGCCAACGCCCGCCGCGAGGCGGCCGAGATCCAGCAGGCCATCCGCGCCGACGGTGGTGATTTCGAACTGGCGCCATGGGACTGGGCCTATTACGCCGAGAAGGTGCGCCAGGCCCGCTTCAACTTCGACGCCGATGCCGTGCGCCCCTATTTCGAACTGGAGCGGGTGCTGGTCGACGGGGTGTTCCACGCCGCCAACCAGCTCTACGGCCTGAGCTTCCGCGAGCGCAAGGACCTGCCCGTCTACCAGGATGACGTGCGTGTATGGGAAGTGACGGACGCCAACGGCGAGCTGCTGGCGTTCTTCCTCACCGACCTGTATGCGCGCCCGTCAAAGCGCGGCGGCGCCTGGATGAACGCCTACGTGCAACAGTCGAAGCTGCTGGGCACGCGGCCGGTGGTGGGCAACCACCTGAACATCCCCAAGCCGCCGCCGGGTGAACCGACGCTGCTGACCTTCGACGAGGTCAACACCCTGTTCCACGAGTTCGGCCATGCCCTGCATGGCATGTTCTCAAACGTCACCTATCCACGCTTCGCCGGTACCTCGGTGCCGCGCGACTTCGTGGAGTTTCCGTCGCAGGTGAACGAGATGTGGGCGACCTGGCCGAGCGTGCTGGCCAATTACGCCCGCCACTACCAGACCGGCGAACCGCTGCCGCCGGAGCTGCTGGACAAGGTGCTGGCCGCCGCCAGCTACGGTGAGGGCTTCCGCACCACCGAGTACCTGGCTGCCACGCTGCTCGACCAGGCCTTCCACCAGCTGGGTCCGGACGACGTTCCCGGCGACGTCATCGCCTTCGAGAAGGAGGCCCTGGCCATGGCCGGGGTGGACTTCGCGCCGGTGCCGCCGCGCTACCGCACCACCTATTTCAGCCACACTTTCTCGGGCGGATACGCCGCCGGCTATTACTCCTACATCTGGGCCGAGGTCCTGGATGCCGCCACGGTTGACTGGTTCCAGCGCAATGGCGGCCTGAAGCGCGAGAACGGGGACGCTTTCCGGGCCGCCCTGCTTTCGCGCGGTGGGTCCGCACCGGCTATGGACCTGTTCCGCAGCTTCTATGGCGGCGATCCGCCGCTGGAGCCGCTGCTGGTCCGGCGCGGCCTGGTCGGCAACGGCGGGGGCTCGCCCTGACCCCCGGGCCCGGCGGGCGCCGCCTGGCGGCGTCCGCCGGCCTGCCGCGCCCGTTCAGCGCGCTCCCGCCGCACCTGCTTGGGATCCACCTGCAGCGGCCTGTAAAACTCTATGCGGTCGCCAGGCCGCAGCACCTCTTCCATACCCACCAGCCGGCCGAAAATGCCGACGCGCAGGGCGGCGGGATCCAGCCCGGTCACCTCCTGCCAGGGCAGGCGTGCCAGTGCCTGTGCCACGGTGCAGCCTTCCGGCACCTCGAGCACTTCCTGCCAGGCCTGGTCCGGCCAGGCACAGACCACGCTCACCGTCAGGGCGCGCATGCAGGGGTGCCGTCCGGTGCCAGTTCACGCAGTGCCGCCGCGGAGAAATCCTCCACGAGACGGTCGGCCAGTCTCTGGAATGCCAGCGTGGTGGCCAGGCCGAGAAGGCGGCTTTTCGGCTCGAAGTCCAGGTTGAGCGCCACCCGGCAGCCGCCGTCCCCATAGGGTGTGAAGCGCCATTCGCCATCCAGGCGGCGCAGCGGACCCTCGAGGAGCTGCATGCGCATCAACTCCGGGGGTTCCAGGCGGTTGCGGGTGGCGAAACTGAATCCCACGCCACCGGCGCGCACGTGCAGCCTGGCGGCGATGCTGTCCGGCTCCCGCTCCAGGACTTCCACGCTCTGGCACCACGGGAACAGCTTCGGATAGCGCTCCACCTCGTTGACCAGGGCAAACAGGGCGGCCGGTGGGCGGGCAACCAGGGCCTGGCGGCGGATCACGGTCATGCCCGCCCCCTTCCCGGCGCATCGGCGCCTGCACCTTCCTCGACCATCCGGGCTACCATGCGCGACTCCATTGAAAACGCCATTGTATCGACCCGGCCCCACATCCTGATGAGCAGCAAGAAGAACACCAGCGGCGGCAAGGCCAGCCAGCAATCCGCCACCATCGGCCTCAACAAGCGCGCCCGGCACGAATACTTCATCGAGGAGCGCATCGAGGCCGGCATTGCCCTGGAAGGCTGGGAGGTAAAGAGCCTGCGCGCCGGACGTCTGAATTTCGCCGACAGCTACGCCCTGATCCGGGACGGCGAACTGTTCCTGTTCGGCGCGCAGATCACACCGCTGAACACGGCCTCCACCCACGTGGTCGCCGATCCCCGGCGTACCCGCAAGCTGCTGCTGCACCGGCGCGAGATCGACCGCCTCATTGGCGCTGTCGAGCGCAAGGGGTACACGCTCGTTCCCACGGCAATGTACTGGAAGAATGGACGGGTGAAGGTGGAACTGGGCCTCGCACGCGGAAAGCAGAGCCACGACAAGCGCGAGGCGGAAAAGGAGCGCGACTGGCAGCGCGAGAAGCAACGCCTGCTGCGGCACTCGAGACGGACGACCTGACCGCGGCATCCATTCAGGAACCAACCACATTCCAGAGCGTTGTGCGCACCAGCGCACGGAACACGCCCAGGCGCACCGGTTCTGCGGTGAACCGTCCACAACGCGTGTTTACACTTGTGAAACGGGTCACGGTCGCCTTACGGCGCCCTGACTATCTTTTCTTCCGTCGGGACCAACCTTCGCACGGGTGTCCTGACGGTTGAAAGGAATCGGCCGGTTGACCGTGCGGAAACACGGAGATTCTGGCAATGCGCCGCCTGCTGACCTGCGTCCTCCTCCTCGGTCTGGGTATCGCCCCGACCGACGGTGCGCTCGCGCAGGGCAACCGCCTCTACAAGTGGGTGGACGAGAATGGCAATGTCCACTACAGCGACCGGCTGGAAAGCTCGGCGGTCCAGCACCATCCCCGCGCCATCAATTCCTATGGCATGGAGATCGCCGGGGCGGAGGAGAACAGGCGCCCGCTGACGCCTGAAGAACGTCGACGGCAGCAGGAAGAGCGTCGCAATCAGCAACTTGACACCATGCTGCTGGCCAACTACAGCAACGAGCTCGAACTCCTGCGCGCGCACGACGAAACCCGCGCCGCCATCGAGTCCAGCCTGCGCGCGATGGAGGAGAACGTCGCCCGCCTGCGCCGCGATCTGGCCCAGCGCGAACTGCGTTCCGGCGCGACCCCCGACGACCCGGTGGTCAACCGCCTGAAGCAGCAGCTGCAGCAGGGCGAGGCCGACCTGGAACGGATGCGCACCCGCCGTTTCGAACTGTATGAACAGCAGAACCGCGAAGTCGCCCGGTTCCGCGAGCTGACCATGCGCGACCAGAGCTGAAAGACAGCCCTGCGGTACCGCCAGGCCGGACCTGCGACCGTCCCCCTTCCACTCGGGTCAACCCTTCACCGCTGCACCATGGCGCAAGGCGCGCGGACGCCGCGCCCGGGGAGCAGCTGGAACGGCTCCACCGGGCCCCTCCATGGGCCCGGCGGGAACCGGGATCCCGCGCGCCTGGCGGATTGCGTCCACCTCCTGTGGCCGCCCGGCCGCGGAACATCTGCCGGCAGTCCTGCAGGACCGCCCCGCCATTCCCTGGCCTGACCTGGTCCGCGCATTCCTTCGCCGCGGACGTAAGGATGGCGGTCTAGAACTCGACCACCTCAATGTAGCCGTTGTCCTGGAACGAGGCCAGGTCGCAGGCCAGCAGCGCCGTACGCTGCGCCGCCTGGGCGCTGCCGGAGTACGGGGCGATCCCGGCCGACATCTTCAGCTCGTCATCCGGACCGTGCACGTTCTCCACCGTGAACAGCTTCATCATCAGCGTGATGCTCTTGCGCGCCGACTCCACATCGCAGCCGGTCAGGGCCAGCAGCACGTCGCCATTGGGGCAGCGCAGGCACAGGTCTCCCTCACGGGTGGAGCGTTCCATCTTCTGGAAGGTGCGGGTACGGACGACCGTCTTGACCGTCTCGCTGCAGCGCGGACCGAAGCCGACGCGGAACACGCAGAAGGTGGCGGTCTTGCCGGCAGCAGCGACGCGCCGGTCGAACTCGGCCAGGGTGGCCTCGAATGCCGCCTCCACCTCGCTCGGCTGCCGGGAATCCACGTCCCGATCCGGCCCGCTCCGGGCCAGCATGCCCAGCTCGCCGAGATCGAAATCCAGGATCGCTCCGTCGCCGCTGCTGTCCATGGTTCTCCCTCCGAGAGGCCTGTCGCGGACAAGCCTACGGGGGCGAACCTAGCACAAAGCGTGACGCATGTCACGTTTTCACAGATGTTTGCGTTTCGTGACAGTTGGTTACAAATAGTCAGGCGCTGGCGGCCAGGTCCGCGGCCTCCAGGGTGTTCTGCATCAGCATGGCCACGGTCATGGGCCCCACGCCCCCCGGCACGGGGGTGATCCAGCTCGCCCGCTCGGCCGCGGGGCCGAACTCCACGTCGCCGCACAGGGAACCGTCGGGCAGGCGGTTGATGCCCACGTCGATGACCCGCGCACCGGGCCGGATCCACTCCCCCTTGACGATGTCGGGCCGGCCTACGGCAACGACCAGCAGTTCCGCTTCGCCCACATGCCTGGCCAGATCACGAGTAAAGCGGTGGCAGCAGGTCACGGTGGCACCGGCCAGCAGGAGTTCCAGGACCATGGGACGACCGACGTGGTTCGAGGCGCCCACCACCACCGCATGCTGCCCATAGAACTCCGCCCCGGAATGGCGCAGCAGGTGGATCACGCCCCTGGGGGTGCAGGGACGCAGGCCAGGCTGGCGCAGGACAAGGCGTCCCATGTTCTGGGCATGGAAGCCGTCCACGTCCTTGTCGGGATGGATGCGCTGGATCAGTGCCGCCGGATCGATGTGTTCCGGCAGGGGCAGCTGCACCAGGATGCCGTCGATCTCCGGATCGGCATTCAGGCGGTCGATCAGGGCGAACAGCTCGGCCGCGGGGACGTCTGCCGGGAGGTCGAAGTCTATGGCGCGGATGCCCGCGCGCCGGGCGGCGGTCCGCTTGTTGCGCACATAGACGGCCGAGGCCGGGTCGTCACCCACCAGGACCACGGCCAGGGCCGGTGCCTGGCGTCCACGTGCCAGGCGGGCGTCCACCCCGTCGCGGATTTGGGCCAGGAGTTCGTCGGCCAGATGGCGGCCATCCAGGATCTGGGCGGGCATGGGCAGCATTGGGTCTGTGAGGAGCGCGCATTATGCCTGCTGTGGCCCTGCCGCCCTACCCCTCACTGGCGGGATGCCGCGCCCTCAACCGGCACAGGATTGCGCGGCAACGGCCGGCAGACGATCAGCCAGGTCCACGCCCGGTGCACATCCGGGGCACTCCGGATCGCGCTGCAGACGGCTGCGCTGGAAGCGCATGCCGAGGGCATCGTAGCTGAGCAGTACACCGCGCAAGGGCTCGCCGATGCCGAGCAGGAACTTGACGGCTTCGGTGGCCTGCAGGAGGCCGATGGTGCCGGGCAGAACGCCCAGTACACCGGCCTCGGCACAGGTGGGCGCATGCTCCGGCGGCGGCGGCTCGGGGAAGAGGCAGCGGTAGCAGGGTCCCTCGCCCGGCACGAACAGGCCCACCTGTCCGCGGAAACGCTCCACCGCCCCGTAGACCCAGGGTATGCCGAGGTGGATGCAGGCCGCGTTCACCAGGTAGCGGGTGGCGAAGTTGTCGGCGCCGTCGACGACCAGGTCATGCCCCGCCAGCAGCCCGCATACATTGTCCAGGTCCAGCCGGGCCTGCACGGCCTCGACCCGGATGCCGGGATTGAGGCCCTGCAGCCGCGCTTTCGCCGAGTCCACCTTGGGCCTGCCGATCCAGGCCTCCTCGTGCAGCACCTGGCGCTGCAGGTTGCTCCGCTCCACACGGTCGTCGTCCACGACGGTCAGGGTGCCAACACCGGCGGCCGCCAGGTAGAGCGCCACCGGCGAGCCCAGCCCGCCGGCACCCACCAGCAGGATGCGGCTGTCCAGCAGCCGCCGCTGGCCGGCCAGCCCCACCTCCGGCAGGCGCAGATGCCGGTCGTAGCGCTCCACCGCCTGCGGTTCCAGACCCGGGTCCTCGAGCAGCGGCAGGCCCTCCGCCAGCCAGCGGCGGAAGCCTCCCGCCACCGAGGCCACATGCGGGAATCCCTGGCCCGCCAGCCGCTCCGCCAGCTGCCGGGACCGGATGCCGCGGGCACAGATCAGCACCAGCTCGCGGTCCGGCGCCGGGTCCAGGGCGGCGATGCCTTCATCAAAGGCACTGCAGGGGGCACTGTGGCCCAGGGCGGGACGGCCCTCGCTCCACTCCGGAGGCTCACGTACGTCGATCAGCAGGGCTCCGTCGCGGACGCGCTCCCAGGCGGTCCGCGGATCGATCTCGGCAGGGACAGGCATACCCATGTGCCCAGTCTATGCGCCGGCGCCGGGAAGCCACTGTGCCTCCAGCACGTCGTCCGGTCCGTATTCACGTTCGCCTTCGTCGAGTCGCACCAGCGCGTGGGCTGCGGCGAGCATGCCCAGGGCGCCGGACCCCTGGTGCGGCACGGGTGTGGCGCGCCAGCATCCCTCCGCGTCCTGTGCCAGCGTCACGCGCAGGAATTCCAGGCGCGCATGCGTCTTGCGCCAGGGGGTGGCCGGGCGCACCCGCAAAGAGGAGGCCGGCGCACGACCGAGCAGGCGCCACAACAGCGGCAGGGCCAGCACCTGGAAGGTCACACCTGCCGATACGGGATTGCCCGGCAACGCAAACACGTACGTATGCCCGATGCGACCGAACAGCACCGGCATCCCCGGTTTCATGCGTACTTTCCAGTAGTACACCTCGCCAATCCTGCCCAGCGCGTCGGGCAGGAAATCGGCGGCGCCCATGGAGACTCCGCCGCAGGTCAGCAGCAGGTCGGCGTCGGCGCTCAGCGCCTGCATCTGGCGCACCAGCGCGTCCGGATCGTCACCGCAGTGGCGGACCGCCAGCACCCGGGCACCGGCGGCCATGGTGCAGCCGGCCAGCAGCGGGCCGTTGCTGTCATGGCGCTGACCGTGTCCTCTTGGCCGTCCGGGTGGCACCAGCTCGTCGCCCGTGGTCAGGATGGCCACACAAGGACGCCGCACGACCTCCACCCCGGACAGTCCGAACCCGGACAACACCGCCACGCGTGCCGGCGTGAGCAACTCCCCCACCGCCAGGATCGTCGCACCCGCAGCCCAGTCGTCGTCGGCCGGACGCACGTTGGCGCCCGGACGGACCGCGGCGGGCAGCCACACGCGATCTCCCTCGCGCCGCGCCTGTTCCTGTACCACCACCGTATCGGCACCGCGTGGAAGGGGCGCCCCGGTCATGATCCCCATGGCCGTGTGCGGTGCCAGCAGGTATTCGTGTGTGTCGCCTGCGAGGATGGTCCCGGTCACCGGCAGGCCCTCCCCGGCCGCCTGCGCCAGATCGGCCGCCCGCACGGCATAGCCGTCCATGGCCGCATTGTCGAAACCCGGCAGGGCGAACGGCGCCTGTACCGCGGCCGCCGCAATCCGGCCGCAGGCGTCGGCCAGCGGCACCCGCTCGCTGTCCAGGCGCCGGCCTGCGGCCAGGCTCGCGGCGAGGGCTTCGTCGTAGCTCAGGCCCGTGCGCATGCCGCCTCCAGGTCCCGCAGGTCGTCGAGCCGGTTGATATTGGCGAAGGTCCAACCGTCCGGGTCCGGCCAGTCCAGCCAGGACACGCCAGCGGCCTCCAGCCATTGCCACATCGGCGGTGGCCGCGGCGACTGCAGCGCGGCAATGGCGTCCTCCTCCAGGACCGGCGCGATCAGCGCGAACAGGGGCTGCACACGCCCCCCACAGCGCAATGCGGCCACCGGCACGCCACCGGCCAGGACCGCCCGCAGCTTTGCCACATGGTTGACCGGCGCAAGCGGACAGTCGACCGGAACGATGGCCAGGGTGCGACCCGGATAGTGCATCCACGCCGCGGCTATCGCGGCCAGAGGTCCCCGGCCGGCCCATTGCGCCGGATCGGGGATGCTGGCCAGCCCCAGACGCCGACAGGCCCAGCGGTGGCGGTTCGCACTGACGACCACCTGCTCCACCTGCGCACACAGGCGCTCCACGGCGTGACACAGCAGCGGGCGCCCCCGCAGGCGCAGCCACGCCTTGTCGCGGCCACCACAGCGGCGGCCCTGGCCGCCGGCCAGGACCACGCCCAGTACCCGTTCAGCGCCCACACCCCTCGCCATGAGGCCCCTCAGCGCCGCTTGACGTGGCGCAGCAGGCGACGGCGCTTGGCCTTCTGGCGCTCGGTGAGCTGGTTCTTGCGCCCCGCGTAGGGGTTGTCGCCACCGCGGAATTCCAGCCGGATCGGCGTGCCGACCAGGCGGTAATGACGGCGCAGGAAATTCTCGAGATAGCGCTTGTAACTGTCCGGAAGCGTGTCCAGGCGGTTGCCGTGCAGCACGATGCGTGGCGGTGTGCGCCCGCCCTGGTGCGCGTAGCGGAACTTCGCGGTGCGCCCCTGCACCACCGGGGGCTGCGCGCTCCCGAAGGCGAGGTTGAGCACATCGGTCAGGTCATGGGTGTTGAACTCGTAGGTGGCCGAGGCATGCGCACGCTGCACCGACGCCATGAGTTCCCCCAGGCCGGATCCATGCAGGGCGGATACGAAGACCACTTCGGCCCAGGGCACGAAAGCCAGCCTGCGTTCGAGCTGCTCCTGCACGCGCTCACGCTCGTCCGGCCTCATGCCGTCCCATTTGTTCACCACGATGACCAGGGCCCGGCCGGCATCGAGGGCATGGCCGAGCACAGTGGCGTCCTGGTCGGTGACGCCCTCGTGTGCGTCCAGCATGACCAGCACCAACTGTGCCTGCTCCATGGCCTGCAGCGTCTTGATGACGCTGAACTTCTCCACGGCATCGGTCACGCGGGAACGGCGCCGGATGCCCGCCGTGTCGATGAGCAGATACCGGCGCCCGTCACGTTCGAAAGGCACGCGGATGGCGTCGCGCGTGGTGCCTGCCTCACTGCTGGCGACGACCCGCTCCTCGCCGAGCAGGCGGTTGACCAGGGTGGACTTGCCCACATTGGGGCGGCCGATGATGGCGATGCGCAGGCGGTCGGCCTCTTCCGCCGCAGGCGCAGGCGGGCTCTCCGGCAGCAGCGCAAGGATGGCCTCGCCCAGCAGCGCAATACCGCGGTTGTGCGCGGCCGCCACGGCCAGGGGCTCACCCATGCCCAGCTCGGCGAATTCGGCGGCGGCGACATCCTCGTCCAGGCCGTCGGTCTTGTTCACCGCCAGCAGCACGCGCTTGCCGCTGCGGCGCAGGCTCACGGCAATCTGCTCGTCGTAGCTGGTAAGCCCGTCCCGGGCGTCGAGCACGAACACGACCACGTCCGCCTCTTCGATGGCAGCCTCGGCCTGGCGGGCTGCCAGGCGCGGCAGCTCCTCCTCGAATTCGCTCAGGCCGCCGGTGTCCACCAGCAGGAACGGCCGGCCGA
>Ga0079224_100006474_pt1 | contig 15523 bp, 12 predicted proteins | sample Stecom2015_FD_80414 | JGI IMG/M metagenome (GOLD analysis project Ga0079224, IMG submission 80414) | Agricultural soil microbial communities from Utah to study Nitrogen management - Steer compost 2015 | ecosystem: Environmental > Terrestrial > Soil > Agricultural land | place: USA: Utah...
AGACTTGTGATGCCGACGCCGTTCCTCACCCGAATAGGGCTCCTGTCTCTGCCGACGATCGGGATGCATCGTGCGGAACTTGTAGAGCTGGAACGGCTCGCCTCCGAGCCCGATGCGAGTCTGGGAGAAGAACACCGGTCTTCCCAACTTGATCAGCACCACGATCGAGACCACCAGGATCACTGGAGAAGCGATCGCGAGGAGGATGGCCCCCAGGACGCGATCGAGCGTCGGCTTCACCCAGTCGAGGTAAGGCCCTCCGGGCTCACGCCCAGAGAATCCCGATCCGTTCGGGAAGGCGTATACCGCCGACTCGCCACTGCGAGTGTCCATTCCCCCCAGCTCCCATTCGATTGCCCCATGCGACCTTGGCCGCCGGCAAACACTAACACCACCGATAGTGGTCGGGCAACGGGGATTTCGGTGCTGATTTATCGCGTTCTCGGCCACTCTCCGTAGTCAGCACGATCCCTCCGGATTAGAGTGCGAGAGTTAACCGTGCGTATGGGGGTGGGCCGGATGAATGTCGAGGGGTACCTGTCGATAGGGCAGGTGAGTCAGGGTTCTTTGGTCGTGTCATGAGTGTCGCGATCGTCACAGGCTCGGCCGGTCTGATCGGGTCTCAAGCCGCGCTCCACTTCGCCCGTCTGGGCATGGAGATCGTCGGGATCGACAATGACATGCGGAGCTACTTCTTCGGTGAGGACGGCACCACCCGACCCATGAGAGAGCGGCTCGAGGCCCAACTCGGGGCCGGCTACCACCACTTCGATCTCGACGTTCGTGACCGGGAAGGGGTCGATGGTGTCTTCGCCAAGTACGGCCACGATGTCGTCCTCGTCGTCCACGCCGCGGCTCAGCCGAGTCATGACTGGGCTGCCAAGGAACCGGTGACCGACTTCGAAGTGAATGCGCTCGGCACGCTCCACATGCTAGAGGGCGCCCGGGTTCACAGCCCTGAAGCCGTGTTCATCCACTGCTCGACCAACAAGGTCTACGGGGACCTGCCCAACTATCTGCCACTGGTCGAGATGGAGACGAGGTATGAGATCGTCGAGGGTCACGAGTACGAGGACGGGATCACCGAGGACATGTCCATCGACAGGTCGCTGCACTCGGTGTTCGGCGCCTCGAAGGTTGCAGCCGATGTGATGGTTCAGGAGTACGGGCGCTATTTCGGACTGGCCACGGTCGCGTTCCGGGGTGGGACGCTGACCGGTCCGGCCCACTCGGCGGCAGAGTTGCACGGCTTCCTGGCCTATCTGATGCGTTGTGTCATGGAGGGACGCACCTACAACCTCTACGGCTACAAGGGGAAGATGGTGCGGGACGCCATCCATTCCCACGACGTGCTCACGGCTTTCGAGGCGTTCTTCCGGAATCCCCGGCCGGGGGAGGTGTACAACATCGGCGGCGGTCGCTTCTCGAACACATCGCACATAGAGGCGTTCCGGATCGCCGAGGAGATCGTGGGGCGCGAGGCGATCATCAACTATGTGCCCGAGCCGCGGCGGGGGGACCACAAGTGGTGGATCTCGAGCATGGCGAAGTTCTCCGCCCACTATCCCGATTGGGAGCCGGTCTACGACATCCGGCGGATCCTCGCCGAGATCCATGAGGCGAACGTCGATCGATGGGTGGCGACATGATCGACGCCGGGAAGCAGCCCGTGCTCGGTGTCTTGGTAGATGTCGTGGACTATGACGGAGCGACGAGGAGGGTCCTGGACGCTGCGCGCGACGGCCGCCCACTGGCGCTCACGGCGCTGGCGGTCCACGGGGTGATGACCGCGGCCCGGGATCCTGAGCTGGCGGGTGTGCTGAACTCGTTCGACGTCGCCACTCCTGATGGGCAACCCGTGCGTTGGGCCCTGAACCTTCTCCACGGGGCGGGTCTCGAGGAGCGTGTCTACGGTCCTGAACTGACGCTGAGGGTCCTGGAGCAGTGCGCGTCCGAAGGTCTGCCGGTGTTCCTGTATGGATCCACCCCCGAGACCCTCTCGCTACTGGAGAGGAATCTGCAAGCGCGGTATGCGGGATTGAAGATCGCCGGCAGCGAGCCGTCGAAGTTCCGACTCGTCACCGAGGAAGAGGCCGACGAAATCGCAGATCGCATCGCTGCTACGGGTGCGCGGGTCGTGCTCGTCGGCCTGGGCTGCCCCCGTCAGGAGATCTTCGCCTACGCCATGAGGCCCCGGTTGAACATGCCGTTGCTCGCCGTCGGCGCCGCATTCGACTATCACGCCGGGGTGCTGAGGAAGCCTCCGGCGTGGATGCAGAGGCGAGGTCTCGAATGGCTGTGGCGTTTGGGAATGGAGCCCCGTCGGCTCTGGCGTCGCTATCTGCTGCTCAATCCGGCCTATCTCGCCCGATTGGCCGCTCAGAGGACAGGTTTGCGGCCCGGACGGCCGGTGCCGCCGAGGAGGGAACCTCTGAAGGCGTTCCCCGCCTAGGGACGCGAGTACCGCCTCACCGCCCGGCGGTGCATCTCGAACTCCTCCTCGAGATTCCAGTTCTCGTCGAGCCATGCCTCTCCGCCGGGATTGGGCACCTCATCCCGCGGCGTCCGGGCGCCGACGACCCAGATGTCCCCGCCGACGGTGGCGACCAGGTCCGGGAATCGGGATTCGTCGTCCTCTCTGAGTAGTGGAAGTCTGGCTCCGTAGTACTCGTATGGTGCGGTGCCCCATTCCACGACGTGATAGACGCCCCGTGGCGCCTCCCAGTTCCGGGGATGGTCGACCATCCAGATCACGTCGTCGGCCGCAGCGTGATCATTGATGACTGCGATCGCCGATCGCCAGTCGTCCTTGGGGACCATGAACACCGTGGCCAGCGAAGCTGCAAGTGCCAACGCTCCGACCACCCAGCCGATGGCGCGCACTCCTTCCCGACTGAAGCCCTGGACCGCGGCGTATGCGACCATGACGATGGCGAACGGCCATGCGACCAGGATCACTCGCTGGAGGCTGTAACCCCGCTCCAGGAAAGGAACGGCCAGGGCCGCGACGTATGCGGTGATTCCCAGGGCTCCCAGGGTCCGGGGCCAGGTGGTCATCAGCTTGTGGACGACCACGGCACCGACGAACGCCCCCAGTGCGCCGACCACGAGCACCGATGCGGGCCCTGCCCCGACCGACATCAAGGCGTTGACGAAAGGTCGATCCGCCAGGGAGAGCAGGCTGGCGAACCCGGAGACGAAATGCTCGCCTTGCAACACGGCGAAGACGGCGACTGACGGTGCGGAGACGATGACCCACTCCCGGAGGAACGGTTTCCGCTCCTTCCAGAAGATGTAGGTGCCGACGCCCAGCAGGGCCGCCCACACGGCGAGCGTCACGTAATAGCTGAAGAATGCGCCGGTGAGGCTCACCACCCCGATCAACCTGCCGATGCCATCCCGCCTGATCAACCCGTAGCTCGCCGCCACCATCAGGAATGTGCCCATCGCCGCCTGTCTCGCCTCCTGGGCGTACCAGACGTCGAGTGGGGACAACGCGACCAGGACACCGGCTAGCAGGGCCCCCCCGAAACTGTCGGTCAGTCTCCTCGCCAGCAGGTAGACGAAGAGAACGGTGAGAGCTGACGCCAGTGCCGAGGGAAAGCGAAGGGCGAACTCCGAGTCGGAGATCGGCACCACCCAACTCAGCACGATGTAGTACAGCGGCGGATGATGAGGGTCGCCGTTTCTGGCCCAGATCTCCGCCGGGCCCAGCAGGGCATGCCACCAACTGAACGCCTCGTCCGACCACAAGCTCTTGCTTCCCAGGGCCAGCATCCGCAGAGACAGCGCCCCGATCAGCAATGCCAGGGGCGTGCGGTCCCGCCATGGCACTTTGGTGGGCACCGCCCTCGTTGCAGCACCCGTCATATCCACTCGCACCGTGGTTGGGTGTCGATCCAGCCGCCGCACCCCATGGCGGTTTCCCCCCGCGACATCGGTCGCAGCCTACCCGGCCGTCGGTCGGGTCGTCGTCCCGGTGATGTCCAACGCTCTCCGGTAGACCGCTTCCAGATTCTCGAGCGCTCGCCGGGGGGCGTAGAGCCTCTCGTATCGCTGTCTCATGGCGACTCCGGTCCGATCCACCGACTCGTCGTCTGTCAGGCTGGTCAGCAGTTCGGCCCATGCGACGTGGTCACCCGAGGCGCCGAAGCGACCCTCGGGTCCCACCGTCTCGCGCATCGAGGCCCAATCGGACGCGACTATCGGCAGCCCCGCGGCCATCGCCTCCAGCAGAGCGAGGCTCTGGCCCTCGTAGGAACGGGACGGGAAGACCAGGGCCCTCGATTCGGTCAACAGCGCTGTCACCTGCTCGGGCCCACGCCATCCGAGCCATTCGACCTGCGGATGGAGGCTCTCCAGGCTCGAACGCAGGTCCCCATCGCCCACGACGGTGAGCCGGAGGCCGGCCGGTCGGGCAATCTCCCAGGCCCTGAGGAGGTGGTCGATCCCTTTCTGATGCGATACCCGGCCCACGAAGAGGACCCTGTCACTTCCGGAGGGAGGTTGGGCCCTGGCGCCCGGGTCGTCTACGAAATTGGGCTTGACCAGGACGCGGTCCGGTTCGAATCCGGCCCGGAGGTAGATGTCCCGAGCGAAGTCCGTCAACGCGAGATAGAAGGTGACGTCGCTCCTGACCCGGGCCGAGACGCTGGTGGTCATGGCGGCGGGTATCGATTGGAGGAACGAGTCGCGGTAGCAGCGAAACCGAACTCCGTTCCAAACCGAGCCCTCGACACAGATCTCGCAAGGTCGGCCGTCGCGGAGAAGGCCCGACTCGATGCAGGTGGACCGATAGTTGTGGAGTGTCACGACAACGGGGACGCCCGTCCGTGCGGCGGCCCGGATCACGGACGGGGACAGCGAGAACCAGGTGTTGTGGACGTGGATCACATCGGGACGGAACTGCTCGGTCTTCCGGCGGACCATTGCCGCTGCCGAGGGATTCCATGGTGCGATGGCGAGACGACCGATGCTCGCCAGGGTGGAGTCCGGATTGGTCACCGTCAGGTGTTCGATCGTGTGCCCGGCTTCCTCGAGGAGCCTGCGCTCGACCTCGACGACCCTGTCTTCTCCGCCCGGCTGTCGATAGCTGTTGTGGACCTGGAGGACTCTCAATTCGCACCCGCTCGACTATCTGGAGCCAGTCGCAGGCACCCATAAGATCCGGCGACCGCGAGACTCTACGATCGCACAGTGGGAACCAGGGGTCGAGACAGCAATCAAAGGGGCGCGTTCGTCGTGCTGGTCGGCCCCGATGGCGTGGGCAAGACCTCGGTTGCGCGCGCGTTGCTCGACATCCACCACGGGCCCGTGGCCTATGTGCATTTCCGCCCGTCCCCGTTCTCCACTCTCATGTCCGGGCCGGACGAGGCCGACTTCGAGGCCAGGGAAAAGGCGCGACCCAACGGTTCGATGGTCGTTGGCTGGTTGAGAGCGCTCGTCTCCGTCGTGGTGTTCTGGGTCGGTTACCTGGCCAGGGTGCGACCGGCTCTGAGAGGAGGCGCCCTTGTCGTCGGGGACAGGTGGGGCTACGGCTACCTGGCTCAGCCGACAGCCCTCCGGTTCTACGGGCCGGAACGGCTGGGGCGCTTCCTCGTACGGGTCATCCCCAAGCCCGATGTGCTGGTGAACCTGACCGCGCCGGTGGGCGTGATAGAGCAACGCAAGAGGGAACTGACGCCGGAGGAGATCGAGGCGGAGCTCGCCCTGTGGTCGTCCCTCCCGATACGCGGCGTGATCGAGATCGACTCCGGTCCCGATCCGCAGACCGTTGCCCGCCGGATCTACGACCTGGCCTTCCCGTGAGACACAAGCCGGTACCCCCGGGCGAGGGAGTCTTGCTCGTACCGACCGGGAGCAAACGCGACGCCGCGGCCGCACTTGGGATGTACCCGGCCTGCCGGTGGTACTCGTCCCTCGCGCAGCGTGGGGCGTTCGCCGGTGTTCGGGTGCTCGGTCCCGGTGCGATCCCCGGGCGGGTCCTGGAGTGGGAGCCGCCGGTCTCCGTGGACTGTTGGTCGACGCTGGTCGAGGGAGCCCGGTCGGTGCTTGGTGAGTTCACGTCGATGGCGGTGCACCTGAGGAGACCACAGGGTCGGGATGGTGTGACGCTCTTCCTGATTCGTGACGGGGCGCCTCTGGGGTTCGTCAAGCTGCGTCGCTCGCCGGCCCGGGGCATCGACACCGAGCGGCAGGTATTGGAATTGCTCGCCCGGAATCGTCCCCGCCGCTTCCGGGCGCCCGAGGCGCTGGCACATGGGGAGTGTGACGGCTGGAGCTATTTGGTGGTCTCGTCGATCGCCGATGGCCTGCATCGCGTGCCCGGTCGTTTCGACTTCCAGGGTCTCCAGGACGAGATGTCCAGCATCCTTTCCGGGGGCCTGACGCGACCCGCCGACCTGCCCGCCCACTGGGTGCCCATTCACGGAGATCTGACACCATGGAATCTGCGCCGCACCCGTGGAGGACTGATCCTTCTCGACTGGGAGGAGACCTCGTGGGGTCCCGCTGGCGCGGATCTCGCCTGGTACGACCTGGCAGTGGAGGGAGGTCGGCTCGACACCGCTACCACCGGGCTCACCCACCCGCAGGAGGTGTACCGATTCTGGCTCGATCGCGTAGGAGCCAAACCCGCCGAGGATGCGCCTACGCCCGAAGTGCTCGGGCTCCTACGCCGGCTTGCCCATTAGGGCGGGACTTCGTCGTGCCGACCTCGGGCGTTCCAGCCATCGGTCGGCCAGAGCGGCGATGAGGTAGAACAGGGTGAGATCCGCCCCGCCGATGCCGAGCGAGATGATGGTGGTGACGCCGATCTCGACCACCACGACGATGTACTCGGTCTCGATGCGGAACGCCTCGAGGGTGAAGCGAAGCACACGGAAAAGGACATAGAGCAGCGGGATCAATCCGATGATCCCCACACCGAGCAACACCTCCAGGATCCCCGAGTGGACGGACGACACATGTCCCTCACCGATCCTCTCCAGCGCGACGAACCGCCCGCCCACGCCGAAGCCGAATCCGGTCAGAGGTTGTTCCAACCAGGCATTCACCGCGGAGGCCCACCACACGGTTCGTCCGCTGAGACTCATGAGCATTTCGGTCGACTGGCCCCGCGATGCAGCGCCCAGGATCGATTCGCCGAACGCGATGGCCACGGCGATCGCCCCCGGGAGGAAGACGAGGAGGAAGGTCCACGGTCGCAAGGCGAGGATCACGAGGGCCACGGAGACGACGAGGACCGCCAGTCCCTGGCGGCCCGAGGCGAACAGGGTGCCGAGGGTTCCGCCGACCGCAGCGGCGATCCACAGGAGGCGTCCGCCTTTCGGCTGTTTCAAGGCTCGGGCGAGCGCGAAACCTGCCAGCGTCGCTCCGTAGACGGACAGTCCGTTCGGGTGCGAGTAGGGGGCGCCCATGGTCTGTCTGATCAGGATCCCCGGCCTGCTCTCAGGGAACTGGAACACCGAGGGGAGGACGAAGAACCCGATGACGGCACCGATGACGAGGGCCCCTCCGAGCAGGACCACCATTTCCAGGGCGCGCTTCAGGACGGCGCGAGGGTTGGATCGTGTAGCCAGGGCCAGGGTGCACACGAATCCGACGCCGAGCTGGAAAGCCTTGCCGGCGGTCGCGGGGATGGCGACGGAATACAACGTGGACAGCACCGCCACGGAGACATAGAAGGCCAGCGCGATGAGATTCGGAGAGCGCAGGCGGGCCACGGCTGCCAGGTTGCGGCTGAGGGGTCCGGCGGCGAGTAGTAGCGCCGATCCCGACAGGAGCCCCCGCAGTACCCGCTCGGCCACCACGGGATTGGCCGTGATGCTGGAGACGTCACCATCCGCGATGGCATATGCCGCCATGAGTGACAGGGCGAGGGCGAGGTAGAGCCTCTTCAACTCCCGGCTCTCCTCGCGCCACACGTAGAAGTAGAGGACCGGTGTCCAGACGATGGCGACCCAGAGAACCGAGATCATGACGCGCCCGACCGTCGCTCAGCGATCGCGGGGGTGGCATAGAGCCGGAGGTACAAGTGTCTTCCTACTTTTCCAGATGCAACGGCCACCGTAGAGTGAGCGCCGAGGGTAGCTCCTGCATCGGAGGGGGTCGGAGGCGAAATGTCCACGACGAGCGCAAGACTCGGCCGCGCTGCCGTGGCTGGTCTCGTCGAAGCAGGCGTGCCCTTGGCGTTGCTCCACGACGCCGGGTTGCCCGACGACGATGACCCGGTATCGGACATAGATCTCGTCGTTGGAACCCCACCTGCCACGGTCTTGAGTCTCGCAGCACCCGCTTGGGCCGCAAGAGGCCTGTTCCCGATAATCGCATGGCCCTATGACGTCGGCGGCACCATGTCCCTGTTCCTCGCCAGCGCCGACGCCCGGGACGGAGTCCAACTCGACCTGCTACACGACCCGGGGGGCAACGGCCGCTACGGGATCAGATCGTCCGCGGCCTTGGCCGCTTCTCTGCCGGGGCCGGACGCACCTGTGCTCGCCGAGCCCGCCCGCATCGTCTACCTGTGGCGGAAGAGGACGGTGAAGGGCGACGATGTGGCCCTCCGGGAGCTCCGGGCGAGGGCGCGGGACCTCGATCAAGGCGATCTTCGTCGGATGTCGGCGGCGCTGACCGGTTCGGAAACGGTCGCAGATGAGATCCGGGGGGATGTCCCGCCTGGCCGCATCGGTCCTGGCCGCCTCGGTCAGATCCGCATGATGCGTTCCCGGTTGCGTCGGGCCATTCCGAGGTTCGTCGAACCGGTTGGCTTCTGGGCACACACCGGGAGCGCGGAGGTCGCAGAGGAATTGAAGGCGAGGCTCTCCAGGTTCCTGACGCCGGTCCGGACGGGCTCATTGCCGGGTCTGTCGACGCGTCCCGCCTGGTACGTCACCAAAGTTGCCCCGGTGCGTCTTCGCCCGGGCGTGTTCATCAGCCACGGCGCCGCCACCCCGCGGCGAGCCGACGGACTCGTGGGGTCCGACCCCGAGAAGGCCGCATCGAGCCTCGTGCGACTCATGGCCAGACGCTACGCCCCATGAGAGTCCTCATCTCGGCGTACGCGTGTGAGCCCGGTAAGGGGTCGGAGCCCGGTGTCGGCCTGGCAGCCGTGCTGGGTGCTGCCCGTCGGCATGAGGTCTGGGTCATAACCCGCCAGAACAACATCGAGCCGGTCCGGGAACTGCTTGCCGGCCACCCCCTTGCCGACCGCATCCATCTCGTGGGGCTCGACCTCAGCGAAAGGGCCCTCCGGCTGAAACGGCGGCTCGGAACTCTCGGGCTGTACTGGTACTACGACCGATGGCAGAAGAGGGCGGGAGAGCTGGCAGGGGAGTTGGATTCGGAGGTGGGTTTCGACGTGATCCATCACATCACCTTCGCCACGATCTGGGCTCGGATCGGAGTGGCCCGAATTCAGAAGCCTCTGGTCCTGGGGCCGCTCGGCGGATTCGCCGTGACGCCGCCCCGTCTGTGGCAGGTGCTCGGAGCGAGGGGTCTGCTCGACGAGCTCACTCGCAGGGCCATCAGGCCGCTGATGTCTCTTCTAGCTGGCGGCCGGCGCGCCCTCGACGCCGCGAACGTCCTGCTGCTACAGAATCCCACTGCGCTGGGCCGTCGCCGACCTTCGGATCGGGTGAAGGTCGTGCCCAACGGGCTGGTGGGGGCGGAGTCGCCCATCGAAGCGATCACGGACGACCCTCCACGGATCGTCTTCGCCGGTCGGCTCATCGGCTGGAAGGGGCCTGTGCTCGCGGTCGAGGCGATGCGCCATCTGGATCATTCCACTGCAGTGCTCGACATCTACGGGTCGGGTCCGGAGCGGTCTCGCCTGGAGCAGGCCGTCGCCACATGGGGCCTGGAGGATCGGGTCAAGCTTCACGGTGCGGTGCCCCGGCCGCTGCTTCTCGAGGCCATCGCGCGGGCGTCGGTGCTGCTTCACCCGTCGCTTCACGATGAGGCCGGGCTCGTCATCGCCGAGGCCCTGTCGGCGGGAACGCCGGTGGTCTGTTTGGACCTCGCCGGCCCGCCCGTGGTCGCGAGCTATTGGCCCGATGACATGTTCAGAGCGGTTCCAGCGACACGGCGGCGCCAGGTGGTAGTGGATCTCGCCAGGGCGGTCGACGAGCTCCTCGGGAAGAGGGGAGAGGTGGGGTCGCGCCAGGCCGAGTTGTTTCTGTCGACCCTCGAGGACGCATATGAGCTGGCCGCACGAGAAGGGGCGACCGGGTGAAGCTCTCTGCGGGCGTCATCGACGCCGGCGCGTCGTCCCTGGCCACCTTCCTCGCCGCGTTGGTCGCGGCACGGACCCTGACCGCGGCGGAGATGGGTGCCTACGCCCTCGTCTTCGCCGCCTGGACCCTGGCAACGCAGGTTCCGAGCCAACTGATCTACGCGTCGGCGGAGGCAAAGCTCGTCAGCGTCGATCCCGGGCTGCGCAGCGCTCACCTTGCCGCGAACCTCCGCCATTCCCTTCCATGGTCGGCTGTCGCTCTCCTCTGCGTCTTGGGGGTCATGTTCCTGATTCCATCCGACGTGCCGATGACATCCGCGGTCAATCTGAGCATCACGGGGGCGGTGGCGGCGGTCCTCGCACCCGCACAAGAGCACGCCCGACAGCTCCTCCATCTCGACGGCGCCAATTGGAGCGCCGCCTGGGTCTCCGTCGCCAGGGTGATCCTCGTGGGCGTGGGTCTGGCGAGCGCCGTCTGGTGGGGGGTTCCGGTCACACTCGCTCCCCTCGGCGCCCTGGCGGTCGCCGACGGGCTGTGTCTGCTCGCCGTCGTCATCATGGCCAGACCCAGGGGGTCGGTACCTGTCGTGTACGACGCCCGGCGCCTGCTCGAGATCGGTTCCTGGTTGCTGGTCAGTGCGATGGCCTCTCCCGTCGCAGGCTTCGTGGTGAACCTCGTCCTGGCCCAGACGGTCAGCTCGTCGTCCCTGGGGATCGCCGACAAGGCCCGTATCGCAGCGCAGCCGATCCTGGTGCTCGGTGTCGGGCTCTCCGCGGTGCTCCGGGCCGGTTCGATGAGGGCGGCCCTGGATCTCGACCGGAAGGTGGCTGACACCCTCAACCGTCGATTTCAGATCCTGATGGCGGCGTCGGTGGCGGTTGTGCTGCTGATCTCGATCACGCCGACACCGTTCAACGTGATCGAGATGGTGATCCCGGACGCCTTCGTGGAGCCCGGGCTCATGCAGCTCAGCGTTCTCGCCGCCGCCGCCAATGCTTGGGTGATGCTGCGCAGACACGAGGTGATCGCACTGGGGGACACGCGCCGGGTTGCAGTGATCGAGGGCTGGTCTTCTCTGGCGAGGCTGCCCGTGGCGCTTGCGGCGAGGGCCCTTCAGAGCTGGGTCGTGCCCGCGGCTTTCCTGGCCGGGGGATTGGTACGAGCAATCGGGTTCGCCCGGGTGCCTTTTCGCAGGCCTACTGCTGCCGGCTGACCTCGGACCCGCCCTCGTCGGCTCCGAGGAAGACCCCCTGCATCGAGAGTGACCCTCCCCGCCAGTCCTCGTCGAGGGCGTCCTTCGTGAAGAGATAACCGGCCAGAGGGCGGTCGATGAATTCGAGTCGGTCCCGGAGGTCCGTGAGGTCCTCGGCCCGGAGGCCGCGGGGGATCACGGCTATGGCGGTGTCCGACAGTTGGAGCAGGCTGCTCGTGTATGCCACCCGGAGCAAGGGCGGAGCGTCGATGAGGATGAAGTCGAAGCGCAGCTTGGCCGCTATGGCGAGATCACGCGCGGCTGACGACTGGAACACTTCGGAGGGCACCGCGACGGGTGATCCCCGCGTCATCAGGTAGAGCCTCGTTGCCTCCGAGGTCGGGACCCTCTGAGTCGCCTCGTCGAAGAGCACATCCCCCGAGAGTGCATCGGTGAGGCCCGGACCGTTCCCGCCACGATCGGGGAGCAACATCTTGGTGAGGTGCTGGGAACCGAAGTCGGCATCGATGAGCAGCACGCGATAGCCGGCCATCGCGGCGGCCAAACCGAGGTTCGCGGTCGTGACGGTCTTGCCCTGACCGGTGCCGGGGGATGTGATGAGGACCAGGGGGCTCTGCATGCCACGCGTGACCGTCTCCAGAGACGTGACCGCGAATCGGAACGCCTCGGCCGATGCGGACCGCGGCGCATCGAAGACGGGCATCCTCGTGGACAGCCCTTCCTGGGAGAAGTCCGGCACCGATGCCAGCAGAGGGGCGTCGAGGATCGAGCCGATCTCCCCACGCCTGATGACCCGCTCCTGCTTGTTCTCGAGGGCGGTGGCCAGGGCCCCACCGACGACGAGCCCGAGCATGAGTCCCGCTGCCAGCGCCCTGACACCCGAGAAGCCGGGCTCGAAGGTGGCGAATTCCGCAGGGTCGGCGAAGGCGATGACCCCGGGGTTGGTGGCAGCGTCGACGAGAACCTGATCCCGGCTCTCCACGAGCTGGGCGCGCCTCTCGGCGATTCGACTCTGCAGCTCGATGAGCGTCGCCAGCTCTCTCGCATTGAGGAGAGATGAGCGCGCCGTCAGGTAAAACTGCACCCGGGACCGCATTTCGTTCAGGGCGAACCCGATGGCCTGACGCGCTTCCAGGTTGTTCGTCGAGTCGAACTGTTGCTGGAAGGTTTCGATCTGGGCCAGGGCGGCGTCGGCCTGGGTGGCGAGTTGCTGGAGTGTTTCGTCACCGTCCTCGATCTCTCTGATCTCGCCCTCGAGCTCGTCCAGCCGCTCGTCGAGCACCTCGATCTCGGCGTCGATTCGATCGACCGCATCCTGGGCGTCCGCATTGGCCTGAGCGGCGTTCAGTTCCTGATAAGCCTCGAGGACCGAGTTGGCGACTGTTATCGCCAGTTCAGGGTCATCGGCGACATAGCGAATGACGATCTGATCGCTTCCTTCCTGGCCGATGACACTCAGTCGTCGCTCGATCTCCTCCCGGGTCACCTCGCCGAGGCCGGCTTCGGCGACCAGTTCGATCGTCCTCTGGGCGACTCGCCGCGAGCGAAGGACCTGGATCTGATTGGCGACGAAGCGTTCGGGTCGATCCGTGGACCCGATGCTGAGCTCGACTGACTCCCTGACCACGACCGCGGCGAGGGCGGAGTGGACCCCGGATCCGGGCAGCATCTGGCCCACGAGGTAGAGAAGGGCCCCCCCGAGCACGAAACACAATGCGACAAGTCGTCGCCGCCTCCACATCGCTCCGAGGACGGTTACCTCGGACGACGTCCCTCCAGCTTCGAACACTTCGATAGCCTACCGGCTCTCCGGGGGCTGTGATTAGCCGACGCCCGTTTGGGTATACGAACCGGTCAAGGACAGGCAGGAGATGCCGATTCAGAAGGTATCGCCCCCAACCAGAGAGGATTCATGACTCAGCGAGGAGCATTTCGCTTCGTGCTCGGCGTGTCGGTCCTCGGGCTCCTGTTGGTAACGGTTTCAGCAGTCGCGGGAGTCCTTGGATCGCGGGAAGATCCCGTCACCCCCGAGGCCCGAGTGACATCGACCACATCATCCACGACATCGACGACTTCGGACGACAAGGGATCCGGGAGCACCCAGCACACGGAGTCCAAGCCGCGTCTCCGGGAGGCGGGCGCCGCCACAACGACGTCGTCGACCGCCGACTCCGCCGAGGGGGTGAAGGAGGCGCCCAAGCCCACGACGCCGCCGACCACAGCGCCCAAGAAGGTCACCACCACACCCGCTCCCCAGACGACCAACCCACCAGCCGAACAGGGTGCCCCGCCCGTCGAGGTGCCGGCCGGTGCAGTTCACATCGCCCCCGGTCAGTCCATCCAGGCCGCCGTTGATTCCCATCCGGCCAACACGACGTTCGTCATCGGATCAGGGGTCCACAGGCGTCAGCAGGTCACTCCCAAGGACGGCAACCGATTCGTCGGGGAGTCGGGAGCGGTTCTCGACGGTGAACGGTCGGCCCGGCACGCCTTCTCGGGCTATGCGCGATCGGTGGTCATCGAGGGCCTGGTGATTCGTAACTATGCGAATCCGCTCGAGACGGGCGCCGTCACCGGGGGCTCCTCGTGGGTCGTCAGAGGGAACGAGATCTCGAACAACAAGGGTGGTGGCGTGTTCGCCAGCGATGGATGGACAGTTGCGAACAACAACATCCACCACAATGGTCAGATCGGTGTGCTCGCCAACGGACGCGGCATCACCATCTCCGGGAACACGATCGCCAACAACAACACGGACAACCACGACTCCCACTGGGAGGCCGGCGGGACCAAGTTCTTCGGCCAGGCCACCAGCGGACTGGTGGTCAAGAACAACCGTGTCAGCAACAACAACGGCCCGGGTCTCTGGACGGACTTCGTCGGCAACAACACCTTGTACGAGGGCAACGTCGTGGTCGGCAATGCCGGACCGGGGATCTTCCACGAGATCTCGGGCTCGGCGATCATCAGGGGCAATCACGTCGAAGGGAACGGCGACGGGCCTGCATACAAGCCCTGGATCGACGGTGCTGGGATTCTCGTCAACTCGTCGAGAGACACCCAGGTGATCGGGAACACCGTGAAGAACAACAACGACGGCATCGGTCTCGTCGAATCGGGTCGGGCCAACGGCCTGCGGAACATCACGGTGAAGAACAACACGGTCACTCTTCGGTCAGGCGCTCTGAACGGCGCGGTGGCCACGAGCGACTCGGCAGCGGCCTCGATGGGATCGTGGAACCTGGTCTTCGACGGCAACAGGTACTCCGGCGGAGGTGGCCAGAACTTCGCCTGGGGCGGTTCCTACATCTCGTGGGATGCGTGGAGGGCCGCCGGCCAGGACCCGTCGGGCAGCTTCAACTGATCTCTGGCCCGGCACCTGTGGCGGGGGTCTCCCTGGCCCCCGCCCACAGGTAAAAGGAGAAGGCCGTCGACAGGGTGAAGACGACGCGCTCCCCGAACTCCTCGACGACCGACCAGATCGTGTTGATGCCGTGCAGGTCGTCCACGACGTCGATCACCCCGGCAAAGACGATCAGTGCGGCGAGCAGCGACAGGAACACCCATCGCGTCCGTCTCGCGTCCGGCCCCTGATCCCGGAAGACCACCAACCCGGCGACCAGGAGCCCTCCAATCACCATCAGCACGATCATCTCAGCGACCCCCTCCGCGCTGGCCGGATGCACCCCGAATATCTCGTCGAGGGGCACCCGCGCGGCGAGTGGGCGAGCGAGGACGGCGTGGAAGGACGTGGCGTCCACGAGGCCGATCACCAGGAAGACGATCCCGAACATGCCGACCCCTCGAGCTCCGGTCACGGCGGCCGTCCGGAGCAACAGCGCCGCGGTCACGAAGGCCTTGACCACGTCCCATGTATCGAGGAGTGGGGCCTTTCCAGCGTGCACGGTCCCGGCTGAGTAGAGGACGAGAGTCAGCCCCAGGTCGACGACGAGCAATGCGGCGAGGACGATCAAGGCTCGCTGTGCCGGGCCACGTGGGCTCATCCGGCGCAAGATAACCCCGCGAGGCGACCGGTACCCTCCGACACGATGAGGATCATCGGTCTCGGCGTCGATCT
>Ga0079224_100006475_pt1 | contig 15521 bp, 13 predicted proteins | sample Stecom2015_FD_80414 | JGI IMG/M metagenome (GOLD analysis project Ga0079224, IMG submission 80414) | Agricultural soil microbial communities from Utah to study Nitrogen management - Steer compost 2015 | ecosystem: Environmental > Terrestrial > Soil > Agricultural land | place: USA: Utah...
ACCGAACTTCAGGTGTTAAGTGAGCATTAAATTATTCAGGATGTATTTTTTATGGTCATTGGCTTAGGAAACTGTATTTTTGACCTTCGAAAGATCTGTTGCCGGACTTTCAATTCTCGGTATTAAACTCCGTAAACTTAAAGGCTTTGAAAAAGAAGAAATTTTATAAAACACCAGATCAGCACCATCATAGCAAAGATCCAGTAAGAGCCAAAAAGCATCTTGGTCAGCATTTTTTAAAAGATGAGAATATTGCACAGAAAATTGCGAATACGTTAAGTTTAGAAAATTACTCCAAGGTGTTAGAAATAGGTCCAGGAACAGGAGTTTTAACAAAACACATATTAGCAAAAGGAGTTGATTTATATGCCATGGATTTGGATAGAGAATCGATCGCTTATCTCAATGATTCATTTTTACTTGAATACCCATTAGTAAAACCATCTAAGAGCGTTTTTAAGATTGTAGAAGCAGATTTTCTACAGTATGATTTATCTAAGCTCTTTGGGGATGACTCCTTCGCTATTACAGGAAACTTTCCCTATAATATTTCAACACAGATCGTGTTTAAGGCATTAGAATGGCGATCTCAAATTCCAGAATTTACTGGAATGTTTCAAAAGGAGGTTGCGCAAAGAATATGTGAGAAGCACGGAACAAAGGCGTATGGAATATTGTCGGTGTTGACTCAAACATACTACCACGCGGAGTATCTATTTACGGTTCCGCCATCGGTTTTTAATCCCCCACCAAAGGTAGATTCTGGAGTGCTTCGATTAAAAAGAAAAGAAGGTTTTAACCTTGGCTGTGATGAAAAGTTGTATTTTAGGTTAGTTAAGACAGCATTCGGACAGCGTAGAAAGTCGATTCGAAATAGTTTAAAACCATTTGACCTTTCAGAAGAATTAAGAGCAACAGAACTGTTCAATTTGCGACCCGAACAATTAAGTGTTGAAGATTTTATAAAACTTTGTACACTAGTAGAACAAGATTTAAGTTAAACACATGGAATGCCCTTTGACATAGAAAAGGAAGAATTCTGAAAATATATAGGCCTATGATTCCATTTAAGCTTAGTGATGAATTAATTGAAGAAATTGAACTCCTGATTGATAGTAAGTCTGATTCAGCCTTACGAATGAAGATGGAGGACTTTCACTATGCTGATATTGCGGAAATCATAAATGAACTCAATTTTGAGCATGCCACCTATATTATAAAGTTACTTGATAGCGAAAAGACCTCCGAGGTTCTTACAGAACTCGATGAGAATATCAGGGAACAGATTCTAAGTAATCTCTCGGCTAAGGAGATCGCAGATGAAATAAGTGAACTAGACACCGATGATGCGGTAGATATTATAGCCGAGCTTCCAGAGGACAGGGTAAATGAAATTATCGCCCAGATCGATGATAAAGAACACGCCCGTGATATAGTTGAACTTTTGCGTTATGATGAAGATACTGCTGGGGGACTTATGGCAAAGGAGTTAGTAAAAGTAAATGAAAATTGGAATGTTCTTACCTGTGTCAAAGAAATGAGACGACAGGCTGAAAATGTCACTAGGGTGCATTCAATATATGTGGTAGATAACGATGAAAAACTAAAAGGGCGATTATCCTTAAAGGATTTATTGACTACCTCGACAAAGGCTCAAATTAGTAGTGTTTATATTCCGAAGGTGGATTATGTGACGGTACATGATAGAGCCGAAGATGTAGCAAGATTGATGTCCAAGTATGATTTGGAGGCGATCCCTGTTATTGATGAATTAGGTCGATTGGTTGGGAGGATTACCATTGATGATATCGTAGATGTAATTAAAGAAGAAGCCGAAAAGGATTATCAGTTGGCAGCGGGTATTACCCAGGATGTAGAAGCGGATGACGATGTATGGGTCCATACTAAAGCGCGCCTTCCATGGTTATTAATTGGAATGTTTGGGGGCCTAGGTGCAGCTAGTATCATCGGTAGTTTTCAAGGGGCAATGGCCAATCCAATTTTACTTAGTTTCGTACCTTTAATACAAGCAACTGCAGGTAATATGGGTGTTCAATCCTCTGCTATTGTTGTACAAGGACTCGCTAACGACACCATAAGAGGTGAGTTATTTAAACGACTAGGAAAAGAATTTATACTTGGTTTAATTAATGGTTGTGCAATCGCTCTGGTAGTTTTAATTATTAGCCATTTTTTGTTTCAGACCTCCTATCTGGTGTCCGCAACCATTGGTGTAGCGTTGATTGCAGTGATTATTATTGCAGCTTTGGTAGGAACTTTTGTTCCAATATTTTTGGATAAAAAGGGTATCGACCCAGCTGTGGCAACGGGTCCATTTGTCACCACGAGTAACGATGTTTTTGGAATTTTAATTTACTTTACCATTGCGAAATTAATCCTCGGCTTCTGAGAGGGTTAACTTTACCGAATTTTCACGCATTTTGGATAATTATTTTCACTAACATCTTTATATTCTGTTTTTTTGTAAAGACTTATATTCCTTAATTGGCGTATATTTGTCATTATTATACTACTTAAATGGGTGACTTCGAGAATAATGAACATAATAATCAAATTAGGCGAAACACCCTAGAGTTGTATGCTGTTAGTATAAAGCTTAAGGAGACCTATAATGAATGCCAATATTATATGTCTTTTGAAGGTTTGAAAACTTTCTACGAAACTAGTTTTTTCACGAAATCAAAATTTTGTAATGAGCTTCACCGTCATATTAAATCCAATAATCCCATCGACCTTTTTCTTCCCAAAGTAAAAAGTATATATTATATAACACATATCACTTTTTGTCTGATATTTAAATCAAAAGAAATAAAGTATTTGTTAAATAAAGCACTTACGCTTGAGGAAAAGAGTGCTGAAATTTTAAACCAAATGATGGATCAAAATCTCGGTAAAAACGGAGCTTTAGAGGATTTTATTATAGTCCACGCTCGGCAGCAACAAGGCCGAATCAGTGCTCTGAGAAAAATGGTCAATACCTACTATTAAAAAACTTTACTCAAAATAACCTAGAAAAGTTAATACTTTTGTAAACAGAATTTAAATTGTTTTATCGTGAAAGTATTGCACTTGGATGAAAACCATCCGTTACTTATAGAAGGACTTCAAGCTCTAGGTTATGAAAATCATATCGACTACAAATCACCTAAGGATGAAATTATATCTAAAATAGGAGATTATCAAGGGTTAATTATTCGCAGTCGTATTCCAATAGATGCAGAATTTTTAACAAAAGCGACAAATTTGAAGTTCATAGGTCGTGTTGGTGCAGGACTAGAAAACATAGATGTTGATAAGGCTCAGGAAATGGATATTCGTCTTTTTAATGCTCCTGAAGGCAATAGGAATGCTGTTGGGGAACAGGCCTTAGGAATGCTGTTATCGTTGCTTAATCACCTTAATCGTGTTGATAAGCAGGTGCGAGGTGGTATCTGGAAAAGAGAAGAAAACCGAGGCATTGAAATTGAAGGCAAAACAGTTGGAATTATTGGGTACGGAAATATGGGCAAGGCCTTCGCTAAGAAACTAAAAGGATTTGATTGTGATGTGATCTGCTATGATATCCTAGGAGGGGTTGGTGATCAGAACGCACGACAAGTTGGAATTATGGAGTTCAAAAAGCGGGTCGATATTCTTAGCCTTCACACCCCACAAACGGGATTAACGATCAATATGATCAATAAGGAGTTTATCGAAGAATTTCATAAACCATTTTGGCTGATTAACACAGCAAGGGGAAGAAGTGTGGTTACAGAGGATTTAGTAGCTGCCTTAAAATCAGGAAAAATTTTAGGTGCTGGTTTAGATGTTTTAGAGTATGAGAAGGCTTCCTTTGAAAATTTATTTGGGGATGATATGCCTGAGGCTTTTAAGTATTTAATCCAAGCTGATAATGTACTGTTGAGCCCGCATATAGCTGGATGGACTATAGAGAGTAAAATTAAATTATCTCAAACTATTTTAGATAAAATAACACAAGAATTTGCAGTGAGTTAGATTTACTTTTTTTATGGTATCACTTCTTTTTCAATGATCTCTTTTTGAAAGATTGAAATTGGCACATTTTGGCTATTCTTTGTAATGCCTACGACTCTTTTTAAAGATCAGGTGACCAAAACAGTAAAAAATAGACCCATAAACTGACCTAGGATGTAAGATAGAAAATATCCTTATCGGTGAATATTGCTCTCTAAAGTCGGATTAGAGTAATGTTTTCAGCGCTAGTTGGATGGGGTAAATGCGCTACAATGGTGCATATTACGGTTAATCTGTCTTTTTTTGTTAAAGTATCTACTTTTTTAGTAAATTAGTCTGGACTAACTAATTTAAAGATAACACTATGAACGAGAACGAAAAAGACTTTGACGAAAAGGCAAAAGATTTTGCTAAGAAGACTGGCGAAAGCGCAAAACAATCAGCAAATGAGTTTACAGATGGTATGAAAGATGCCTTTGGAGGAAGTGATAATAAAAAAGTATTGGCTGGAATACTAGCGATTGTCTTTGGGGCTTTTGGAATTCATAAATTTATTCTGGGCTATAATAAAGAGGGTATTATTATGCTGGCCGTCACCTTAATTTTAGGAGGTATTACCTGTGGAATGGGTGCTGGATTAACGATGATAATTGGTTTGATCGAAGGAATTATTTACCTCACCAAATCAGATGCAGAATTTTATGCCACTTACCAAATAGGTAGAAAGCCTTGGTTCTAAAGATAGGAGCATAGCTCCTATCTTAGGTGTATATTAAAGGAATAATGGCAAAGATACGTGACTGCCCCCAAACCACCACTTTGACAACAGATGAATAGAATTTATGGGGTTTACGAAAATTGCAGCTCATACAATGGAGCAAAACGAACTATCAAAAACGTTTAAAGCCTTGGGGCATCCTGCTCGGATTGCAATTCTACAGTTTATAAGTTCAAATCCGGGCTGTATTTGCAACGATATGGTTAAGGAAATTGATCTGGCACAGGCAACTATTTCACAGCACCTTGTCGAATTAAGAAAAGTAGCACTAATTAAAAGTTCCCAAAAAGGGAAGAAGGTTTGTTACACTATTAATATCGACAAGCTCTATGAGGTTAAACAACTTGTTGGCACCTTTTTCCAGGAACAAAACTAAAGATGTTTAACGCCTCCTTAGGACTCATTGTGATTGTTTTTTAACTCCTCTATATGTTTGCGTTCTAATTCAGCTTGAAATTCTTCCATTACGGGTTTTACCGTACTCTCGGGAAGATCTGCAATTTTGATATACATCAAACCATCTACTGAATTATTAAATAACGGATCCACGTTAAAGGCTACTACTTTTGCATTTTGCTTAATGTATTTTTTAATAAGAACAGGTAGTCGAAGACTTCCTGGTTCTACTTCGTCGATTAACCGATCAAATTTATTAAGGTCTGATGCGGTTTCATCAAAGACGAACTCCTTATCTGCATCCTTTAGTTTTACTTTAAACTCTTTCTTCGGGCGTACGTACTGTGCTACGTATGGATCCCAATAATGAGATTTCATAAACTCAATCATCAGGGACTTAGAGAAGTTTGTAAATTGGTTGCTTATACTTACTCCTCCGATGAGATATTTGTGTTCAGGGTGGCGAAGAGTGGTATGTACGATTCCTTTCCATAGTAGAAATAAAGGCATCGGTTTTTGCTGATAATCACTTACAATAAATGCACGCCCCATCTCTATAGATTCGCTCATCATCCGATAGAGTTCGGGTTCAAATTTAAATAGATCTTGGAGGTAGAAACCATCAATCCCGTGAGATTTAAAAATTTCGGATCCCAAGCCCATACGATAGGCACCCACGATAGCCTTCTCTTTATTATCCCAAAGGAATAAATGGTGGTAATACAAATCAAATTCGTCCAAATCAATGGCGCGATTAGTCCCTTCACCCACTGCTCTAAATGTGATTTCTCTCAGGCGACCAATTTCTCTGATGATATTTGGCATCTTTTGAGCGGTAGACAAAAAGACTTCATAATTCTTACTTTGGAATAGGCGCAAATCCTCTTCTCTGAGTTTGTCGACATCCTGTTCCATAAGAGTTTTATCCACTGGGGTTATAATCTCTTTTGGGGATCTCGGGAATTTTAGGCTTGTAGTTACTTTATCTAGTAATCTATCTTGATCATAGGAGTTGGAAAGCATATAGGTTTTCCTTCTAAGAAAATCTGTAAATTCTGGAAGGTTGTCAAATTCCTGTTGAGCTTCCACGCTAATAGGTCTACCTATGCGAACTCTAATTACTCGATTTCTCTGATTAAGTAATTCAGAAGGTAACTTAGCGGTCCTTAGCGTGTCACTAAAATTAGACAATCGGTAAAATAGATTGCTGTTTTTAGCGTGAAAATATATAGGGACAACTGGGACTTCTGCCTTTTTTATAAGTTTCATTGCTGCGGGCTCCCAAGGTTTATCTACCACCAGATTACCATCCTTATTGGTAGAAACCTCTCCAGCGGGAAAAATTCCTAATGGATGTCCCTGCTTTAAGTGCGATAAAGCTTGTTTAAATCCACTAATACTGCTCTTGGCATCCTTATGTGTTTCAAAAGGATTTACTGGCATGATATAGGGTTTTAAAGGAACAATACGGTGTAGCAAAAAGTTCGCTATAATTTTATAGTCACTACGATGCTCTAAAAGTAATTTTAATAGTAGAATTCCATCGATTCCTCCAAGTGGATGATTCGATACCGTAATGTATGCACCATCTTTAGGGATTCTTTTAAAATCCTCTTCTGGGATTTCAAAATTAATTTCAAACTCCTCGAGAATGGAGTTTAAAAAATGCAAGTCTTGTTTATCCTTGTGTTTATCATAGACAGCATTGAGTGTTGATAAATTTAACACCTTCATTAAAAACCATCCACTAAAAGTTCCTAGGACACCTAACTTATCTGCCTTTATAACTTTAGCGACTTCTTTTGCGCTTACCAATCCCATTTAGCAATGAATTATCATATACATACAAATATAGAAAAAGAATGATTGCAGTATTATTGAATCTTAATCTTATGTGAACTTTCTGTTTTAATAAATATACTAGGGTCTTTTTGCGACTAAAATCCTTTGTCGTATTAAAGCTGTTTGTAATATAGTATAAAAGTATATCTTAGAAAATTTTAATTTCCTTCTATTTTGGCTGAATGTCTAATTTAATAAATGTGTATTATCAAAAAAATCTATGGTGGAATTTGATAAAAAGATAACAAATTACTATTCTTTCTTGTGTGTATTGTTTTTAAATATTACTTTTGCCAGCCCTTGTAAAATAAGTGGTTACAAGGAAAAATGAGTGGAATCGACAAGTGGTAAATATTATCGATGAGCAGCTAAAATCTCACTCTTTTTAATATTATTTTTAACGGTATCCCCAACTACCCGAACCTTAAAAATTAGGATTTTTATTCGATTCTAAAAATCGTTCATGTGTAGGTAAAAATCTATTTTGGACCCATGCTTTCTTGTGCTTTATTTTAAACAACAAATAAATAATTTACAAAAAAATGAAAAAGTTAATTTTAGTCTTAGCTGTGGTAATGGCAGCTTGTAGTTCAGATTCAGATGCCCTTATCGAAGAAGTAGAACTGGGAGTAAAAAATGTTACATTGAATATGGATGTATTGATGGCTAGTGAAACAAGACCAATGATGCAACGCAGGGCTACTTGTGATTTTCCAGCATTGTACGAGCATACCATCCCATCATCCTTCAATGTGTATTTTATTCCCATAGATGGTTCGGCGGCTACTATTGAACACACAGATGTAGGAACAGGGAAAACAATCTTTGAAGTTCCAGCCAGAAAATATAAAGTGATTGTGACCAACCACACCACACAAAATGGACGGTGGGAATTACCATTGCATTCCGATGTGTTATACCTTTATGGGGAGAGTGAAGTTGATTTTAGCATATTAGAAAATGTAGATGTAACAGTTACCAATGATTATGCGAGTATTATGGTAGTTAAGAACAAAGCAATTACAAGTGTTCCAGAGTTTGCTGGAGTTAAGTTATTTGACTTTGGGACTTATTATAACATTTATTATAGAAATGCAGAAGGATTAGTCGCTGGAACTTTGGAATTGAATAATTATACTTTGAGGAGTGAAGTTAGCGTAGGATCTAATGAGGTTCACAGATTTATGATATGCGCTGAAGATGGTTTAAATATTATTTTGGACAGTAATATTCTAACCCAAGTGAAGGAGACTATTATCGATCGAAATTAATTTGATTTACTGTAACTTTCTTAAAGTCACTAAATTTATAAAGCCTAAATCTGTGGTGTACCCCTACAGATTTAGGCTTTTATAATTATGGTATTTTTCACTTGACAACTAGTTGAACAGTTTGTTGTGTTCTTTGTTCAACCAATACTTCCTTTCCATTTTGTAAAGAATTTATTGCTTGATCGTTAAAGTGTCTTATGGTATATAGGGATACGTCTTCGTAATGCGATACTTTGAACTTGGATTTTAGGGTGTTTAGCAAATCGTCTAACTTATTGAATTTGTTGTCAACGCAAACAGAAAAACTAATTGCAGAATTTTGAATTAGATCAACCTTCATGCGATTATCGCTAAATAATTTAAAGATCTCGCTGATGTTTTCTTCCACTATAAAGGAAAAATCTAAGGAAGATAACTTCATAAGTACGAGGTCCTTTTTAACGATAAAACACGGGATTTTAGGAGAGATACTTTCTCCTTTCATAACCACAGTTCCTTCGGCTGTCGGATTAGCAAATGACTTTACGTGTAGCGGTATTTCTTTTCGTTGTAGGGGCTGTAGTGTCTTTGGATGTATTACAGAAGCCCCGTAAAAAGCAAGTTCTATTGCTTCTCTATAGGAGATTTTGTTAAGTAATTCTGCATTTTCAAAATACCTCGGATCTGCATTTAATACCCCAGGAACGTCTTTCCAGATTGTAACAGAGTCAGCATTTAGACAATAAGCGAAAATTGCAGCGGTATAATCTGAACCTTCTCTTCCCAAGGTTGTTGTGAAATTATTGTCATCACTACCTAAGAAACCTTGGGTGACATATAGCTTATTCTTATCTACCTTCTCAGCGATACACTGCTGGGTATGTTCCCAGTCAACAGTACCCTCACGATAGTTGTCATTGGTTTTTATACAATCTCTCACATCAAGCCAGCTGTTTGTCATTCCGCATTTAGCTAAATATGCGCTAATAATACTAGTAGAGATGAGTTCACCATAACCTACGACTTGGTCATAAACAAAACTGTATTTTGGAGATTTATTCCACGCTAGAAATCCACGAACTTGCTCGAATAATTCATCTAATCGAGCAAAAATTGGATGCTGTTTAGTTTCAAAAAGCTCCAGGGCTATTTTATAGTGATAATCATAAATGGTATCAAAACTTTCTTGAAGTTTACCCTTGTCTTCGAAGTAATTCTTTACCACCACTTCCATAGCGTTGGTTGTTTTCCCCATTGCCGATACGACCAAAAGTGTATTCTGATGTCCAACAGTTTCTAGGACTTTAACTACATTTTGTATTCCAGGTGCATCTTGAACAGAGGCTCCTCCAAATTTGAAAATTCTCATTAATTCTTAGCTATAAAGTTTTTTATTCCGTTTTCATCCATTTGAACGGTATCCCAATCACTTAAAACTAACGCACCATTTTTCTTGTAAAATTCGACCGCTGTTTCATTCCAATTAAGAACTACCCATTCGATACGTCTCACACCTTGCTTGGATCCATAAGCAATCACCTCTTTAAATAGCGCACTTCCCAATCCTAACCCACGTTTATTACCTCGAACTACCAAGTCCTCTAAATGAAGTGTTCTTCCTTTCCAAGTGGAATACCGAGGATAGAAAAGAGCAATACCATCTATGTGGCCATCCATTTCTGCAACAAAACATTTAAATAAAGGATGCTCAGAGAAACCATCTCTTTCCAGATCTTCTTTGGTGATCACTACGGCATCTGCTTCTTTTTCAAACTCAGCCAGTTCCTTAATAAGTTCAAGAACTTGACTCATATCACTTTTTGTTGCTATGCGAATTGTGTGTTTCATATCTGTTACAAATATAACTTAAAGTTATAATACTATAAAAATGATTTTTAACGAAAACGTTGTAGTTTCACAAAAATACCGATATTTGTGTGCTGAAAAACTTAAAAAACATCATGACCAAAAAAAATCAAACTCTAGGGGAGTTTATTATTGAAAATCAAAAGGCTTTCCCCTATTCTACAGGGGAGTTATCAAAATTAATCAACGCCATTCGTCTGGCGGCAAAGGTAGTTAACTACGAGGTAAATAAAGCAGGGCTTGTGGATATTCTCGGCTCAAGCGGAGATATAAATGCGCAAGGAGAGGATCAACAGAAATTGGATGTTCTGGCCAATGAGAAATTTATACAATCCTTGACCAATAGAGAAATTGTCTGTGGTATAGCTTCTGAAGAGGAGGATGATTTTGTGGTTATAAATAGCAAGGATAACAATCATCAAAACAAGTATGTTGTGCTTTTCGATCCCTTGGACGGTTCAAGTAATATTGATGTAAATGTTTCTGTTGGAACGATCTTTTCAGTCTACCGTAGAATTACCCCTATTGGGACCCCGGTGAGTATTGAGGATTTCTTGCAGCCTGGCAGGCAACAAGTTGCTGCTGGTTATGTGGTTTACGGGACCTCAACTATGTTAGTTTATACCACAGGATTTGGTGTTAATGGGTTTACATTAAACCCCGCTATTGGAACATTCTACTTATCACATCCTAATATGCAGTATCCTAAGGATGGAAGAATCTATTCGGTCAATGAGGGTAATTATGTTCATTTCCCTGAAGGAGTTAAAAAATATATCAAATACTGTCAAGAGGAAGAGGAGGATCGGCCTTATACCTCTCGATACATAGGGTCTTTAGTTTCTGATTTTCATAGAAACATGATAAAAGGTGGGATATTTATCTATCCCAAAAGTAGTTTATCAAACAACGGTAAGTTGCGTTTGTTGTACGAATGTAACCCAATGGCCTTTATTGCAGAACAAGCAGGAGGAAGAGCAAGCGACGGATATAAGCCCATACTTGATGTGGTGCCCACGGAATTACACCAGCGAATCCCATTTTTCTGTGGCAGTGAAAACATGGTAGCCAAGGCTGAGGAGTTTATTGCAAAATACAACTAACCACATAAAGAAAATCCGTATTTAAGATGCTTTTCTTTAGGTGGTCAGAGTATAAAGTTCACCATTTTACGCTGGAACAAGATTTCTTATGCCATCTGAAAAGTCATCCAAATCAACACCTTCATGAATTAGTTCAAGTGCTTTTTTGGTGAGATCATTTACAATTTCTGATCGAAATCCAAGGCCAATTGCTAGTCTTCGCATCACGCGCATTTCGTCTTCATCTTCGATATGATCAACATAGATCATGCGCGCAATATCGTAAAGACGATCTAATCTAGACTCATAGGATATTGGAGGATTTATCGGGTAAGCGGTAGGGTTCTCCAATACCTTTGAGTATAACTCCATTGAGATGTCTAGGTTGTCTGCGAGGCGATCCAAAAAGGCTTTTTCCTGAGCATTAATTTCACCATCGGACAAGGCAACTCTTACGATTGCTGCAAAATGATCACGGTTTCTCTCTCTAAAACCTGGTGAATATAAATCTGAAATTGACATTGATAATAGGTTTATGTGATCGACAAAGATAATTAAACCCTCAAATTAATCTATAATTTTTTGCTGTTTTAAAATCATTAAAAATCAAAGAGTTGTAAGCTTAGCTTTTCAAGAATTTGTCGTTGATAACTCTTTTTGGTTTCTGTTTTAAACTCCCTTTAAATTACGTATTTTTAAGCTTTTAAAGTCAATTTGACTAAGATCTTCAATACTAAACAGATAGCGATATATGTACCTGATTTTTGATACAGAAACCACTGGATTGCCAAAGCGATGGGATGCCCCTATAAGTGATGTTGATAATTGGCCAAGGGCTGTTCAAATCGCATGGCAGTTGCACGATGAGATGGGAACTGTGATCGAACATCAGGATTATCTCATTAACCCTGAAGGGTTTAATATTCCTTTTGACGCAGAGAAAATCCACGGAATTTCTACAGAACTTGCAAAGGAGCAAGGCGTTTCATTACAAGAGGTATTAGAGAAGTTTTCTAAGGCACTCGAAAAAACCAAATTTATAGTGGGTCAAAATGTTGGTTTTGATGTCAATATTATGGGTGCTGAGTTCTATCGGTTAGGTGTGGCAAACGCCATGGAAAACCTACCTATTTTAGATACCTGTACAGAGGTCACCGCTAGTATGTGTCAAATTCCTGGAGGAAGAGGAGGTAAATTTAAATTACCGACCTTGACAGAACTTCATGAATTTTTGTTTGAAGAACCTTTTGCGGAGGCCCATAATGCAACTGCGGATGTTGAAGCCACAACTCGTTGTTTTCTAGAACTGATTCGTAGGCAAGTTTTTACGCGAGAAGAATTGGATGTTCCTGAGGATTATTTCAGAAATTTTACACAGGCGAATCCTTTGCCAATCAGGCTTATAGGATTAAAACATATTAACCTAAAAGTAGCCTCGGATAAGATTCGAAAAAAACTTGCCAAACAGGCTCCTGATGAAGAATTATCCAAAGAAGAGCTTCATAAAAACATTAAAGATCTCGAGGGAGCAACCTTTGCACACCTCCATAATTATTCACAGTTCTCTATACTACAATCTACTGCTAGTATTTCAGATTTGGTCAAAGCTACCGCTGATAACAAAATGCCTGCGGTTTCCATTACCGATATGAATAACATGATGGGAGCTTTCCATTTTGTCAAAGAAGTAGGAAATCATAATAAAGCTGCATTAGCTCAAAACAAGGCTGATGAAGAAGCTGGAATCCCGCCATCACAAGTACCGATTAAACCCATAGTTGGTTGTACCATCAATGTGTGTGAAAATCACTTGGATAAATCTGTAAAGGATAACGGATATCAAATAGTGATGTTGGCTAAAAATAAAAAAGGCTATCACAATCTGGCTAAAATGTCTTCTATTGCCTATACAGAAGGATTTTACTATGTTCCTCGCATTGATAAAAAAGTTGTAGAACAATATAAGGAGGATATTATAGTGCTCACTGGAAACCTCTATGGTGAGGTTCCTTCGAAATTATTAAACGTAGGAGAGGTTCAGGCTGAAGACGCGCTTTTATGGTGGAAACAGCAATTTGGTGAGGATCTTTACGTGGAGGTGATTCGTCATAACCAAGAGGATGAAAATCGTGTCAATGGAGATTTGATCAAATTAGCCCAAAAACATGGGCTGAAACTTGTGGCCACTAACAACACTTATTACATAAGTAAAGAAGATGCCAACGCTCATGATATTCTACTTTGTGTAAAAGACGGGGAGAAAAAAAATACACCTATTGGAAGAGGGCGTGGGTATAGATATGGGCTGCCAAATCAAGAATATTACTATAAGAGTAGTCAAGAAATGAAGGAGATATTTAAGGATATCCCTGATGCGATCTACTCTATTGAGGAGATTATTGACAAGGTAGAACCTTATGAGCTAGCTAGAGATGTTCTATTACCTGCTTTTGATATTCCTGAGCAATTCCAGGTAGAGGAAGACAAGACTGATGGCGGAAAAAGAGGTGAAAATAAATATTTAAAACACTTGACCTACCAGGGTGCCAAAAGAAGGTATGCTGAAATAACCGAGGAGATTAAAGAACGATTGGATTTCGAGCTAAGTGTTATTGAAAACACAGGTTATCCTGGTTACTTTCTCATTGTTCAAGATTTCATAGCCGCAGCCCGAGAAATGGATGTTTCCGTTGGTCCAGGTCGTGGGTCTGCTGCTGGATCTGCCGTGGCTTATTGCTTGGGGATCACCAATTTAGATCCCATTGAATACGACTTACTTTTTGAGCGTTTTCTTAATCCTGATCGTGTGTCCCTTCCCGATATTGATATTGACTTTGACGATGAAGGACGAAGCAGAGTTATGGATTATGTGATCAACAAGTATGGTGCAAATCAGGTAGCACAAATTATCACCTACGGAACCATGGCAGCAAAATCTTCCATTAGAGATACTGCTAGAGTTTTGGATTTACCCCTTCACGATGCCGATCGGATCGCAAAGCTTATTCCAAATATGAAATTGGGTAAAATATTTGGGATGGAGGATAGTAAGTTAAAGGAGAGTCTGCGGGCTGAAGAACTAGATAAAGTTTTTGAGCTAAAGAATATTTCCGAAGGGGATGACCTAGAGGCACTTACGGTAAATCAGGCTAGAGTCCTAGAAGGATCGCTTCGAAATACTGGAATTCATGCCTGTGGGGTTATTATTACTCCAGATGATATTACCAAATTCGTACCCGTATCCATAGCCAAAGATTCGGATTTATATGTGACTCAGTTTGACAACTCTGTGGTGGAAAGCGCAGGGCTTCTAAAGATGGACTTCTTGGGTCTGAGAACACTGACTCTGATCAAGGACACGGTCAAATTGGTGAAATTCAAACACGGGATTGATTTAAATCCAGATGATTTTCCTTTAGATGATCAAAAGACATATGAATTGTTTCAAGCAGGAGAAACTGTTGGGATATTCCAATATGAATCTGCCGGGATGCAAAAACATATGAAGGATCTAAAGCCCACGGTGTTTGCCGATTTAATTGCGATGAACGCCTTGTATCGCCCGGGTCCGTTAGAATACATTCCGAGTTTTATTCGAAGAAAGCACGGTGATGAACCCATAGAATACGATTTACCAGCGATGGAAGAGTATCTGGATGAAACCTACGGAATTACAGTATACCAAGAACAGGTGATGTTGTTATCTCAAACTTTGGCAGGTTTTACCAAGGGGGAAGCGGATATGCTTCGTAAAGCGATGGGTAAAAAGATATTTGCCCTCTTGGAGGAATTAAAACCTAAGTTCCTCGATGGAGGGGAAGCAAAAGGACATCCTCGTGATATATTAGAAAAAGTATGGAAAGATTGGGAGGCCTTCGCGAGTTACGCCTTTAATAAGTCGCATTCTACTTGTTATGCGTGGATTGGATATCAAACAGCTTATCTTAAAGCAAATTACCCAGCTGAGTACATGGCTGCGGTACTTTCTAATAATATGAATGATATCAAGCAAGTGACCTTTTTCTTAGAGGAGTGTAAACGAATGGGAATACAAGTGTTAGGGCCAGATGTGAACGAATCCTTTTATAAGTTTACTGTAAATGACCTGGGGGCAATTCGATTCGGAATGGGTGCAGTGAAAGGTGTTGGAAAAGCAGCAGTAGAAACCATTGTGAATTGTAGAAAGGATGGAAAATATAGATCGGTATTTGATCTAGCCAAGCGCATTGATCTTCGATCGGCTAATAAAAAAGCCTTTGAAAACCTTGCCTTAGCTGGCGGCTTTGATTCTTTCTCAACTACGCATAGAGC
>Ga0079224_100006476_pt1 | contig 15520 bp, 12 predicted proteins | sample Stecom2015_FD_80414 | JGI IMG/M metagenome (GOLD analysis project Ga0079224, IMG submission 80414) | Agricultural soil microbial communities from Utah to study Nitrogen management - Steer compost 2015 | ecosystem: Environmental > Terrestrial > Soil > Agricultural land | place: USA: Utah...
ACGACTACCGTGCGAGTGCCGTCTGCTTGCCACGCTACTCCTCATTGATCGCCTACCCCCGGCTCAGCACCCGCTACTACATGGAGGCCGCCGAGATCTTCGTGCCGTCGACCTTCTGCAGTGGCTCGGGCGGCGGCACCATCGCCCTGTGCGACCAGGTCGCTTCGTTCCGGAGCTCCTCGGCGGGCTACGCCCTGTTCGTCGACCGCCGCAACGATCCGATCCGCCCGACCCGCGGCTGGACCGGCCGGCTGATCCAGGACTTCGCCGGCCTCGGCGGCGACGTGAACTACGTCAAGACCGAAGCCGAGATCTCGGCCTACTGGGGCATCACCCCCAGCTGGGTGGTCAGCACCTCGGCCTCGTCCGGCTACGTCTCGGGCTGGGGCGGCGATCCGATCCGCATCAACGACCGCTTCTTCAAGGGCGGCAACAGCTTCCGCGGCTTCGAAACCGCCGGCATCGGCCCGCGCGACACCCTGACCACCGACGCGCTGGGCGGCAATTTCTACGTCATCGGCACGATGGAGCTGACGGTTCCCAACGGCCTGCCCGACGAATACGGCATCCGCACCTCGCTGTTCACCGATGTCGGCACGGTCGGGGCGCTGGACGAGCGCTATACGGTCAACGCCGACGGCACGCCCAACTCGCGCATCGTCGATGACCTGGCGCTGCGGGCCTCTGCGGGCCTCAGCATCCACTGGCGCTCGCCCATGGGCCCGATCCGCTTCGACCTCAGCAAGATTCTCGGCAAGGAAGAATACGACAAGACCGAGACCTTCCGCTTCTCGACCTCAACCCAGTTCTAACCGACGGGCGTTCCGCCCGCTCAAAGGCATAACGATGAAAACCCTCGCTTTCGGCGCCTTCGCCCTCGCCATGCTGGCCGGATCGGCCGCCGCCGCCCAGACCCCGAACATGGGCCCCGCCATTCCGGGCGTCTGCGTCTATCACCACGACCGCCTGATGGCCCAGTCGACGGCCGGTCAGTCGCTGGTCGCCGGCATCCAGCGCCTGTCGCAGGAAGTGGCCACCGAACTCGCCCCCTACGAGCAGTTCATCCAGACCGAAGGCCAGTCCCTGCAGCAGGGCCAGGCCTCGATCCCGCAAGATCAGCTGCAGCAGCGCGCCCGCGATCTCGAGACCAAGTACCGGGAGTTCGAGACCCTGCGTCAGACCCGCAGCGGCGAACTGCGCTACACCCTGGCCTATCAGCAGCAGCAGATCGCCCAGGCGGCCAACCCGATCGTCGAAGCCCTCTACACCGAGCGCGGCTGCGGCATCCTGCTCAGCGCCGACGCCGTGCTGCGCGCCAACCCGCAGATGGACCTCACCGAGGCCGCCGTGCAGCGCCTGAACACGGCCCTGCCCAGCCTGCCGGCCTTCTCGCGCATGGCGGTCCCGGCCCAACAGGCCGAGTAATATGGGCCGAGGCCCCGATGCACGGTTCTTCGAGTCGCTGCCGGCCCTGACGGTCGGCGAGCTCGCGGCCCGGATCGGGGGCGAAATCTCGCGCGGCGGGGACCGGACGGTCTCCGCCGTCGCGCCGCTGGCGTCCGCCGGCGCCGCCGATGTGGCCTTTCTCGGCGACCGGAAATTCCTCGCCGCCCTGGCCGAAACCCGGGCCGGCTGCGTGATCGCGCCGGCGTCGGCGGCGGAGGCGGCTCCCGCGGGCGCCGCCGTTATCGTCTCGGGCGAGGCCCAGGCCGCCTGGGCGCGCGCCTCGTTGCAGTTTCATCGCCCGGTCGCCCTGACCCGCGCCGCCGCGCCGGCGGATGTCGCGGAGGACGACACCGTGGTGTTCGAACCCGGCGTGGTGCTGGGCGAGGGGGCCCGCGTCGGCCGCGGCAGCCGCATCGGCGCCAACACCGTCATCGGCCCCGGCGTGCAGATCGGCCGGGACTGCGTCATCGGGGCCAATGTGACGCTCGGCTTCGCCCTGGTCGGAGACCGGGTGAAGCTGCTGTCCGGCGTACGGATCGGCGAGCCCGGCTTTGGCGCCGCCGGCTCCCGCGCCGGGCCGATCGACGTGCCCCAGCTCGGCCGCGTCATCCTCCAGGACGGCGTCAGCGTCGGCGCCAACACCTGCATCGACCGCGGGGCCTATGACGACACGGTGATCGGCGAGAACACCAAGATCGATAACCTCTGCATGATCGGCCACAATTGCGTCATTGGCCGCAACTGCCTGATGGCCGCGCACAGCGGGCTTTCCGGCTCGGTGACCGTCGGCGACGGCGTCATGTTCGGCGGACAGGCGGGGGTCGGCGACCATATCACCATTGGCGACGGCGCCCGTGTGGCGGCCGGCGGCGGGGTGCTGCAGGACATCCCCGCCGGCGAAACCTGGTCCGGCTATCCGGCCCGCCCGCTGCGTCAGTTCTTGCGCGAAACGATCTGGCTGGCCAAACAGGCGTCCGGAAAGGCACGCGCGAGGACAAACGGGAATGACTGACGACACGGCAGCCGTGGGGACGATCGACTACGCCGAGGTGATGCGGCGCCTGCCGCACCGATATCCCTTCCTGCTGGTCGACCGGGCCGAGGACTTCGTGGCCGGGACCTCGATCACCGGCGTGAAGAACGTCACCCACAACGAGCCCTTCTTCCCCGGCCACTTCCCGATCGACCCGGTCATGCCCGGGGTGCTGATCGTCGAGGCCATGGCCCAGACCGGGGCGCTGATGATGTCCAAGACCCTCGACGTGGCGGTCGAGGGCAAGGTGATCATGTTCATGTCCATCGACGGGGTCCGCTTCCGCAAGCCGGCCCGTCCCGGCGACCAGCTGCGCATGAAGGTGATCGTGACCAGGCAGCGCGGCGACATCTTCAAATTCCGCGGCGAGACCTTCATTGACGGCAAGCTGGCGGCCGAGGCCGATTTCGCGGCCATGGTGGTCACCGTCGACGCGCCGGTCACGCCGTGAGCATCCACCCCACCGCCGTCGTCGATCCGGCCGCGCGTCTGGCCGCGGGGGTCGAGATCGGCCCCTGGTGCATCGTCGGCCCCGGCGTCGAACTGGGCGAGGGCGTGCGCCTGGCCAGCCATGTGGTCATCCAGCAGGACACCACCGTCGGGCCGCGCACCGTCATCCATCCCTTCTCGGTGATCGGCGGCGATCCCCAGCACGGCGGCTACAAGGGCGAGCCGGTGCGACTTGAAATCGGCGCCGACAACGTCATCCGCGAGCACTGCACCTTCAATCGCGGCACCCCCGGCGACCGCAAGCTGACCACCATCGGCTCCAACGGCCTGTTCATGACCGGCGCCCATGTCGGCCATGACTGCATCGTCGGCGACAACGTCACCCTGGCCAATCACGCCACCCTTGGCGGCCACGCCCGCGTCGGCTCGAAGGTCTTTCTCGGCGGTCTCTGCGCCGTCCACCAGTTCGGACGGGTGGGGCAGGGGGCTATCGTCGGCGGCCTCGCCGCGGTCACCCGCGACGTCATCCCCTACGGCTCGGCCTGGGGCAATCACGCGGCCCTGCACGGTCTCAACCTGGTCGGGCTCAGGCGAAAGGGCTACGGCAAGGACGTGATCCGCCGCCTGCTGGCCGCCTATCGCGACCTGTTCGAGGGGGCGGGAACCTTCGCCGATCGTCTGGAGGCGGTGGCCGCGGCCTACGCCGACCTGCCCGAGATCATGGAGATCGTCGCCTTCATCCGCGAGGACGGCAAGCGTCCGCTCTGCCTGCCCGAGGCATGAGCCGGCTGGGACTGATCGCCGGGGGCGGGGCCCTGCCGCTGGCCGTCGCGGCCCGCTGCGAGGCCGAGGGCCGGCCGGTGTTCGTGGTCCGCCTGTCCGGCTTCGCCGACCCCCACCTGGCCCGCTATCCCGGCATGGAGGCCGGACTGGCCGAGATCGGCAAGGTCCTGGCGGCGCTGAAGAAGGCCGACTGCAAGGCGGTCTGCTTCGCCGGCATGGTAAACCGGCCGGACTTCAAGAGCCTGAAGCCCGACTTCAAGGGCATGACCCTGCTGCCGGGCATCATCGCCGAGGCCGCCAAGGGCGACGACGCCCTGCTGCGCAAGATCCTGTCGCTGTTCGAGGCCGAGGGCTACGCCGTCGAGGGGGCCGACGACATTCTCGGCGGCGAGACCATGCCCGCCGGGGCCCTGGGCGCGATCAAGCCCACGCCGGAACAGATGCAGGACCTGAGGAAGGCCATACACGTCGCGGAAAAATCAGGCGAACTGGATATCGGTCAGGGCGCCGTCGTGTGCGACGGCCTGGTGCTGGCGGTCGAGGCGCAGGAGGGCACGGACGCCATGCTGGCCCGCGTCGCCGGCCTGCCCGCCGACCTGCGCGGCTCGCCCGCGGCCCGCAAGGGCGCGCTCGGCAAGGCGCCCAAGCCGATCCAGGACCTGCGCGTCGACATGCCGGTGATGGGCTCGCACACCGTGGAGCTGGCCGCCGCCGCGGGGCTGGCCGGGGTCGGCGGCGTCGCCGGCAAGCTGATCCTGATCGACCACGCCGCCATGGTCGAGGCGGCCGACCGCCTGGGTCTGTTCGTCTGGGGCGAGACGCCGTGAGCCGACCGCTGAAGATCATGCTGGTCGCGGCCGAGGCCTCCGGCGATGTGCTCGGGGCCGGTCTGGCCCGTGCCCTCAAGGCGCGGCTCGGCGACGACGTGGTCTTCGTGGGCGTCGGCGGGGCGCGCATGGCCGAGGCCGGCGTGGCCAGCCCGTTCGACATCACCGACCTGTCGGTTCTCGGCTGGCTGGAGGGGCTGAAGGCCTATGGCGTGGTCAAGCGCCGGGTCGCCGACACCGCCGCCCTCGCCATGGCCGGGAAGCCGGACGCCGTGGTGCTGATCGACAGCTGGGGCTTCACCATCCGGGTGGCCAAGGCGATCCGCGCCGCCCTGCCGGACACGCCCCTGATCAAGTACGTCGGGCCGCAGGTGTGGGCCTCGCGGCCCGGCCGGGCCAGGACCCTGGCGGCCACGGTCGATCATCTGCTGGCGCTGTACGCCTTCGACGCGCCGTGGTTCGAAAAGGAGGGGCTGGGGACCACCGTCGTCGGCTCCCAGGCCCTGCACGTCGACATGGGGGCCGCCGACCCCGCCGGCTTCCGCGCCGCCCGCGGCATCGCGGCCGAAGCGCCGCTGCTGCTGGTCCTGCCGGGCAGCCGCCGCTCCGAGATCGGTCTCATGCTCCCGGTCTATGAGGCCGCCGTGGCCCGGCTGAAGCGACAGGACCCCACGCTCGAGATCGCCGTCGTCGCCGCCGGACCGGTGGCCGACCGGGTCACGGCCGACGTCGCCGCCTGGCCCTTCCGCGCCCATCTGGTGCAGGAGGCGGACAAGTATTCGGCCATGAAGGCCGCCACGGTCGCTCTTGCCACCAGCGGCACCGTCTCCACCGAACTGGCGCTGGCCGGTGCGCCCATGGTCATCGCCTACCGCTTCCAGCCGCTCAGCTATGCGATCATGAAGCCGTTCTTCACCGGCAAGTACGCGACCCTGTTCAATCACGCCGCGGACGAGGAGATCGCCCGCGAGCTGATCCAGAATGACGCCACGCCCGAAAAGGTCGCCGCCGAGGTGGGCCGCCTGCTGGCCGATCCGGAGGCCCGCGCCGACCAGTCCGCCCGGCAGACCGCGGCCCTGGACCTGATGGGCCGCGAGGGGCGCGACCCCTCCGAAATCGCGGCCGAGGCCGTGCTCAGGGTCATCGCGGCCAGGGCGAAGCGCTAGCCGCCCTCTCGCGGGCGTACAGGCATGAAGAAGGGGCCAGCCCCCCAAGGACTGGCCCCTTCTGTCGTTGCAGGCCGGAGCGGCCGGCCCTACTGGGCCGGACGCACCTCCACGGGCAGACCCAGCGCCTCCAGCTGCGGCTGGACCACCGAGGCGTCGCCGACCACCACCCAGACGAACCGGTCCGGATCGATGGCGCCACGCGCGGCCGCATCCAGCTCGGCGGCGGTCAGCGCCCGCGTGCGGCTGGCCAGGGTTTCCTGATAGTCGTCGGGCCGCTGATAGAGGTCGTTCGACCGCAGCGCGCCGAGGATCTGGCCCGAGGTCTCATAGCTGCCGGCCAGACCGCGGGTGTCGCCGTTGATGGTCCGTTCCAGCTCCTCCGCCGTCACGCCGTCCGGACCCAGGAACCGCTCGTACTGTGCGATCAGAGCCGCGATCGATTCGCCGGTCCGGTTGGCCTGCACCGGCGCATTGATGATATAGGGCGCGCGATGCTGCAGCGTGCTCACCATGCCGCGCACGCCGTAGGACCAGCCCTTGGTCTCGCGCAGGTCGGCGTTGATCCGCGACAGGAAGTCGGTGCCCAGCACGCTGTTGGCGGCGTTCAAGGTCAGCAGGTCGTCGGTCCCCGACAGGGGCAGGACGGCGCCGCCATAGATCAGCGACTGCGGCGACTGCGGCCGGTCGATCAGCACGATCCGCGCCGAGGTCTCGGGCAGGTCGGCGCCGAACGTCTTGACGCCCCTGGGCGCGGCGGGCGGAGCCCAGTCGCCGAAGGCAGCCTCGAGACGGGGCATCAGTTCGCCCAGCGGCAGGTCGGAAACCACGAACAGCTTGGCGTTGTCCGGGCGCACCCAGGCGGCGTGCTCGGCGACCAGGTCGTCCCGCGTCAGCGCGCGGATCGTCGCTTCGTCGCCGGTGCCGCTGAACGGCCGGCCGTAGGGGCTGGCCTCGCCATAGATCAGCGGCGGCAGGGCGCGCGCCGCCAGCGCACCCGGCTGGGTCTTCTCATTGGCGAGGGCGGCGAGCCGCTGGGCCCGCAGGCGTTCGACCTCGGCCGGCGCGAAGGCGGGGTTGCGCACCACGTCGGACAGCAGGATCAGCGACGGCTCCAGATTGGTCGTCACCGTGGTCAGGCTGGCCGAGGTCCGGTCCATCGACGCGCCCATGTTGATCGAGGCCCCGAGCCGCTCCTTGGCCTCGGCCAGGGCGTTGGAATCGCGCGTGGTCGTGCCCTCTTCCATCAGGTTCATCATCATCGAGTGGACGCCGAGGCTGTCCGTCTCGTCCGCGGCCAGGCCGGCGTCGAAGTCCAGCGCCACCCGCGTCATCGGCACGGTCTGCGAGCGGGCGTAGACCACCGGCACTCCGTTCGAGAGCGTGGCGCGCTCGACGTCCGGGAAGTCGATGTTGGTCACCTCGCCGATGGCCGGCATCGGGTCGCGGGCCACGCGTTCGATTTCGGCGGCCGGAACCGGGGTCGCGCCCGACGGCGCAGCGGCGGCCTCGACATAGGCCTCGCGTTCGCCGGGCTGGACGATCTGGCTGTAGACCGGACGGCTCAGCCAGCGCTGCATGGCGGCCTGGACCTGCGCCGGCGTCACCGCCGCATAGGCCTGCAGCTCCTTCTTGTAGAAGTCGGGATCGCCCGCATACAGCTGGCCTTCGGCCAGGGCCGAGGCCTTGCCGTTGACCTGTTCGAGCCCCTGGATGCGACGGGCGGCGTATTGCGTCACGACCCGGTCGATCTCGTCCTGGGTCGGGCCGTTGGCGATCAGATCCGCGAGCACGGCGTCCATGCGGGCCGCCACCGCCTCGGCGTCGCCGCCCGGCTTGACGTTGGCCGAATAGCTGAAGAAGCCGACGCGCTGGAAGGGCTGGGCCCCGGCGCTCACCGATGAAGCCGTCTGGTCGCCGCGGACCAGGGCGTTGTCCAGCCGCGACGAGGCCAGCCCGCCGAGGATGGAGGCGCCGACGCTCAGCGGCACGGCGTCGGGATCGCCGAGGCCGGGCACGACCCAGGCGCGACTGATGCGGGTCTGGGCCACGCGGTCGTACAGCACCTGCTCGACCGGGGCGGGCAGGGTCGGGATGTCAGCCTCGGCCGGCACATTGACCGGCCCGCGCGGGATGGCGCCGAAATAGCGGTTGACCAGGGTGCGGGCGGTCGGCTCGTCGATGTCGCCCGACAGCACCAGCACGGCGTTGTTGGGGCCGTAGTTGTCCCGGAACCAGTTGCGCACGGTCTCGAGGCTGGCCGCATCGAGGTCGGCCATCGAGCCGATGGTCGAGTGGCGGTAGGGATGGCCCTCGGGGAACAGCGCCTCCTGCTGGGCATAGGAGGACAGGCCGTAGGGCTGGTTGTCGCGTTGGCGCTTCTCGTTCTGGACCACGCCGCGCTGCAGGTCGAGCACCTCCTGGCCGACCTGGCCGAGCAGAAAGCCCATGCGGTCGCTCTCCAGGAACAGGGTCTGCTCCAGCGCCGGGGTCGGCACGGTCTGGAAATAGTTGGTGCGGTCGAACCAGGTCGTGCCGTTCAGGCCGGTCGCCCCGGCCGAGCTCATGGTCTGGATGTGGCTGACCGGCGAATTCTCGGATCCGCCGAACATCAGATGCTCGAACAGGTGGGCGAAGCCGGTTGATCCGGCCGGCTCGTCCTTGGAGCCGACATTGTACCAGATGGACACCGCCACCACCGGCGCCTTGCGATCGGTGTGGACCAGCACGGTCAGGCCGTTGTCGAGCTGGAACCGCGACCACGGGATATCGACCCGCGCCACCAGATCCGCCACCGGCGCGCCCTGCAGCGGCTCGGGAGTCTGGACGGCGGCCATGGCCGCCGGGGCGGCCGCGCCGTGCGCGTCGGCCCATACCACGGACGGCGGGACCACAACCGCCAGAATGGCGGCGATCGATACGAGGCGATGGCGCATGGAGTCTTTCCCTCTCTCCGGAACAGTGACGGTGACCATAACGAGACCGGCCCTTCGCGCAATCGCCGTTCTCCGCCTTCGCCGCGCGGCCGGGCGTCGCGGGGCGAACGAAAAACGCCGGGGCTTCGGGCCCCGGCGTTTCGTCGTGTCTCGGCTGTCGCGGATGGACCGGCCCGGACGGGCCTCAGCCGCGGGACTGGATCGGCACGAAATCGCGCTCGGTCGGACCGGTGTAGAGCTGGCGCGGACGGCCGATCTTCTGGGTTGGATCGCCGATCATCTCCTGCCACTGGGCGATCCAGCCGACCGTGCGGGCGAGGGCGAACAGGACGGTGAACATCGAGGTCGGGAAGCCCATCGCCGACAGGGTGATGCCCGAATAGAAGTCGACGTTCGGGAACAGCTTGCGCTCGATGAAATACTCGTCGTTCAGCGCGACCTTCTCCAGCTCCATGGCCACCTGCAGCAGCGGATCGTTCGGATCGCCGACCGCCTTCAGCACCTCGTGGGCGCTTTCCTGCATCACCTTGGCGCGCGGGTCGTAGTTCTTGTAGACCCGGTGGCCGAAGCCCATCAGCTTGTATTTCTTGGCCTTCACCCCCTCGATGAACTCAGGGATGCGGTCCGGCGTGCCGATCTCCTTGAGCATGTTCAGCGCCTCCTCGTTGGCGCCGCCGTGCGACGGGCCCCACAGGCAGGCGATGCCGGCGGCGATGCAGGCGAACGGATTGGCGCCCGACGAGCCGGCCAGGCGCACGGTCGAGGTCGAGGCGTTCTGCTCGTGGTCGGCGTGCAGGATGAAGATGCGGTCCATGGCCTTGGCCAGCACCGGATTGACCACATAGTCCTCGGCCGGAACGGCGAAGCACATGCGCAGGAAGTTCTCGGCGTAGTTGAGGTCGTTGCGCGGCGACACGAACGGCTGGCCGATCGAGTACTTGTAGGCCCGGGCAGCGATGGTCGGCATCTTGGCGATCAGCCGGATGGCCGAGATGTTCCGCTGCACCGGGTCCTGGATATCCAGGCTGTCATGATAGAAGGCCGACAGCGCCCCGACGGTCCCGACCATGATCGACATCGGATGGGCGTCGCGGCGGAAGCCTTCGAAGAAGCGGTCGAATTGCGAGTGCAGCATCGTGTGCATGGTGATGCTGTTCTCGAACTTCTCGTACTCGGCCGCGGTCGGCAGCTCGCCGTGGAGAAGCAGGTGGCAGACCTCGATGAAATTCGACTTGGAGGCCAGCTGGTCGATCGGATAGCCGCGGTGCAGCAGCACGCCCTTGTCGCCGTCGATGAAGGTCAGGGCGCTCTCGCACGCCGCCGTCGAGGTGAAGCCCGGGTCGTAGGTGAAGGCGTCGGTGGCGCCGTACAGCTTGCGGATGTCGATGACATCGGGGCCGGTCGATCCCGCCAGCACCGGCAGTTCCACGGACTTGTCGCCGTAGGTGAGAGTGGCCGAGCCGGCGGGTTTGGCGAGTTCAGTCATATAAGCCCCTTGTTCGAACGGCGGCCTCGCGCAGGGGAGGCGGCGGGTCGTGTTTCGGTACGAAGGTCAGATAGTCTGTTGCAGCGCATCATTCAAACGCCCGAGGCTCTCTTCGCGTCCAAGCGCCGCCAATGTTCTCGCGATATCGGGTGAGACGGAGCCCCCGGTGAGGGCGGCGCGGGCCGCCGGGCCGATCTTGCCGAAGCCCACGGCTTCCTCCTCGGCGAAGGCCTTGAGCTCGGCCTCGAGGGCGAAAACGTCCCAGCTTTCGAACAGGGCCAGGCGGTCGCGCAGGCGGCCGATCCGCTCGCTGGACTCGCCGGCCAGCAGCGTCAGGCCCTTGGGCTCGATGGCCAGCGGGCGCGGCCTGAGCACGAAGCCGGTCTGGTCGGCCAGCTCGAGCGTGGTCTTCGCCCGGTCCTTGATGAAGGGCATTGCGCGGGTCAGCCGGGCCTCGTCGTCGGGGCCCAGCGCATGGCCGCGTGACAGGTGGACGTCCAGCGTCAGCTTGGCCAGGCGATCGTCGTCGGCCAGGCGGATCCAGTGCGCATTGACGTGGGCCAGCTTGTCGAAGTCCAGCCGCGCCGGGGCCCGGCCGACCCCGGCCAGGTCGAACCACGCCACGGCCTGCTCGTCCGAGAACAGTTCGTCGTCGCCATGCGCCCAGCCCAGCCGCGCCAGGTAGTTGCGCATGGCCTCGGGGAGATAGCCCATCTCGGCGTATTCATGCACCGCCTGGGCCCCGTGCCGCTTGGACAGCTTGGCCCCGTCCGGGCCGTGGATCAGCGGGATGTGGGCGAAAGTCGGCCGGGTCCAGCCCAGGGCGTCGTAGATCAGGCTCTGGCGCGCCGCATTGTTCAGGTGGTCGTCGCCACGAATGACATGGGTCACGCCCATGTCGTGGTCGTCGACCACCACGGCGAGGTTGTAGGTCGGCGCTCCGTCCGAGCGCAGGATGACCAGATCGTCCAGCGAGGCCGTATCCCAGCGGACCTGCCCCTGGACCGCGTCCTCGACCACCACCGGCGCATCCATGGGGCGGCGGAAGCGCACGGTGTGCGGTTGCGTCATGTCGTCGACGGTCGGGGTCCGGTCGCGCCACGGCGACACGAAGGCGCGACCCTCGGCCTTGGCGGCGTCGCGCAGGGAGCCGGTCTCTTCGGCGCTCAGGAAGTCGCGGTAGGCGTGGCCGGTCTCCAGCAGGATGTCGACCACCTCCCGGTGCCGGTCGGCGCGCGAAAACTGGAACACCGGCTCCTCGTCGGGGAACAGGCCGAGCCAGTTGAGGCCGTCGAAGATGGCCTTGACCGCCGCCTCGGTCGACCGTTCGCGGTCGGTGTCCTCGACGCGGATCAGGAACTTGCCGTTGCGTCCCCGGGCGAAGAGGTAGTTGAATAACGCCGTTCGAGCGCCGCCGATGTGGAGATAGCCGGTCGGCGAGGGGGCGAAGCGGGTGACGACTTCGGGCGTGGAGGCGGACGGGGAGGTCATGGCGGGCGTTATAGCGCCCGCGCCGCCCATGCAAAGCGCCCGCGACCGGCTGTCCGCCTTTCTGCGCTCCCAGCTGGCGCGGCAGAGCCTGCGCTGGCGTCTGTGGGCGCCCGTGGCGCTGGGCGGGGGGTGCGCTGCCTATTTCTCGCTGAAGGCCGAGCCGGCGACGTGGCCGCTGCTGAGCCTCGCCGTCCTCACCGCTGCGGCCTGGCTGGCGGCGCGGCGGTTCAGCCTGCCGCGCGTCTGGACCCTGCCGCTGATGCTGCTGGCCTGTTTCGCGCTCGGTCTGGCGGTGGCGAAGCTGCGCACCGAGGCGGTCACGGCGCCCATCGCCCCGGCGCTGGAGGAGCCGACGGTAATCGAGGGCTGGGTGGTCGATGTCGACAGCCCGGGGGCCGCCGGTCCGCGCGTGGTGCTGGCCCCCGTGCGCATCCGCGGGCTCGCCCCGGAGGACACGCCCGTCCGCCTGCGCGCCACGGTGCGCGGCGAGGCGCCGGAGCCCGGCCGGGCGGTGCGTCTGTTCGCCATCCTCAACCCGCCGCCGGCCCCGGCCAGTCCTGGCGCCTACGACTTCGGCCGCAACGCCTTCTTCCAGGGCATGGGCGGCGTCGCCTTCGGTCTCGGCGAGACGCGACCGGCCTATCTGCCTCCGCCGCCCTGGAACCTTCGGGCCGCCATGTGGGTCAATGGCCTGCGCTACGACCTAGCCCGACGGATCGTGGCCCGGCAGGGCGAACGGGCCGGCGGGATCGCGGCGGCCATGACGACCGGGCACGAGGCCTGGCTCAAGCCGACCGACGTCGAGGTGATGCGCGATTCCGGCCTGGCGCATATCCTCTCGATCTCCGGCCTGCACATGGCCGTGGTCGGGGGGTTCGCCTTCTTCCTCGTGCGTCTGCTGGTCGCGGCCTGGCCGTGGCTGGCCCTGCGCGTCCCCGGCAAGAAGGTGGCGGCCTGGGCGGGACTGGCCGCGGTCGGGACCTATCTGGTCGTCTCCGGCCACCCGCCGCCGGCCGAGCGGGCGGCGATCACCGCCTCGATCGCCTTCATCGCCGTCCTGCTGGACCGCCAGGCCATCACCATGCACGCCCTCGCGGTCGCCGCCTTCGTGGTGCTGCTGCTGCAGCCGGAGGCCATCGTCACGCCCGGCTTCCAGATGTCCTTCGCGGCCACGGCGGCGCTGGTCGCCCTGGTCGAGGCCTGGCCTGTCCGGCCGCGCGAGATTTCGACGCCGTGGCCGATCCTGCTGACCCAGCGCGCCGGCGCGTGGATCGCGGCCGCTGTGCTGGCCAGTCTGGTGGCCGGGGCGGCGACGGGGCCTTTCGCCATGCAGCATTTCAACCGCACGGCGGTCTACGGACTGGCCGCCAACCTGGCCACGGCGCCGGTGTCCGACTTCCTGATCATGCCCGCCCTGGCGCTGGGCGCCCTGCTGGAGCCGCTGGGCCTTGGCGGGCTCTTCCTGTGGTGCGCGGCGCGGGGGATCGAACTGATGCTGGCCATCGGCGAGTGGACGTCCGGCCTGCCCGGGGCGGTGCGGACGGTGGCCAGCGCGCCGGACTTCGTCCTGCCGATCGCCTTTCTCGGCATCCTCTTCTGCTGCCTCTGGCGCGGACCGCTGCGCTGGATCGGCCTGCCGTTCGCGGCGGCGGTGATGATCTGGCCCCGGGCGCCGACGCCCGACCTGTGGATCGGCGACGGCGGAACCAACGCCGCCTGGGTCGAGGCGGGCGAGGCGGTCGTGGCCCGGAACGGGGTGCGCGAGTTCGCGGTCGACGTCTGGTCGCGGCGGCGCGGGCTGACGCCTGTCATGCGGCCGGAGGAGGGCTGGACCTGCACCCGCTTCTCCTGTGCGCCCGCATCGCCCGAAGCAGGTCCGCTGGCCCTGTGGTGGGGCCGGCGAGCGCCCGGCGCCGAACAACTGGACGCCCTGTGCCGCGCCGCGCCGGTGGTCAGCGTGCGCGCCGCGGTCGCGGCCCTGCCGCCCTCATGCGACGGCCGGCTGGTGCTGGACGGGACGGATTACGCCCGCGGCGGGGTGGTCGAGTTGTGGCGCGACGGAGCGGCGGCCGACAACCGCTGGCGCGCCGTCTGGTCCGCCCGGGTGCGCGGCGACCGGCCGTGGTCCCCGACGACGCCGCGACTCAGTGATAGCGGCGGATGAGGCCGACCAGCTTGCCCTGCACCGCCACCTGGTCGGCGCCGAAGATCTTGGTCTCGTAGTTTCGGTTGGCCGGCTCCAGCGCGATCGAGGCGCCCTTTTTGCGCAGGCGCTTGAGAGTGGCCTGTTCGCCCTCGACAAGGGCCACGACGATCTCGCCGGAAATCGCCTGGTCGCTGGACTTGATGATCACCAGGTCGCCGTCGAGGATGCCGGCCTCGATCATCGAATCGCCCTCGATCTCCAGCAGATAGTGCTCGCCGGCGCCGAGCATGGCCTCCGGCACCGGATAGCGGGCCTGTTCGTGCTCGATGGCGTCGATCGGCGTGCCGGCGGCGATCTTGCCCATCAGCGACAGCTCGCGCGTGTCGTTGGCCGCCTCGACCGGGGCGCGGCGGCCGCCGCCCTCGATGACCCCGGGGGTGAAGCCGGCGAGACCCCGCGGGGCCCCCGCCGTGGCCTGGTCCGGCAGCTTGATGACCTCGAGCGCCCGCGCCCGGTGCGCCAGGCGGCGGATGAATCCGCGCTCCTCCAGCGCCGTGATCAGCCGGTGGATGCCCGACTTGGACGCCAGATCCAGCGCCTCCTTCATCTCGTCGAACGAGGGGGAGACGCCGGTCTCCTTGATCCGTTCGTGGATGAACATCAGCAGTTCGTGCTGTTTGCGCGTGAGCATGGAGACCTCTGGGCGAATCCCGTTGAAGGGAACGCTAGCGGAACAAACCGCAAACGTCCACAAGGTGTTCCTGTGCTGTTCCGGTTAAGGTCCGGTTACCGCAACGCCGGTCCGCTCAGGCGAGCAGAGCCCGCGTCGCCGCTTCCACGTCCGCCTGCCGCATCAGGCTCTCGCCGACGAGGACGGACTTCGCGCCGGCGGCGGCGACCCGGGCGACGTCATCGGGCGTGAACAGGCCGCTTTCCGCAACCAGCAGGGCGCGCGGCGGGCTCAGCATGGCGAGGATCTCGGTGGTGGCGAGGTCGACCTCGAAGGTGCGCAGCGAGCGGTTGTTGATCCCCACCAGCCCGGCCTCCAGCCGCGAGGCCCGCTCCAGTTCGGCCTCGTCGTGGGTCTCGACCAGGGCGTCCATGCCGAACCGTCCCGCCTCGGCCAGCAGTTCGGCGGCGAGGGCGTCGTCGATCATGGCGAGGATGATCAGGATGCAGTCGGCCCCCAGCGCCCGGCTCTCGGCCACCTGCCACGGATCGACGAGGAAGTCCTTGCGCAGGCAGGGCAGGGCGGTCGCCTCGCGCGCCAGCCCGAGGAAGGCGTCGTCGCCCTGGAAGCTCGGCCCGTCGGTCAGCACCGACAGGCAGGTCGCGCCGCCGCGCTCATAGGCCCGCGCCAGCGCCGGCGGATCGAAGTCCTCGCGGATCAGCCCCTTGGACGGGCTGGCCTTCTTGATCTCGGCGATCAGGGCGGGGCGGCCGGTCTCGTCGAAACGCACCTGCAGGGCCTCGCGGAAGCCGCGCGGCGGAGAGGCTTCGCGGGCCGCCGCCTCGACCGCGTCCTGGGAGCGCGCGGCCTTGCGAACGGCGACCTCCTCCCGCTTGTAGGCGGCGATGCGGGCCAGCACGTCGGTCATTCAGGCGTGTCCTCAACGGGCGCATGGCTGGCCTCGACCAGCCGGGCGAGGGCGGTCCGGGCCGCGCCGTCGTCGATGGTCCGCGCCGCCAGTTTGGCGCCCTCGCGCAGGTCGGCGGCCCGGTCGGCGACGACCAGGGCGGCGGCGGCGTTGAGCAG
>Ga0079224_100006477_pt1 | contig 15520 bp, 15 predicted proteins | sample Stecom2015_FD_80414 | JGI IMG/M metagenome (GOLD analysis project Ga0079224, IMG submission 80414) | Agricultural soil microbial communities from Utah to study Nitrogen management - Steer compost 2015 | ecosystem: Environmental > Terrestrial > Soil > Agricultural land | place: USA: Utah...
CCGCGCCGAGCTGCGCGAGGCCGACGGCCGCCGGCTGGTCTTCGCCGTCGAGGTGGAGCAGGAGGCCGCCCGCGGCGGCGGCCGGGTGGTCGCCGACGGCACCGTGGAACGGGTCGTGGTCGACCGGGAGCGCTTCATCGCCTCCGCCTCGGGCTGAGCGCTTCGGCCGCGGTCTGCTCCGCTCTCCGCCTCCGGGGCCCGAGGTGCGCGGTCCGCCGCCTGAGGAATCCCTCGGCCGCCGCCGCGGAGGGGAACCGGGTCCGGTTCCCCTCCACCGGTGCGGGCCCGCTGGTCCGGGACCGGTCGGCGGATCGACCGGCGGGCGGGCGCCCCGGCCGCGGCGGCCGCCCCCGACCCTCCTCGGATCGGCGGCTCAGGGCACCGGATCGCTGATGGGAAGAGCACCTGGGCGGAGGAGGGCCCGGTGGCCGGCGGGTGCACCGGCGGTCGGCTCCCGGGGTGCTCCGCCCGCGATACGGGCCGGCCTTGCCTCCGTGGTCCGGGGCGATGGGGCGCGGACGGCGGGGGAGACCCCTCGGAGGCGGTTCCGGCCGGGAGAGGGGCCCGGCGGCCGGGCCGGGGCGGGCCCCTCCGGGGCGCCTCAGACGCCCATGGTCTTGCGCGGGTAGACGTTGTCCGGGTCGGTGGCCACGTTGACCATGTAGGGGACCCCGGAGTCGAAGGCGCGCCGCAGGGCCGGGCCGATCCCGTCCGGGTCGGTCACCAGTTCACCGCCGCCGCCCAGGGCGCGGACCACCTCGTCGTAGCGGGTCTGCGGGGTGAGCTCGGCGGCCACGTCGTAGCCGTAGATCATCTGCATCGGCGCCTTCTCCAGGCCCCAGACGCCGTTGTTGCCGCAGACCATGACCACCGGCAGCCGGTGCCGGACCAGGGTGTCCACGTCCATCAGGGAGAACCCCGCGGCGCCGTCCCCGAGCAGGGTCACCACCTGGGAGGAGGGGCGGGACAGCCGGGCGGCGATCGAGTAGCCCATCCCGGTGCCCAGGCAGCCGAACGGCCCGGGGTCCAGCCAGTTGCCCGGGCGCTGCGGCTCGATGTACTTGCCCGCGTAGGACACGAAGTCGCCGCCGTCCCCGATGACCACGGCGTCCTCGGCGAGCACCTTGTTCAGCTCGCCGTAGATGCGCGCCGGGTGGATCGGGTCGGAGCCGCTGGCCAGCACCTCCTTGTCGGCGGCCGCGGCGGCCGCCGCGGCGGCGGAGACCTCGGAGCGCCACTCCCGGGCCTCCGGGCGCGGCCGGGCCTCGGCGCCGATGCCGCGCAGCACCGCGGAGAGGTCGCCGGCGGCGGTGGCGGCCGGGACCATGTGCGCGGTCAGCTGGCCGGGGGAGTCGGCGACGTGCGCGACCTTGGCCAGGGGGGCGCCGTCCTTGCCGCCGAACAGGCCGTGGCCGAGCCGGAAGTCCAGCGGGGTGCCGACGACCACCACCAGGTCGGCGCGGCCCAGCGCCAGACCGCGGACCCGGTTGGCCAGCAGCCGGTGCCCGCCCGGCAGCAGCCCGCGGCCCTGCCCGTTGGTGATCACCGGGATGTCCAGTTCCTCGGCGGTCTCCAGCGCGGCGGCCTCCGCGCCGTCCAGCCACACGTCGGAGCCGAGCACCAGCACCGGGCGCTCGGCCTCGGAGACCAGCCGGGCGACGGCGGAGACCTCCCCGGGGTCGGGGGCGGGGCGCTCGGGGGCGGCCGCGCCCAGCTCCACCGCGGCCTGGTCGTAGAGGGCGTCCATCGGGACGTCGAGGAAGACGGGGCCGCGGTGCGCCGCGTTGGCGGTGCTGAACGCCTCGTCCACCGCGGCGGCGATGGCGTCGGTGCCGCGGGCGGTCCGGGCCTGCTTGGTGACCGACTCCAGCAGCGGCGGCTGGTCGAGTTCCTGGAGCAGCCCCTGGCCCCAGCGGGCCTCGGGGGCCCGCCCGCCGATCAGCACCATCGGGGAGCCGTTGAAGTGCGCGGTGGCCACCCCGCTGACCGCGTTGGTCACGCCGGGGCCGGCGGTCACCACGGCCAGCCCGGCCCGCCGGGTCAGCTTGCCGACGCCCTCGGCGGCGAAGACCGCGGTCTGCTCGTGCCGGACGTCCAGCAGCCGCATGGTCGGCTCCGGTTTGACCGCCGCGTCGTACAGCGGGAACACGTGCCCGCCGCTCAGCGTGAACATCGTGTCGGCGCCGTGGTGCCGGGCGACGGCCACCGCGTGCGCGCCGCCGTGGCCCTCGATCCGCCCGGAGAAGGGGGGCGTGTCCATGTCCTGCCTCGCTGTCCTGGTCCGCGGTCAAGTTACCGGTGAGTCAAGTAGCACCGTAGTGATTCACGTCGCATCAGGACAAGAGGGGCGGCGGTCAGTCCCGGTCCGGCGGGCGCAGCCGGGTGACGAACTTGTACCGGTCGCCCCGGTACAGCGAGCGGACCCACTCCACCGGGTGCCCGTCGGCGTCGAAGCTGTGCTGGCAGTGCAGCACCAGCGGCAGGCCGACGTCGACGCCGAGCAGCCGCGCCTCGTCCGGGGTGGCCAGCACCGTCTCTATGGTCGCCTCGGCCTCGGCCAGCCGGACCTCGTAGGCGCTGGCCAGCGCCTCGTACAGCGAGGCGTACCGGTCCAACTGGCGGCGGAGCCCGGGGAACCGGCGGGCGGCCAGGTGCGCGGTCTCCACCGCCATCGGCTCGCCGTTGGCCAGCCGGAGCCGCTCGATGCGCAGCACCCGGCCGCCGGAGCGGATCGCCAGCAGTTCGGCCAGCTGGTCGTCGGCGTTGATGTAGCTGACGTCCAGGATCCGGGTGGCCGGGTGCAGGCCGTGCGCGCGCATCTCCTGGGTGTAGCTCTGCAGCTGCAGCACCTGGGCGACCTTGGGCTGGGCGACGAAGGTGCCCTTGCCCTGGATGCGCAGCAGCCGGCCCTCCACGACCATCTCGGTGAGGGCCTGGCGGACGGTGGTCCGGGAGGTGCCGAACTCCGCGGCGAGGGTGCGCTCGGGAGGAACGGGCTCGCCCGCGGACATGGTCTCGATCAGCTCCAGGAGCTGCTTTTTGACCTGGTAGTACTTGGGGACCCGGGGATCCTCGCGGACCGTTCGCTGACCCGTCACGTCGTCCTTCCTCCACCCGCCGTCGCGGTGCACGCGGGCCCACTGGTGTGGACCACTGGTCGAGTACGTTCCTCGAGTATGCCCCCACCCGTGGGATGATCTGTGAGTGCCTCACCTCAGCGACCTGATCCGACGCTATACCGCGCTCAACACCGCGGACCTGGAGTGGCTCCACTCGCTGGTCTCCGACTGGCAGCTGCTGGCCGACCTCTCCTTCGCCGACCTCGTGCTGTGGGTGCGGATGCGCGACGACACCGGCTGGGTCGCCGTCGCCCAGATGCGCCCCACCACCGGGCCCACCGCATTCCAGGACGACCTGGTGGAGACGGTGCTCTCCGCGGAGACGGCGCGCGCCGCGGAGGAGTCCGAGCGCACCCGGCTCACCGCGCGCCTGGAGCTGATCGACGGCGCCTGGGCGGAGGGCCGCATCCGCAGGGAGGGCGACCCCGACTGGTCCGGCGGGGTGCCGGTGCGCGAGGAGGCCATCCCGGTCCGCCGGGAGGGCAAGCTCATCGGGGTGATCCAGCGCAGCACCAACCTGAGCTCCGCGCGCACCCCCAGCCGGCTCGAACTCACCTACCTGCAGAGCGCCAGCGACCTCGCGCAGATGATCGCCGAAGGGCACTTCCCGTTCAGCAACCAGGAGCCGCTCATGGTCCGCTCGCCGCGGGTCGGCGACGGGCTGCTCCGCCTGGACCAGAGCGGCGACGTGGTCTACGCCAGCCCCAACGCGCTGTCGGCCTACCGCAGGCTGGGGCTGACCGCCGACCTGTACGGCGCCAGCCTGGCCCGCACCACGCTCAGCCTGGCCTCCGCCGGCGACGCCCGGGACGAGTCGCTGACCTGGACCGCGGGCGGCCGCGCCCCGCGCGAGGCGGAGGTGGAGGCGCGCGGCTCCACCGTGCAGCTGCGCGCCATCCCGCTGGTCAACGACGGGGTCCGGGTCGGCGCACTGGTCATGGTCCGCGACGTCACCGAGCTGCGCCGCCGCGAGCGCGAGCTGATGACCAAGGACGCCACCATCCGGGAGATCCACCACCGGGTCAAGAACAACCTGCAGACCGTGGCGGCGCTGCTCCGGCTGCAGGCCCGCCGGCTGGACAACAAGGAGGGGCGGGCCGCGCTGGACGAGGCGGTGCGCCGGGTCGGCTCGATCGCGATCGTGCACGAGATGCTCTCGCACACCCCCGACGAGATCGTCGACTTCGACGACATCGCCGACCGGGTGATCGAGATGGCCGCGGAGGTCTCCAGCACCGGGGCCCCGGTCACCCCGCGCCGGGTCGGCCACTTCGGCCTGCTCTCCGCGCTGGTCGCCACCCCGCTGTCGATGGTCCTCACCGAGCTGGTGCAGAACGCGGTGGAGCACGGCCTGGACTACGGGCCCGGCTCGATCGAGGTCGGGGTGCGCCGGGAGGCCCCGCCGCCGGGCGCCGAGGAGCGCTCCGGGACGCTGCACATCAAGGTGACCGACGACGGCGGCGGCCTGCCGCCCGGATTCGACTTCGAGAGCACCAACAGCCTGGGCCTGCAGATCGTGCGGACGCTGGTGGTCGGCGAGCTCGGCGGCCGGCTGGAGATCAAGCCGCGCGACGAGGGCGGCACGGCGGTCGCCATCGAGCTGCCGGTGGACCGGGACGCCCAGGAGAGCTGAGGGCGCCGCCGGCCGGCGCCCCGCAGCGCTTCCCGCACCCCCGGAAACGGCGATCCCGACTCCGGGGCGCCCGCCGCGCGGAGCGGCGGGGGCGGCGGAGCCGGGATCGGCGGGGGTGGTAGGAATGGGGTGTGACGAACGGCCGGAGGCCTCAGACGGCGGTGCGCACCACGGGGCGGGAACCGGCGTTGCGGCGGCGGCGCAGCGCGCGGCGCTCCTGCTCGCTCATGCCGCCCCACACGCCGCCGTCCTGTCCGGTCTCCAGAGCCCAGCGCAGACAGGCACTGGACACCGGGCAGCCGGCGCAGACCTCTTTGGCCTCCTCGATCTGCATGAGTGCGGGGCCCGAGTCACCGATGGGGAAGAACAGCTCGGGGTCTTCGTCACGGCAGGCGGCGTGGTGGCGCCAGTCCATGCGGATCAACTCCTCACAGCGAGGCATTCGTGGGCGTGCGCATTGTGAACTCGTTCACGAACATGAGCGCGGGGCACACCCTTGTCGCCCCGGCGCGCCAAGCGCGCCCGCCCAACGGGACGACGTCCGGTGTGAGCCGGGGCGAACGTGCTCAGCGGCCGTTCCCACCTCGGAATCATCCGTTTTACTCGCCCGTAACGTGCGGCGTCATGTCGAGCCTGTCAGGGTTCACAGGCGCACGCAAGAGTGCCCGTGGCCGATCGGAGCGGGCAGCGGTGTCGTGTGTGTCACAAGCGACCGTCCGGTCGACTCAGACGATGATTCGTAACGCCTTCGGTACGGAGTGGAAATCGATCCGATTCCGCTCGCCGAGATACTCCCCGTCGATCTGGAAGGCGCGCGGGCGCTTCGCGGAGATGGTCAGCGAGGACATGTCGTGCCGGCTGATGTAGCCGCGCCCCTCCGGCGGCACCCCCTGGTGCGAGAGCATCCGGCGGAGCAGCACCGCGGTGGCGGGGGTGCTCATGGTGGTCATCCCGAACACGTCCAGCCCCAGCGAGAACCGCGACCGCGGGGTGGGCTGCACCGGAACCGAGCCCGCGTACGTCCACGGCGTGGTGTTGGTGACCAGCGCGAAGTGCAGCCCGGAGACCGGGTCGTGGCCGGGCGCCTCCAGCCTCAGGGAAGGGTTCTTGATCCGCCCCGACATGAACATCCGCAGCGCCACGTTGATGTAGAGCGCGGGGGAGGCGCGCCGGCCGCGCCGGCGCAGCCGCTCCACCTCCTGGACCACCTCGGCGTCCCAGCCGAACCCGGCGCAGAAGGTGAAGTACCGGTCGTCGGACGGGCCGGAGATGCGGCCCAGACCGACCGTCCGGCTCGCCCCCGAGCGGAGCGCCTCCAGCACCGCGCCGGTCGCCTCGACCGGGTCGGCCGGCATGCCCAGGGCGCGCACGAAGACGTTGGCGCTGCCCCCGGGGATCGCCGCGTAACTCGGCCGGGGCAGCTCCTCGGGGGTGCGCAGCAGCCCGTTGACCACCTCGTTGACCGTGCCGTCCCCGCCCAGGCTGATCACCGTGTCGAAGCCCTCGCCGGCGGCGTCGCGGGCCAGCTCCCGGGCGTGGTCCCGGTACTCCGTCTGCGCGACGTGCAGCTCCACGTCGCGCGCGATGGCGCCGACGATGACGTCGCGGGAGCGGGGCGTGGTGGTGGTCGCCTGGGGGTTGACGATGAAGAGCGCGCGCACCCGGCCAGTCTAGAGGCCCTGCGCCGCAGACGTTCCCGCGCCGGGCCCGGTACCGGCGCCCCGGGGCCGGCAGGGCCGGCGGTGCCGGAAGCGGCGGGAGGGAAGGGGGCGGGCCGGCGCGGGTCCGCCGGGTCCCCGGGGGCGGGCCGGACGGCGCGTGCGGGGCGGATACTGTGGAGGGTGTCTTCACGTCCGCTCAATGTCGTCATCGCCGCCGCCCTGCAGGCCCTGATCGGCCTGGTCATCGCCTACGAGGGCGGCCGGGTCCTGGTCGAGATGGCCCAGGGCCGCGGTTCCGCCTCGTTCTCGGTCCCGCTCGCGATCCTGGCCTTCGGCGCCGCCGCCGCGGTCTGCTACGTGGCCTGGGGGCTGTTCACCCTCCAGTCCTGGTCGCGCGGGCCGGTCGTGCTCACCCAGATCTTCATGCTGATCATCGCCTACTCGATGTACACCAGCGGGCAGATGGCGGTCAGCGTCGGGATGGCGGCGACCGCCGTCGCGGTCCTCGCCCTGGTGCTGTCCGGACCGGTCACCGCGGTGCTCTTCCCCGGCGGCCGGCTCCCCGGGGAGGACGCCCCGGGCGAGGGGAAGAGCCGGGGCTGACCCGGGTGGAACCGGCCGGAGAGCGAAGGGGCGGCCCCGGACCGCGATCGCGGTCCGGGGCCGCCCCTTCGGCCGCCTCGGTCAGTCGTCGGTGGTCAGCGCCTGGCGCAGCTGCGCCAGGGTGCGGGCCAGCAGCCGGGAGACGTGCATCTGCGAGATGCCCAGCTCCTGGGCGATCTGCGACTGCGTCATGTTGCCGAAGAAGCGGAGCAGCAGGATCCGCTTCTCCCGCGGCGGCAGCTGCTCCAGCAGCGGCTTGAGCGATTCGCGGTACTCCACGCCCTCCAGCGAGTCGTCGACGATGCCCAGCGAGTCGGCGACCGCGGGGGCGTCCTCGTCCCCGCTGTCCGGTGCGTCCAGGGAGACCGTGGAGTAGGCGTTGGCCGACTCCAGCCCCTCGAGCACCTCCTCCTCGGTCATCCCCAGGTGCTCGGCGAGCTCGTGCACGGTGGGCGCGCGCCCCTCGCGCTGGGAGAGGTCGCTGACCGCCTTGGTCAGGGACAGCTTCAGCTCCTGGAGGCGGCGCGGCACCCGCACCGCCCACCCCTTGTCGCGGAAGTGCCGTTTGATCTCGCCCACGATGGTGGGCGTGGCGTAGGTGGAGAACTCGACACCGCGCTCCAGGTCGAACCGGTCGATCGACTTGATCAGACCGATCGTGGCGACCTGGGTGAGGTCGTCGAGCCATTCACCGCGGTTGCGGAAGCGGCGCGCGAGGTACTCGACCAGAGGCAGATGCAGTTCCACGAGCTCGTCGCGGATGCGCTGGCGCTCCGAAGAGTCCTCGGGAAGCTCGCTCAGGCGCTCGAACAACTCTCGTGCGCGTGCCCGGTCCGGCACCGCGTGTTCCGTCTTCGCCGTCAGAGCGGGCCCCCTCTCGCTCACGCCGTCTCCACCGTGCCACGCCGTTTGTGCAGGACGATGAAGACGCGGTCGTCGGGGCCGGTGCTGGTGTCGACCTCCCCGGCCAGGGCGGACAGCACCGTCCAGGCGAAGGTGTCGCGGGCCGGAAGCCGACCGTCTGAGGTCAGTACCGACACCGATATCCGCATGCCGTCCCCGGTCAGTTCGAACTCGGTGGTCAGGTCCGTGCCGGGCAGTGCCTGGGCGAGCAGCATCGCGCAGGCCTCGTCGACCCCGATGCGCAGGTCCTCGATCTCGTCGAGGGTGAAGTCCAGGCGCGCGGCCAGCCCGGCCGTCGCGGTGCGCAGCACGGAGAGGTAGGCGCTGTCGGCCGGCATCCTGACCGTGACAGCGTCGCGTACGTCCGTGGCGCCCGAGACGGGCGCGGCGGTTTCTTCGGTCACGTCCCTCCTCCGGGAAGCGAGATTGCCGCTTGAGAGCAATCTATCTTGTTTCGCGGCGGCCCCGCTGCACACGGCCCGCTTCGTGTCCGCCGCCCGGCGGCCCGCAGCCCCTGCGGGGCCGGGCCGGACGCCTCTCACCGGCGGGAACGCGAAACGGTCCGGGGAAGCGGCGCGGCACCCCTTCGGCGCGGAGGGCCGGCCCGCGAAGGACCGGAGCACACCAGGGGCCTGCCACCTCCCCGCCATCCCGCGCCCCCGGAGCACCGGCGGGGCGCCGGACCACCGCCGGCGGCGGGCCGGCCGGATCACCCGGCCGACCCCAGGTCGTCCAGGGCCTTGCCGTGCAGCCGGTATACCGTCCACTCGTCCATCGGAACGGCCCCCAGCGACCGGTAGAACTCGATCGAGGGCTCGTTCCAGTCCAGCACCGACCACTCCAGCCGGCGGTAGCCCCGCTGCACGCAGATCCGGGCCAGCTCGGTGAGCAGGGCCCTGCCGTACCCGCGGCCGCGCATCTCCGGGCGGACGAAGAGGTCCTCCAGGTAGATGCCGTGCCGGCCGGTCCAGGTGGAGAAGTTGACGAACCACAGGGCGAACCCGACCGGCTCGCCGGCGTCCTCGGCGATGTGCGCGAAGACCGCCGGGTTCTCGCCGAACAGGGCCTGCGCCAGGTCCTCCTCGGTGGTCTGCACCGCGTCCGGCTCGCGCTCGTAGACGGCCAGGTCGCGGATGAGCCGCAGGACGGCGGGGACGTCGTCCGGGCGTGCGGGGCGGATCACGGTGCTCCTCGTCGGGTCGGTGCTGTCGGCCCCACGCTATCCACCGGGTACGACGCGGCGCCCGCCCGGGGCCGGCCCCTCCGCGGCGGCCCCGGCGCTGCCCGCCTCGAAGCGGGCCGGGAGGGGCGGCCGGGAGCGGGGCTCAGAGCACCTTGGAGAGGAAGGCCCGGGTCCGCTCGTGCTTGGGGTCGCCGAGCACCTGGCGGGGGTCGCCGGACTCCACCACCACGCCGCCGTCCATGAACACCAGGCTGTCGCCGACCTCGCGGGCGAAGCCCATCTCGTGGGTGACCACGACCATGGTCATGCCCTCCCGGGCCAGGTCCTTCATCACCTCGAGGACCTCGCCCACCAGCTCGGGGTCGAGTGCGCTGGTGGGCTCGTCGAACAGCATTAGCTCCGGGCGCATCGCCAGCGCCCTGGCGATCGCCACCCGCTGCTGCTGGCCGCCGGAGAGCTGCCGGGGGTAGCTCTCCGCCTTGTCGGCCAGCCCGACCCGCTCCAGCAGCTCCAGGGCGCGGGCCCGGGCCTGGGCCCGCGATTCCCGCTTGACCTGGACCGGGGCCTCGATGATGTTGCCCATCACCGACATGTGCGGGAAGAGGTTGAAGCTCTGGAACACCATGCCGATGTCCCGGCGCTGCGCGGCGACCTGCTTGTCGTGCAGCTCGTAGAGGCGGCCGCCCTGCTCCCGGTAGCCCATCAGCCGCCCGTTCACCCACAGCCGGCCGGCGGTGATCTTCTCCAGGTGGTTGATGCAGCGCAGGAAGGTCGACTTCCCCGACCCGGAGGGGCCGACCACGCACATCACCTCGCCGCGGCGCACCTGGAGGTCGATGCCCTTGAGCACCTCCAGCCGGCCGAAGCTCTTGTGCACGCCCTCGGCGGCCACCATCAGGTCGTCCGCGGGGTGCTCCGGAAGCCCCGCCCCGTCCGGCTTCCCGTTCGGATTCGTGCTCAATGTCCCGCCTTGCTCTGCATGATCGCGATCTCGGCCTGCGCCTTGCGGTCGCCCTTGGTGAACGAGCGCTCCAGGAAGAACTGGCCCACCATCAGCAGGCTGGTGATCGCCAGGTACCAGATGCACGCCGCGACCAGCATCGGGAACAGGTCGAAGGTGCGGTTGCCGATCGACTGGAGCTGGAAGAACAGCTCGGTGGTCAGCGGGATCGCCGACACCAGCGAGGTGTCCTTCAGCATCGCGGTGACCTCGTTGCCGGTGGGCGGCACGATGACCCGGAGCGCCTGCGGCAGGGTGATCCGGCGCAGCGTCTTGCCCCGGCTCATGCCCAGCGCCTGGGCGGCCTCGGTCTGGCCCTTGTCCACGGAGAGCAGGCCGGCCCGGACGATCTCGGCCATGTAGGCGCCCTGGGAGAGCGCCAGCGCCAGCAGCGCCGCCATGAACGGGGTCAGCACGTCGTTCATCGGGACGCTGAAGAACCGGGCGTCGCCGTCCAGCCCCAGCAGCGGCATCCAGTAGTTGTCGAACGGCAGCCCCAGCTCCAGGTTCTGGTAGAGGATGCCGAGGTTGCCGAAGAGCACGCACAGCACCAGCCGGGGGACCGCCCGGAAGAACCAGGTGTACAGCCAGGCCAGGATGGTCAGCACCGGGTTGCCGGAGAGCCGCATCACCGCCACGGCGATGCCGATCGAGATGCCGGTGATCATCGCCAGCACGGTGAGCTTCACGGTGGTCCAGACACCGTTGAGCACCGGTGCCGAGAACATGTGCTCGAACATGAACGGCCAGTTGAACTTCTCGTTCGTCACCAGCATGTTGACGAACATGGCCGCGAGGACCAGCAGGACCCCGGAGGCGACCCAGCGCCCGGGGTGCCGTACGGGGACCGCCTTGACGGGGGCGGGCCGGGAGCCCTCCGCAGAGGGCCCGTCCGGCCGCGGTGGTTCGGTGGGTGTGTTCACGCCGCTGTGCTCTTCGTCCTGTCTCGGGGTCAGGCTTCGCCGTCTTCGTCCTCGGCCGCGACGTCCGGGTTGACCTCGGACTCCTCGATCAGGCCCTGCTCGGCCAGGCCCCAGCCGTCCAGGATCTGCTCGTAGGTGCCGTCGTCGATGATCGACTGGTAGCCCGCCCGGATCGCCTCGGCCAGCTCGTCGTCGTCGGCGTTGACGACCGCGCCGTAGGGGGCGGCCTCGTACTGCTCGCCCAGCGCTTCGAGTTTGTCACCGGTCTGCTCGATCGCGTAGAAGGCGACCGGCATGTCGGCCAGCCCGGCGTCGCTCTTGCCGGAGACGATCGACTGGGTGGCCTGGTCCTGGCCCTCGTACTGGTCGATCTGGATGGCCGGCTCGCCGTCCTCCTCGCACTGCTCGCTGCGCGCCTCGATGTCGGGCACCTGCACCGTGTCGGCCTGGACCGCGATGGTCTTGCCGCAGGCGTTGTCCGGGTCGACGCCGGCCGGGTTGCCCTTGGCGGTGAACCACTGGGTGCCCACGTTGTAGTAGCTCACCATGTTCACCTGGTCCAGGCGCTCCTCGTTGATGGTGAACGAGGAGATGCCCACGTCGTACTTGCCGGAGCCGACGCCCTCCACGATGGTGCCGAAGGTGGCGCTCTCCCAGGCGACGTCCAGGTCGAGCTTGGCCGCCACCGCGTCGAACAGCTCGACGTCGAAGCCGATGATCGTCTCGCCGTCGGCGTCCAGGAACTCCGCCGGGGCGTAGCTGGAGTCGGTCCCTACGGTCAGCGTGCCGGCGTCCCGGATCTCCTGCGGGACCAGGGCGGCGAGCTCCTCGTCCGGCTGCACGTCGGGGGTGGCGCCGCCCTCTCCGGTGCCGCCGCCCCCGTCGCCCCCGCCGCAGGCGGAGACCGAGAGCAGCAGCGCCGCGGCCCCCGCGGCGACGGCGCCCCTGCTGAACTGGCCGGGCTGGAAGAAACGGATCGGCGAGGCCACTGGGGTCTCCATTCAGGTCCGGCCGGACCGGGCGTCCGGCGCTGCCGCAGCACCGAACGACCTCGGAAAACGGAATGAATTGGCTGATCAGACCATATTTCCGGGTCGTACGGGCATACCATCGTTCCTACCCGTCATGTTGGTCCGGTCACCGTTGTGAGATGATTGGATAACGGGCCACCCCCGTGGAAGCGGCAGCGCCTGGTTCGCATACGGACCGGGCGAAGGCGGGCTCTCCGGACCACCGGTCATGGCCGACCGGCCGGCGGCGCCCTCCCCCTAGCACCCGACGCCTTCGCGCGCTGCCCCAGTGCTCACCGCATCCGCCGGCGTCATGGCCGACGCCGCGGGTTTGAATGATGAGGGGTTTGACAGTTGACCACCGATGCGCCGCGCGAGCGGCATTCCGAACTCGATGACGATCCCGCGTTCGCCCTGCACCGGGGCGGCAAGCTGGAGGTCCGCTCCTCGGTCGAGGTGACCGACCACGCCGGGCTCTCCCTCGCCTACACCCCGGGCGTCGCCCGGGTGTGCAGCGCCATCGCCGAGACGTCCGAGCTGGTCGACACCTACACCTGGAAGAGCAACGTCGTCGCGGTCGTCACCGACGGCTCGGCGGTGCTGGGGCTGGGGAACATCGGCCCCGAGGCCTCGCTGCCGGTGATGGAGGGCAAGGCGCTGCTGTTCAAGCAGTTCGGCGGCGTCGACTCGGTTCCGATCGCGCTCACCTGCAACGACACCGATGAGATCGTCGAGACCGTGGCCCGGATGGCGCCCTCCTTCGGCGGCATCAACCTGGAGGACATCTCCGCCCCCCGCTGCTTCGAGATCGAGGCCCGGCTGCGCGAGCGGCTGGACATCCCGGTCTTCCACGACGACCAGCACGGCACCGCCATCGTCACGGTCGCCGCGCTGCGCAACGCCGCCCGGCTCACCGGCCGCACCCTCGGCGACCTGCGCGCGGTCGTCTCCGGCGCCGGCGCCGCCGGGGTGGCCGTCACCAAGATGCTGATCGACGGCGGCATCGGCGACATCGCGGTCGCCGACAGCAAGGGCATCATCTACTCCGGCCGCGAAGGGCTCAACCCGGTCAAGGCCGAGCTCGCCGAGATCAGCAACAAGGCCGGCCTGCAGGGCTCGATCGAGGCCGCACTGGAGGGGGCCGACGTCTTCATCGGCCTGTCCGCCGGCGAGGTGCCCGAGTCCGTCGTCGCCACGATGGCCTCCGACGCGATTATCTTCGCGATGGCCAACCCCAACCCGGAGGTCCACCCCGACGTCGCGCACTCCTACGCCAGCGTGGTGGCCACCGGCCGGAGCGACTTCCCCAACCAGATCAACAACGTGCTGGCCTTCCCGGGGGTGTTCCGCGGCGCGCTGGACGTGCGCGCCACCGACATCACCGAGAACATGAAGCTGGCCGCGGCCGATGCCATCGCCGACCTGGTCGGCGACGACCTCGCCGCGGACTACGTCATCCCGAGCACCTTCGACGAGCGGGTGGTCCCCGCGGTCTCGGCCGCGGTCGCCGCCCAGGCCCGCAAGGACGGGGTGGCCCGGCTCTAGCCGGGGTCGATACCGGTCGGTAGCAGACCGGTCATTCTCGGTAGCGGATCCGGAGCGGGGTGACCTGCTCCGGATCCGCCTTTTCCGGGGTCGCCTGCCGCGCTGCGCGGGGTGTGCCTCCCGCGCCGCTCCGCGGGTCAGGCCCGGGGCGCTACAGGCGCCCCTTCGCGCTGGCCGCCACGAAGGCCGCCCACGCATCGCGCCCGAAGGCGAGGACCGCTCCGTCCGGGGTCACCGAGTCGCGGACCAGGGTGGCCGCCGGGAGATCGGCCACCTCCACGCACTGCCCGCCCCCCGTTCCGCTGTAGGAGCTGGTGCGCCATCCCGGCGCTGGGGCCCCGCGGGCGCCCCGCGGGTGCTGTGAATCGATCGCGGACATGCCGCGCCTCCTCTTATCTCATCATTCATCCTGTGCCTGCTTCCGCATGCGCTGCTGAAGGTCGGCGAGGACCTCCCGGGTCTTCTCCGGGTGCAGGGCGGCGGTGCGCAGGTGTTCGAAGGCCACCGTGTAGAAGCGCACCTCCTTGGCCTTTTCTATATAGAGGCTGCTCGTCAGGTTCTCCAAATGGACGAGCTTAGGGGTGTGGATATCCGACTCGGGGAACTCGAGGATGTCGAATGACCCGTCCAGTCCGGAATGCGCCCCTACTCCGAAAGGTGCGATTTGTATGGTGACCTGTGTTCTCAGCCCGGCCTCCAGCAGATGTCCGATCTGATCGGCCATCACCGCCGGCCCTCCCACCGGCCGGTGCAGCACCGCCTCGTCCAGCACCACCCACACGTGCGGGGTCTGCTCGCTGAAGAGCAGCTCCCGGCGCCGGATCCGCAGCTCCACCCTGCGGTCGATCTCCTCGGGGGCGACCGCGGACGGGTGGGCCTCCAGGAGGGCGCGGGCGTAGTCCTCGGTCTGGAACAGGCCGGGGACGATCTGCGCCTGGTAGAAGCGGAGCACCTCGGCCTCGGGTTCCAGGCCGAGGTAGACCTCGAAGCGCTCGGGCATCACGTCGCCGTAGACGTGCCACCAGCCGCGGCGCCGCGATTCGCGGGCCAGGGTCACCAGCGTGGTGCGCAGCGTCTCGTCGCTCACCTCGTACAGTTCCAGCAGGTCGCGGACGTCGTCGGAGTTGGTCGCGACCTGTCCGCGCTCGATCCGGGAGAGCTTGCTCCCGGACCACGCCATGCGCTCTGCCGCCTCCTCTCCGGTCATTCCGGCTTTCTCTCGCAACCTTCGCAATTCAACGCCCAGTCGGCGCCGGCGCGCTGTGGGGTTGTTGGCCGGGGGCATCGGGACCTCCTGGAGTGAGGGGAAGAGGCCGAATGGAGAACGGGAGAAGGCTACTCGACATCAGGTGGGCGTAAAGCGGGTAAGGAGAATTCTGCGAAGCAATTGCACGCGTGGTCGGCGCTGTGGAAGATGGGACGCACGCCGCAGAGAGCGGCGCGGGGCGGTGCGCGGGGGTCGAATCCGGCGGTCCGAGCCGGCCGACACGCTGAGGGGGAACCATGAGCGCGACACTCTCCGGACGGCCGTCCCAGGACCTGCAGGCCCAGGATTTCCCCTATGTCCCGCGGGCCCGGGGCGCGGGCGCGGTCGTCATGGCCCGGTGCGGATTCCCCGGCGAGGAGAGCCACGTCGCCCAGGCCCGCCGGTTCGTCCGCTCCACCCTGGGGCTGTGCCCGGCCATCCCGCCCGACGTGCTGGACTCCGCGCTGCTGCTGGTCAGCGAGGTCGCCTCGAACGCGATCCGGCACACCCGCAGCGGGGAGCCGGGCGGCAGGTTCGGCGTCGAGGTGCACCACAGCCCCGGCCACCTCACCGTCGCCGTGCACGACGAGGGCCCGCGCGGCGACGACCCGGGCGCCCGCCCCACCGTCGAGGCCGTCTCGCCCGACTCCGAGCGCGGCCGCGGCCTGGCCATCATCGACGCGGTCGCCAGCGA
>Ga0079224_100006478_pt1 | contig 15519 bp, 15 predicted proteins | sample Stecom2015_FD_80414 | JGI IMG/M metagenome (GOLD analysis project Ga0079224, IMG submission 80414) | Agricultural soil microbial communities from Utah to study Nitrogen management - Steer compost 2015 | ecosystem: Environmental > Terrestrial > Soil > Agricultural land | place: USA: Utah...
CAAGGTTTCCCCTTGCTCTGTGATGGAATTTTGCACTTCGGTAAAAGATATATTTACCCCTTCTAAAGAAGCTTCTAATTCTGTTCTTATTTGCTCTAAAATTTCTTGTTCATTATTAAGTAAGGTTTGTTCAATTTCTAAATTAATTTCACCTTTGGCTAATTCGATAGCTGTATTGTATTCTTCTGTAATAGTATTAATTTGTTCTCCTAACTTGTCATCTAAATCTAAAATTTCTTGTTCTATGTCCTCTGGTGCAGGTGTCCAGTCGGTGGCTTTGTTGCCTTTCTCGAGTTTAGGTAAAGCATATAGTACAGTCCCTCTTTGTTGCACCCATACCCTAAAAAATGCGTACACCTTGTCATATCCTTCAAAGTTGGCAGTAGCAAATGTAGCTTCAGCGTATTTCCAATCACCTACAGTGTTCTCTAGGACTAACTCTCTGTGTCCTATCCTTCCTTCACTTCTATCTGGATTAGGAAAATATTCTACCTCTATAGCTAATACATCAGCATCTGATTCAACCTTATACCAAACACTAGCTGTCACCTTATCTCCTAATGATACTTCTATTCCGTTTGCTAGAGACCACATTCCTGCCCAAACATTTACAGTTTCATTTACCGCCCTTCTAACCGCACGATAACCTCTAAACGCGCCATCTACAAATTCTGTTGTTCCAGGACCGTATAAATTCCAAAATTCATTACCTTTTTGGAAGAGTGAGTCCCTAACATAGTTCCTTCCGCCAATCTCAATATTTTGCGGCATTAAACTCCATGTATAATCACTGGGATTACTACTTTCATTAGGGGTTGTTTTGTTAAATGCAAGACCAATATACAACTTTCCATTTGGACTATCGCTCATTCCACTACCATTTTCATCATCCGCATATCGGACCCATGTATACGTCGTTTGCCCATCTTGACCCGGTGGCCCAGGAATACCGTCTTGACCAACTTCACCTTTAATAAGTGCCCATGTATAAGCTGTATAACTAGTAGGAGCTGATGGACTTGTAGTGTTCGCTAAACCGATGTATTTACTGTTTGATTGAGGAGTTTCGGTCATCGGATTTCCGTTAGCATTTGCAGAGTAACGAATATGAACATATTGAGATTGTCCATCTTGTCCAGGAGGTCCTTGAATCCCAGGAGGACCTTGTGGTCCTTGAGGACCTTGGTCTCCTTTATCTCCCTTTTCCCCTTTTTCTCCTTTTACGGTTGTCCATTCATTGGCAGTGGTATCCCATATTTTCATTTGGGGTGGACTAACGCTAGTGTCTACCCACTTAGGATGAATATTTGGATTAGGTGGCACATCTTGCTCTGGTATTTTAACTTCCTTTTCACTAGGGTCATATCCAGACTCAAAAGTTGTACTTCCTCCAACACTGATAACATTGGCTGATAACCTTCCTTTGATATGAGCATCTTGAATAATTGCTTCCCCTAAATGCACAGAGTCAATGATTGCCTCATTTGCTAGAAGTTTCTTTGTGATCGAATTTTCAGTGATCTCAGTGTCCCCATTTATTTGTAGTGTTTGAGCGGTGACTTGAGGGGTATAGCTAGACGCAGTTCCATGAGTATTAATTGCTCTCAAACGGAAGTACCATTGCTTATTCACATCAGTATGGAAGGTGTAAGCTCCCGACTTTCCCCTCCACACTAGGTTAGATTCATCTGGTGTGAAATCAGGTACTTCGCTGGCATATAGCTCATAAGCTGCTACGTGAATACGATCATCATAATACCAGCTGAGCATGATCACTTTAAATCCCCCGACTGCTACAAAGTTTGCTGGGGTATCAGGTTTAATATCTGGGATATTCTCATCTGTCACTTCACCTGATTGGTCCCAGATCCCTGCCCGATCATTGATGATATCAACTACTCGATCTAATTCATCAGTATCACTCAGGTAATCAATGAAATTCCCTAAGACGATTGAGGCCATTTGATGATCTGATAAATCATAACGATAGACCACCACTCTTGTTTCGAGTATTGCCCCCAAGCTATCATCTAAAGCGGAAGCAGTATCACCCACAGATACCTGTTCATGCTCATACCCTAAAATGTCAGCGAAAGTTTGAACGGTCATTTCATAAGATACAATCGGCTCCTTTACTTCCTGGAGCTTCTTCCAAGTAGTATGAAGTAAGTTTGTTGGATCTTTCTCTTGGCTGTCCTCGAAGAACCCAAAGCGATGAGCTTTCGTTCCATCAGGCATCGGGATACCATATTTCTCTAAGGCCTCAGGGTCTCCCACCCAGTCTTGTCCAAGAGGCTTATTGATGGGGTCACCATTAGCCACAGACCATTCCACATCTTCGAATCGGATTTTCCTTGTATATCCTCCGGCATCAGTTTCGAGAGCGGAGCCTATTCCAATGAGAGCAGTTTTAGGATATGATATAACCGTTTTTATAATTCGATCTATGTCTTTATCAATCTCAAATATTTTCCCCGTGTCTGCCCCTCTACGAGGTAATATATCGATGAACCTCCCTGAGATTCTTCCTGTCTCCTCCGAGATCTCAATACGATCTACCAATTCTCCCCCCCAAACTTCCAGGATCTTTTGTATCCCTTCTAATACACTTATATAATAAAAGTTTGTGGAGGCAGTTCCAAAGTCCCCTACCTCACCCACACTCCATCTCGTGTTTTGTAAGATTGCCTCTAAAGCATATGCAGCGGTTCGATTAGTTGGTCTAAGGTCTCGTAAAGGTTGGTCAGCGAGTTCTTCTCTTGCTGGTAAACATAAGACTCTCTTTTCGGTTTCTGCTCCATCAACTGCTTCAAGCTCTTTAATAGTGAAGAGTCTTAGCCTCCCCTCTAAGTCTCTAAAGGCTATCTGATTCTCTGCTTCGAAGTACTGAGAGCTTTCGTTATTCAGGTCAATAAATACCTCTAATGTAATATCCTGATTTACTGAGTCTTCAAAAGGTGCAGATAAGTAATCATCTACAATACTCAATAAGTTATCATTAGGATCAAAAAGGTAAAGTAGAGTCTTACCGTCCATCATAACCACCTCTGTCTATATTTTACTTCTACATTGGATAAAGCTGAGAAAGTCAGAAGGTTAGCTCCTTTTTTCAGGAGGAAGAAATTAGGCCTTTTAAGGTCCACAGAGGTCATTTGAAGTATTCCATTAATAAACACTTTCCGAGTCTTACAATCTACCTCTACGACGTCCCCAGCTGCCAAATTGTAGATGATTCGGAGTTCCTTATCCGCATTAGTGATCAATAGATCTGTCACACTCTCTTGAAGAGTAATAAACATATGGGGAGGAGTATCTTTACCTTCTATGATGACCGTTCCCTGAGTCTGAGTTCCATCGTGTTCAATTCGGTGAACAGTTTCAGGTTCATATTTGTGAGGGTCTGGACATAAAAAGTTTAGAGTAATCCTCCCCATGTTCTCTAAAACATCTTCTTTAGAGATCTCAGTCTCCAGAGTTCCGTAGTAGACCCTATTCGGCTGATCTTCAAATTCTATTGCTTCTGGCTCCTCAAAATCCAGGAGCTCAGCCAGCTCTTCAGCCAGCTGCTCCAGATTTTCATCCTTCAGTATCATAGTAACAATAATGCGTCTCATATCGTACTCTTTCCTTACTAACTGTGATCCGATTGCTCGAGGAAGTTTCCGTGTAGTGACAAGGATTGAAGGGAGAATGTTCCGAGTGATTCCTGTTACTTTCCCGTAATTTCTTAGGCTTACTCCTTTAACACTTATCATCTTATATCTTCCCCTTTAATCGTTTTCTCTTTCTCTTTTGTTGGTCTAACTCTTGCTTACTAAACTTGGCAGAAGCTCTTCCGAATTCTCTACCGTCCACAACCACAGGAATTTCAAAATTGTACTCTACCTCTACTTCTTCAGGATCTGGGTCATCGTCGTCTCCCCGATGTAAGTTGATCAGCTTTTCTAGCTTACTAAGAGGTAAAACAGCTTCTTGCTCTTTTCCCTCACCTATCCATGCTAAGGTTGGCCCTGTTGTAATACCCCCTTCAGCAAGTTTAGGGATTTCTGGTAGATCGAACCCGAATTTCTTACCTCCTAAGAGAGGTACCCAATCCGGTACATCCCAACTTAGTTTGTTGATTCCCCGGATAAAGAAGTTTATTCCGTCAATAACAAGGTTAATCATCCCTTTAAATACGCCCGTCACAGTATCTACTACTCCGGTGACAATACCTTCAACCGATTTCCAGGCTCCAGCAAAATCCCCTGAGAATATATCAACAAAGAACCCAATGATATTACTAATAATGTCAACTGCACCACTAATAATAGAGGTGATAGTATTCCAGACAGTCTCTGTCACATTACGGATGGTAGGCCAAACAGTATTAAAAATCCCCAGAACCACATCCATTGCTGCTCCGATAACGCTTCCGATGATATTCATAGCCGTCTTAATGATTGTCATAATGCTTTCGCCATGCTTATCCCAGAAGACTCGAATCTTTTCTAATGCAGAACTAATAAATTCTGAGATGGCATTTATAATAGAGGAGATAATGTCCCAGACAGTCGTGAAGACTGTAGTTACTAACTTCATGATCCGTTCACCATGCTTGCTCCAGAACTCTCTGATGAGCTCTAAAACGGTTTGTACTATCTCCCATATAATTGTAAGTGCATTCGAGATGGCATTGTAAATGTTTGTAAAGATGGTAGAAGTAGTCTCAACAATACGTTCTCCATGCTCGTTCCAGAATTCCATTAATGAAGTCCACACAACCTGAATGATTTCCCAGGCAGTTTCTAGAGCTGTTCGGATTGCTTCATAAACGGCACCGAAGACCATTGCAGTGTTTTCTAAGATTGTTTGCCCATGTAAAATCCAGAACTCCTGTATAACCGAGAAGACGGTTTGAATCACTAAGAAGATATTAGCTACCGCAATTTGTATTGCTTCTACAATGAGCCCAAATACCTCTTGGGTCTTCATCAAAATCGTCTCTCCATATGCCGTCCAAATATCACTTACTAACGTAAAGAAACCTGAAAAGATGTTTCCTATGACAGTTAAAACACTACTTATAGTAGATGAGATTAGTTTGAAAGCTGTTTCTATTGTGGATAAAATATCTTTCCCATGTCTCTCCCAAACTGTAGTCATTGCATTTAGTCCGGCCTCAATGACTTTCACTGCAACCTTTATTGCTTGTGAGATCACTCTTTTAACTGCATCAAAGGCCTTTTTCACAATATCTCTAAATGTTTCTGAACTACTATATGCAGCAATAAAAGCAGCTACTAGACCCCCGACTAAACCTACAACAAGTAAGATCGGGGCGGATAAGGCTCCTAAGGCCATACTAATGAATCCAAGCGCTATTAAGAGAGGTCCTAAAGCAGCAGCTAACCCTGCCACAATTAGGATGGCAGTCTTAGTCTCATTGCTTAGACCATCGAACCAGCCAATTAGCTCTGTGATCAGAAAGGCTATCTTCTCTAAGACAGGAGCAAGAATTTTCCCTAGATTGATAGCAGCAGTCTCAAGCGCTCCGGATAATTCTTCCCAAGCTCCAGCTAACCCACTGTTCATGATATTAGCCATCTCTTCGGCAGTTCCACTAGAGTTCATGAGCTCATCTGTAAACTCCGAAAGTTCTCCGCTTCCTCTATCCATAATCGCTAAGAATCCACTCATTGCTTCTTGTCCGAAAATAGTTGCTATCGCATTAGCTTTCTCTTCCTGAGTTAGATTTTTTGTTGCTTCTGTAAACTCTTCAGTGATTCCTGCGAGAGATTTCATATTTCCTTCAGCATCGAATAATTCCACACCTAGAGTGTCCATTAGATCAGCGGCTTGTTTAGAAGGCTTTGTCAATCGTGATAAAATACCGCGGAGTGCAGTACCAGCTTGCGAGCCTTGAATACCGGCGTCAGACATAAACCCTATAGCAGCTGCTGTCTCTTCCATTGAGATGTCAAGGGCATTTGCTACTGGAGCAACATATTTCATCGCTTCCCCTAATTGATAAACGTCCGTATTCGCACTTGATGAGGCTTTCGCCAGTACGTCGGCCACATAGCCAGCTTGAGAGGCCTCTAAGGTAAATCCCGACATGATATTAGAAGCGATGTCCGCAGCACTAGCAAGATCCATTTGAGCAGAAGCAGCAAGGTCTAGCATCCCAGGCATCGCTGCCATGATATCATTTACCTCGAACCCCGCCATCGCTAAGAAGCTCATACCGTCAGCAGCCTCTTTCGCGCTGAAGACCGTAGCTCCCCCGAGGTCAATGGCTTGTTTCTCGAGGGCTGCAAACTCTTCTCCTGTGGCTCCACTAATTGCTCGAACCTTATTCATAGAAGATTCAAAATTGGCAGTTGTCATCACAATAGCTGTACCCATCCCGACGATAGGAGTGGTAACACCTAATGTGAGACCTTTCCCCATGTCTTTCATCTTTTTGCCGGCGTCAGTAAGACCCTGTTGTAGCTTTCCTAACTTACTTTGAAAGTCTTGTATGTCAGCACCGATGCCGATTGTTAATTCAGCTATTTGAGCCATCCCTTCACCCCCTTGCTTCCATCGCTTCTAATTCTGCAAGTACTTTTTCCTTCTCTTCCTTAGAGATCCTCCGTTCTGCTTTCGAACGATGATCTTTTACTAATTTATCCACCGTTAGTGGTTTCTTGAGGTGCGGAGCTGTCACCCAGCATGCTAACTGAGCTAACTTTCTCCACTCTTTTCTTTCTCGCTGTCTGTGAGCATCTAATAACTCTTCTAAATCAGTAAAAGTTAGTTTCCAAAATTGATCAGGCATCAGACCGAGCTCCCCGTAAGCTAACTTCTTGAGTGCTGCCCAGTCAACGCCTGTCTCTAGTTTTTTGAGCCGTCATCCTCGACTTCTTCCACATTCTCGGTGTCAACTTCTTTTACTATTCCAGAAGCTAGTAAAGCATCTGTGATAGGCTTCATTAAATCTTCTAGCTCTCTTCCTTCTGATAGCATTTGCTGAACGTAATGCCCAGCTTTTGTTACGGTGAGGCCTCGTTCCTTAAATTTTAGGCCCGCCCAGTAAAATGCTCGAATAGTATGGAAACCCATATTCTCTTCATTTAGTATCGCATTAAGACCTTTTCCTAATAACTCCTCTAGATCAGCTACTGCATTAAAATCAAGTCGGAAAGGCCTTAATTCCTCTCCGACTCCCACATGAATGATACCGTTTACTTTTGCCATTTGTAGATCCCTCCATTAATTTATTCTGTTTAAGGTGTAGGCTTTTCTAATTTTCCAGTTCCTTGGAACTCTACTGCATACGTCACTTCTCCGTCATAAGGACCTTCTAATTCATTAGATGTTACGAGAGCTTCTCCTTCTTCAACTGCTGCATTCTCTTCAAAGATTTGAATTTTCACCTTTGCTTTATTCCGGAGTGCATCTCGAAGGGCTTTATAACCCACATCATCTTTGATGTATAGTCCATCAGCGGAAACAGTCCAGCCGTATAGCCCATAATCATACTCATAAGCTCCATCACTATCTTTGCTTGTCACATCGATAGTCTCAGAACTTTCAGATAATGTAGCATTGCGCTGCCCTCCAACATTGATCCAAGCACCAGTAGTATTAGGATCTTCAACTTTAACTAAGATATCTACGCCTCTCATCTAGTTTACCTCCTTAAGAGTTTTCTTTTTTGTTACTCTAAAGTTAAGCCGAGCTACCTGGTCTTCAATTAGCTCAGCATCAACTTCACTAATAGTTAGCCGTTCTCCTGTGGGATTTCCTTCAGAGTCAATCACAGGGACTGTAAAATCCGCTTTCCTTAAAGCCTCTGTAAGCTCGTAAGCTTTCTCTAGGGCTTGAAAGTCAGAATGATGAAATAGCCTTCCCCGAAAAAGGAAAGAGTCTTCATATAAATCTTTTGTTGTCGGTGATCCAGATGATCTAGGGAGGTGGAAAGTAAAGGCTTGGGATTTCCGGTTGACTAGGAACACGTCTTAAATAGACCTTTGTGTTCCAATGATCATAAAAGAACTTAGCCATGCTTCCTAGAACATCACCCAAGTTACTTGCCATCTAAACACCCCCAGCATTTTTTGCCCATTTTTTCAGTCCGATTTTTAACTCCTGCTCGAATAGTCTTCGGAAGATCACAACTGCGTCATCAAAGTAGGATGTACCCTCTACCCATTGCTGGGTGAGTACCATTCCTTCAGAAGCTCCAGGAGTATAAATAAATTTGCCTTGCTTCCAATGTCCAGGAACCCAACGATAAGGAGTTCCATCTGGAAGAGTTCCGCTAGTTACAGAGCTAATGGTCCAGTGCCCATCATTAACGAGACTAGCATATTCCACATTGGTTCCGACTATTAAAGTGAGTCCCCCATTGTGAATTTTCCAGACATTACCATTTCCTCCCTTATCGAAGGAGTTTAGAAGTCGCCTTGTCACAACGGACTTATTCTTAATAATTTGATCTTGTACAATATCTAAGAAATCAAATCCAGCTGACTCAATAAACAGTGGAACCTGCTTTTTTAAGTCCTCATCTAGTCTTTTCATTTTCCTGATCACATGATTAAAGTCTTTTGTGTCGATCTTAATTCTCATCTAATATCACCCTTGCTTGGAGAAGTCGCCCCTTGATGCGCTTCGGCGGAACTTTTACGAGGTAGAAACGTTTATACCCGTGGTGATAAATTCTATCATTCATCTGCACATCAGCTCGGGGAAAGAAATATATTTTCCCCTCTGAGAGAATATCTACTCCTGGCTCATTCGTTCGAGAGTCTGTTTTGGACTCTACAAAGTAGCAGCTTTCTTTCTCATAAGTTGGTATAGTCTCGTAGGTGTAAGTTTCTTCTCGGTGGATGGAAGGGATCCCATAACTAGTTCCACTTTCTACCTTCGGACGATAAATATCACAGGTTTCGGAAAGCATTTTTCGAAGGCTCATAAGGATCTCATCCTAAATATTACCTTTTTGGCTGATAAATCTTCTTTAGCATAGGGAGATAAAAGATGATCAATAATAGGCTTTCGAATGGTTCCTCCATTTGAAAGAGTGTAGGAATAATCGCCCAGAGTCTCAGACTCATACCCTTTCACAATGGATTCGTCCGAATTGATGAGAGCATAAAATTGAGCGAGCTTCAGGTAGGCCAATTTTGCATCCTCTGGCACTGTCTCGTACTCAGCGGTGTCAAAATTGTGACCTATAAGCTCTTTGATTTCATTCTCAGCTTCTAATATATCCTTTTCCAACAGCTCTGTCTTACGCTCCTGTACTTCAGGAAAAACTGAGTAGTCAAGTAGGTCTTGTGGAGTAATGACTGGCATAGGTTTCGCCCCCTTTAGTCTTCCTCCCATTTTTCGAAGATCTCAGCTCTAATATCATCTACTTTAGTAGCAGTGATTTCCACACCATATTCCTCGGCGACTTGAACTAAATCTTTCTTTTTCATTTTGTCTAAAACGATTGGACCTTCCTCGCCTTGTACCACAAATTGAGAGGTTTCCGGTTTCTTCTCAGGCCTCTCTTCTTTCTGATCTACGGCTTTGAAACATTCATACGTTCCTAATAAATAGTTAGCAAGTTTATCACTAACTTCTTTAGGGACTCCTGGACGAAAAATTCCCTCAGGTGTTCCAAAGTCTTTGTGATCTCCTTCAACTAAAACTAGCTTTTGGCTCACTGTGAAAATTCCTCCTTTTAGTTTTCTCTAATTAAACAAAAAGAAGACGACTAAAAAAGTCGCCCCCTTTACTAACTCTTATTAAGCTTCTTCTGAGATGTTGATAGCTTTTGCTACCGCATCTTCTTCTTCAAACTTCGCATCCACTTTAGCAGTAAGAACAATGATAAACTTACGTTCACGGATGTCCTTATCAACTTCTACGCTGATGTTACGAGACATACCTACTAGAATGTTCTTTGGATGAGTTAAGATAGCATCTGACACAGTTGCTGGATTCTCATCCACAGTAGTGTCATATGGTTGTAACATTGCGATTCCTTCCACAGGAACTCCGAATGCTGTAGGGACTTTTCCTTCGACTGCTGCGTCACCTAGGTTAGATTGACGAGCTGCGATTGTGTCCATATATTCGATTTGAGTTCCATGAGAAGTGTAGAAACGGAACTGCTTAGGGTTACGTAAATATTTAGCAGGTACTTGCTTGTATAAAGCTTTGAATAGTGCTCTATCAACTCCACCGCCAGCATGATCGTAAACATGAGAAGTAGCTTGTTTACGAATACCGTCTAGAAGTTTTAGATATGCATCTGATGCTGAAGTGTCACCATTTAAGATTAACTCTTCAAGATCAAGTGCAGCTCTTTCCGCAATCATTTTCATTAGAGTATTGCGGAAGTTGTCTCCTTCGATGTTATTTTCTAGAGTATCGTAAGTGATATTTACTTCAGCGATAACTTCTTTCGCATTTAATGTCACTGTATCGGTGCTTGGTTTCGCTTTATCTTCCTCTTTAAGCGCCACACCTTCTTGAGCTGGTCGAAGGATACGGTTACCAAATCCCACTTTCTCGATCTTTCGAGAATCAGACTTCATTGGTACAAAACGGGATGAGCGGATGATTGTAGGTGCATCTTGTACCATTTGTAAGAACTTATTAGATTGTTCAGGGTTCAATTGACCCCCACTAGCTAAGTCAGCTAATGTCATTGCAGCTTTTTCAATAATTTGTTTGTTATCCATTGAGTTTCCCTCCAGTTAAAAATTTTAATTAAAGTACGCCGTCCCAAATTGATCCGGCAGATTTTTTCACTTCGGCTTCTTCACCGTTCTCATTATCAGCTTGTCCAATACCGCGAGACTTTTCCACAGTCTCTAGGCGTTCCTCAATTGGCTCTAGAGCCTTTTGAACTGCAGCTGTAATGTCTTCAGCAGTGATTGCTTCCTCTTTCTTTACTTCTTCTTTCTCTACTTCCTCCTGAGCCTTCTCTAATTTGTCAAGACGCTCAGTCACAGGCTGGATTGCCTCTTTTAGAATCTCTTGTAACTCTTCTTTTTTCACTTCAGTTTCCTCCTCATCATCATTATTTTCAGATTCAATCTCATCTACAATCTCCGTTAAAGCATCATAAGCTTGTCGGATCTTATTGTAGCGAGCAGAACTAATCTTCTTCCCAGCTTTTTGGATTTTTAATTCATCCTTTTCTTCAATCAGCTGCTTCAAGATCGTATGCTCTTGCCCGATCTGAACTAAGAGCTCCCCTAGATCATGTGCAGCCTCAGCCATCTTCTGGACATCTGGGCTGGTCTTCCAGAGTTCATCAAAGAATACATCTTCGAAGGTCCATAAGGCTTCTCTAAGGTCTCTCCCAGGCTTTTGTGCATAGTATTTATCTTGCACCTCACCTTTTGTGAAGAAGTTTTTCATCGCCTTAAAGAATGAGACATGCTCATCCTCCTGCTTTTCAACCTCTATAGCCTCAGCGGTTCCTGCCATGGAGTAGCCAGTTATCTCACCTTTTTGAATCGCCTCCCACACTTCATCAGTTGCTTTTGTTACTAGAACCCAAGAACCTTTCTTGATAGTTTCTCCCCCGACAGTGAAATCATCAGGAGCCACATAACTTTCAACTACCTCTCCAGCGCCAGGAACGAAGTCATGTTGCTTATCAAGATTTCGGTAGTCTTTCATAAATGTGTGAGCTGCTTTCTCAATCTCCTCAGCAGTCATGAAGTCTTCATGCGCATCTATTGAGTCTGGCTCATAGACCACACCATAGACTAGCTTTTCTGCCGAGTCTTCCTTATTAACCAAGACCCTTACTTGCTTTTCGAAGTTAGGTTGCTTCTCGGACTTCGTAAGGAAGAACTTCTTCTTGTTAGCTGCCTTATCCACGTAACTAACGTGTGTGATGTTGACGTTTTTTAGCTCTCGCGGCATCCTTGTTTCACCCCCCTTCAAAGTTATTTACTAATAAATTGTGCGATTGTCATCGGTTTCTTGTTGCTTTCCAGAGTTTTCATTAAGTATTGATCATATTGAGTAAGCAGGGAAAGTAGTTCACCTTTCGTGAGCTTTCTTGCTAAGGCATCCATTTCAAGAACTGCTTGTTTATAAGGCTTCTTAGCAGGAGCTTCAGCAGCCTTATGTTCAGCTTTCTTAGTCATCAACTCTCACCTCCTTACTCAAGACTCTCTAAGGCCTCATCTCGAAGCTTCTTTTTCTCTTCTGGAGTTAGCCCTAATATTTTACTGTCAGTAACAGGCCCCATTGCACAATGACACATAACCCGTTCTTTAGCAGAAAGGTTTGGATCACGTGGGAACATTGCCTCTTCTCCCCCGATAATAAAGGGTTCATCGACAGGAACTTCTGTTCCATCATAGTCCATATGATGTGGCCTTGGGTTGATCGCAGCAGCTCCTGAGTGTTTCCACACCTTTGCAACTACTGCTGGAGATTGTTGATAAGCCTCAAACTGACTTGCGCTATTAGCTGTTAAGATTTCAGTAATTGCTGTTACTCTGGCTCTATTGCGGTTAAAAGCTGGAAGGTCTTTAAGCTCCTTCACAATGTCTGGGATACTCTTCCCCTCTTCTATTCCTTTATTAAGAATTTTCTCAATATCTGTGTGAGTTTGAAGCTGCATCAGCTCCGATAGCTCCTTAGACCAGCTATTGATCCATTTGGTAGTTCTAGGAGATAAAGTATCAAATCCAATATCTTTATCAATAATATCCATATGAACAGCTGCTAGAGCTGTCATAGAAGAAGTAAGGAACTCCTTATGGAACTCCTCCATCTCTTCTTGAAACTCATCTTTCTGAAAACTATTTGCGATCAGATAGGCAAGTAAAGCTTTTAAAGAGTCAGCATCTTTTATAACCTGGCTCTCAATCTCCGCAATATAATAATCACGTTGAGCTCTTAAAAGTTTTGCTAGCTGTTTCTCATATGCTTCCACAAGTTCAACTAAATCATCTTCAGCACCTTGACCTTCTAAAGACTCTTTGAGTTCCTCGTTTTCTTCTTTCATAATGTCTTCTAATTGTTTAAGTAGTAGATGAAGTTTTTCCATATTCCTCCACCTCATCTTTTATATCCTTTAGAAGGTTAATGATTTCTCTGGCTTCATGCTCACCAACTCGCTTCACAATTTCTGCCATTGACGGTTCACCTTCTTGAGTCTCCTCTTCTTGATTTCTCGTCTGAGGAGCAGCAAATCCGAGTGCGGGAGTTTGCAACGCCTTGATCAATTGACTAATCACCAATGGAAGATCAGCCTCTGACACTTCGAAGTTTTCTAAATCCTTTCCTAGAACTCTTCCTGCTAGATCACGAAGATCATTAGGAGCGATTCCCCCATACTTAGCGAGTACTTCAATGAGTTTAGCTTTCTCATCATTATTACTAATTTCTGGTGTCTTAAAGTTGACTCTCACATGTTTTAGTTGAAAGTCTGCTAGAAGCTTATTATTTATTACCCATTCCAGACTTCCTCTCTCTGGCTCAAAAACTTGTTCTTCCGTAAGAGACCTTGAAGTTTCAGCAGTGGAACGATTGTATTCTTTCGATCTTCCTACATAAATATCAGGGAGTCGGAAAGCCGATTGAACTTTTCTTCGTGAGCTCTCATCATAATCAATGAATAGAGCATCTTTTTGTAGCATGTCAGCAATAGACTTCAGTTCAACCTTTACCCCCGTAGACTTCTCTTCTCCAGGAATAACTCCATTTTCAATACCTTCTGCTTCAATGAGTAGAAACTTATGTGCATTGTCTACTCCTTCCACAGACTTAGCATATTCTTCCAGAGCCTGAACAGAGTCCTCCGTTAATATGCCGTTAGAGACGATTATAGCAGCCGGAGTATGCCTACCCTTATAAAAATAATTATAGTTCAGTTCCTCAGCCTTACGAGCTCCATACATATGAATAAGCTGCCCTATATAGCGAGGGATACCATAGATCTCATTCCCGATCTTAAAATGTATTACCTCTGTTGCCTCTTCTGGTCCATTATGTTGAGAGGTATACTCCCCTGTTTTTGAGTTCATATTCCGAGGATCTCCAAACTCCTTGAACCAGATGATTCTCCCGGAAGTAAGTCGTTGGGCGAACTTTCGGAAACGTCTCGGACGATTAATTGTAGCCCCTTCAATGAATTGTTTTACCATCACAGGGTCACCGAGCTTCGTAAGATACATTGCTCTAGGATCAATTCTCTGACCCCCTGCAACTAAGCCCGTTCCATCACGAATAACTTCGAGATACCCATTCCCGGTTCTTTCTCGATCATCAATAATGTCTGCTGCGACTTCTTCAAAGGATTTATCAAAATTAAAATATTTAATGAAAGTTTTCACGAGCTGAAACTCTCTCTTCATCTCTTCCGTTTCAGTCACAGAAGTGAGGTCGTCAATATATTGGGGCTCAGCTCCGAATCCTGGGATGTTCCTTTTGTAGGCTTCGATACATTGACCCAAGATAGTGCTATAGTCAACCAAACTGTAAAGCTCAGACTGATTATATGGAGGCTCTACTAACCCATGATCTCTAAAAAATGAGTCATGAGTTTCTTGTTCGGATTGGAAAGCTCTTCCTGTTTGTATTGATTGAGTAGCTTTGATCACTCTGGCGTTTACCCGAGATTTTGCCATTTACTTCACCTCCCTAAGCAATCTTTCCTCTTCGCTTTCTTCTCTTTCTCTTTCCTCTCATAGACTGTGCAAGTACTAATAGTTCGTGATTATAGATAGCATACCGAGTGGCATCCATTGAGTGGTTGTTTTCATCCACAGGGAGATCCTTTTTGGCTTGCTTACTATCCTTCTCAGGGTAGCAGTAAGTTCCGAACTCTGATAGAGTATTTGCACACCTATCTGAAATGAAGAAGCGTTTATTTTTCATTGTTACTTTCACACTGTTGAGCCCAGAGTTTATTGCTTTGTTTGCTCCGGTAGCTCTTAGATTCTTACTCTTTAAAATCACGATTCTATCAGGCTCAGCGGAATCACAGAAGATATATTTGATCTTCTCTCCTAATAAAGTTGCTTCCTTTTTTAGGAACCAATCTGCTAAGTCTTCAGTCTGCCTCTCAGTCTCATAAAACTCGTCTATATGGTAATATCTATCGTCATGAGTTACCCCGTAGATGTTTCCTACCATTGGATGGGAGTATCCCCAGTCAACTCCAGCGATGTAATATTTAAACTTTCCTTCTTGGATCATGTTAACCATCGTATCATAAGAGATTCGCATTATCTTCGGATTGAACTCCCCGTAAACAAGCCCCTCAGCAATTACCCATAACCCTTGAATGAACCGCTGATAGAAGACTCCGGAGAACTCTTTCTTTAGTGAGTCCACATAATCTGGATCAAGACTCAAGTTATCATCTAACTTAAAACTAAATCTTCTCATGTCAAGATTAGTTTTATCCAGATAGTCCTCTTTTAGCCAATGATAAGGAGAGTCCGGGTTGGTAGTACCGAAGAATTTTGCTCCCTTTACGGAAAGTCGTGTGAGCAGCATCTTAAAGAAGTTCTGTGGCCA
>Ga0079224_100006479_pt1 | contig 15519 bp, 12 predicted proteins | sample Stecom2015_FD_80414 | JGI IMG/M metagenome (GOLD analysis project Ga0079224, IMG submission 80414) | Agricultural soil microbial communities from Utah to study Nitrogen management - Steer compost 2015 | ecosystem: Environmental > Terrestrial > Soil > Agricultural land | place: USA: Utah...
CGTGGCCGCGCCCACGTAGCCGCGCAAGGCCTCTCGCGTGTCGGCGGCGGGTCCCGGGCGGATTTCGGCCGTGACCTCGGCGGCGATCGCCGGCTGGGCCATGATCCGGCGGGCGATCTCGAGGCCCTCGACGAGTTGCAGCGCGTCGTCCTCGTCGAGCAGGCGATGCTCGATCAGCGGCGGCGCGTCGGGGTCGGGCGAGCGCACCGCGATCCGGCCGCGCGACTTCGGGCGCATGACCGCGACGAACGTGCTCACCGCGCTTCCTTTCGCCAGAGCGAGGTTGCCCTTGGGCGTGATCTCGAACGCGAAGGCGCTGAAGGCGAGCTGGAGATTGGGCGCCGGCAGCCCCTCGCGGCTGCGCATGAAGGCCTGAGCATGCCCGATCCCGGTGGTCAGCGCCCCACTCCGCGCGAATGCCAGCGCAAGCAACTGGCGAAACCCGGCGAAGCCGCGCGCGTCGTCGTTGAGCGTGTGCGCCGAGACGGCGTTGACCAGGTGGCAGCCCGGGTGTTCCTGCAGGTTCGCCCCCACGCCGGGAAGATCGCTGACTACCGCGATTCCGTGCTGCCGAAGATGCTCCGCCGGGCCGATCCCCGAGAGCATCAGTAGCCGCGGGGTGTTGAGGGCGCCGGCGCTGAGCACCACGCCGGCCCCGGCCGTGACCGTCCGTACCTCGCCCCCGCGGCGATAGGTGACGCCGGTAGCGCGGCCGTCGTCGGTCTCGATCCGCAGCACCTGCGCCTCGGTCAGGATCTCGAGCGTCGGCGGCTTGCGGCGCAAATAGCCCGCGGCGGTCGAACAGCGCAGGCCGGCGCGCTGCGACAGCTGGATGTAGTCGACGCCCTCGCCGAGCGCGCCGTTGAGATCGGGCGAGCGCGGGATGCCCGCTTCCTCGGCCGCGGCGATCCATTCGTCGGTGATCGCATAGCGCGAGCGGACCTCCGAAACGTGGATCGGCCCGCCCTCCCCGCGCCAGGCGTCGCCACCGCGCTCGTTGTGCTCCATTCGGCGGAAGTACGGCAGCACGCTCGCGTAGTCCCACCCGGACGCGCCGAGTTCGGCCCAGTGGTCGTAGTCCCACTTGTGGCCGCGAATGAACATCATGCCGTTGATCGAGCTGCCGCCGCCGAGCCGCTTGCCCGCCGGCCAGACATCCGGCCGTCCGCCGACCGAAGGATCGGGCTCCGCGGTATAGCACCAGTCGAAATCGGGCTTCTGCACCAGCGCGCTCATCAGCGCGGGGACCGCCAGCCTCGGGTCGTGATGGTCCTTGCCGGCTTCGAGCAGCAGCACCCTCAGCCCGCCCTCCGCCAACCGCGCCGCGCAGGCGATACCGGCCGAGCCGCCGCCGACGACGATCAGGTCGGGTTGTCCGGGCATCTGCGATCCTCTCCCTGTCCAGCGCCGTGATGGGCGAGGCCGGCGAGGCGCGCAAGCGCCCGGTGTGATGACGGATGGAACGGCGGGCGCTAATGCCGAGCCATGGCCGATCCCGCCGATAGTCCCGAACGCGAGGCCATGCGCGAAAGCGCCGGCAAGCGACTCGCGCTGATCGCCGAAAGCTTCCAACGGCTGACCGGGCGGCAGCTGGTCGAAGCCGCACTGCCCCCCGAGCGGGCCCTGTGGGAAGCTCCCCAGGTGATCGTCGCGCATGGCACCGAAGCCCGGCCGCTGTTCTTCTACGGCAACCGCGCCGCGCTCGCGCTGTTCGAGATGCGCGCCACGGAGTTCATCGGGCTGCCCTCGGACCGCTCGGCGGAACCGGGCGCGCGTGAGGCGCGCGCGAAGATGCTCGCGGCGCTCGAGCGCGACCGGATCGTCGAGGGCTACGCGGGGGTACGCGTGGCGGCAAGCGGCCGGCGGTTCGAGATCCTCGGGGCGACGGTGTGGGACCTGCTCGACACCCAAGGCGAACGCCACGGGCAGGCCGCGACGTTCGCCGAGTGGCGCCGTCTCGACTAGGGCGTCACAAACCGCTCGGCGATCCAGTCGCCGATCAGGTCGAGCGCCGCGGGTGCGAACGTCTCCTCGATCGTCGCGTATTCGCCGACCGAGCCGGTGGTCGCGGTCTGGAACAGGTGGTTGAGCCCCGGCAACTCGACGATCGTCGCGTCGGGGTTGCCGGCGGTCGCGGATCGGATCGCGGCGAGGTTGGCCTCGGCGGGTACCTGCAGGTCGAGGCTGCCGTTGAGCGCCAGCAGCGGCACGCGGATCGCCTGCCAGTTGGGGACCGGGTCGTACTTGAGGAAGTACTGGAACCACGGCCCGGAGACCTGGCGCACGACGATCGCGCCATCCATCTCGGGGGTCATGCCGACCGCGACCTTGGCCTCGGGAGTCATCAGCGCCATCGCCGCCTCGTAGCCGGCATCGGGCGTCTCGGCAGCGGCCATCGTCTCGAACAGCGAGCGCAGCACCGGTTCGGCGCGGTCGATCTCCTGCGCGCTCAGTCCCATCTGCGCGCCGATCAGGCGGCGCTGCGACAGCATCAGGTGGATGAGGTCGGTTCCGGGGCCGGCGAGGCTGACGAAATAGGCCACCTTGTCGTTGGCGCGCATCGCGATCGGGCCGATCATCCCGCCTTCGGAATGGCCGATCATGCCGATGGCGTCGGACCGAATCTCGGGGCGGGTCAGCAGGTAGGCGAAAGCCGCGTTGGCGTCGGTCGCGAGATCGGCCGAGGTTGCCTCGGCGTAGTTGCCGGTCGACTGGCCGACGCCGCGGTCGTCGAAGCGCAGCACGGCGATGCCCTGCCGCGTGAGATGGTCAGCAATCACCGCGAACGGCTTGTGGCCCATCAGCGTCTCGTCGCGATCCTGCCCGCCCGAGCCGGTGATCATGATCGCCGCGGGGAACGGTCCCTCACCTTCGGGCAGGGTCAGCGTCCCGGCGAGGCGGACCTCGGGGAATGCCGGATTGTCGAACGCGACCTCTTCCGCACGGTAGGGAAACGGCTCCTTCGGCAGCTGCGGACGGGCGGGGTCGCGCCGCGCCGCGACTTCCTCGTCCGACGCGCGAGCGAAGGTCGAGACGAACGATTCGCCCGGTAGCGTGGGCGAAGTCCACACGCCGATGATCTGCGTGCCGTCTGCGGAGAGCTCGCCGGCGAATTTCGATATCCCGCGCGCGATCGAGAAGCGGACCGCGCGACCGTCGCGCACGAGGTCCCCGACGGGGATGCCGTTGGCCATCTGGTCGGGCGAATCGTAGAGCACATTGGTCCCGCGCTCGCCGGTGGCGACGCGCAGCGACTGACGCAGCTTGACCCCATTGCGCTCCCAGGTCCCGGTCCAGACGCCGTCGAGGCCTTCGATGCGCGGCTTCGCGGCCGGTGCGCCGCGAGCGAGATTGAGCGCCTGCGGACCGCCCTGGTCGAGCGTGCCCCGCCACTGCCGGGCGGCCTCGTCCCATTCGGCGGAGTACGTCGCGTTGACGCGCGGAACCTTGAACGCGAACTGGCCGTCGGTGGCGGTGACGTCCGAGATCGGCGCGAGATTGCCCGGAGCCTGGTCGGCGTTCTCGATCGTTCCGCCGAGCGTACCGTCCGCATCGCGGGTGATTTCGACCACCAGGGTAATGTCGCCCATCGGCGAGGCAATCGCACCGCTCCAGGTGCCGGCGATCTCGGATGCGTCCTGCGCGGTGGCCCGGCCGCCGGCGAACGCTGTAACCAGCACGGCCGTGACGAACATCAAGCGCTTGAATCCCGACATGGTCCTTCCTCCATCGCTTCACGGTTAGTCGGCGGACCGGGGCCATTCTTGCAGTGGAACTCGAAAAGCCTGCCAAGGGTCAAGCGACCTTCCCATATTGTCAAGGTAGCTAGACATAGATTGGCGCTTTGTCAAGGAACCCTTACACGCTCCATCGCGCCCTTGCCTTGAAGGTGCCCACGCCCGTGCGGCGTGGCCAGATCGATATCGGGCCCTGTGGCGACGACCTTGTGGCGGTCGACCAGGAACCAGTAGCCGTACTTTATCAGCTCGAGGTCGACGGTGCCGGCGATGCCGGGCCACTGGTAGAGTTCGCGCAGGTATCCGGCGAGCGCCGGGTAGTCGTCGATCTTCCTGAGGTTGCACTTGAATGCGTAATGGTAGCCGACGTCGAACCGCACGAGCGTGGTGAACGCGCGCCAGTCAGCTTCGGTCAGCCACTCGCCGCAAAGGTATCGATGGGTCGAGAGGTGCGCCTCCATCACGTCGAGCGTGGCGAAAACCTCGCGCACGGCTTCTTCGTAGGCGGACTGGGTCGAGGCGAACCCGGCGCGGTAAACGCCGTTGTTGAGCGTCGGATAGATCAGCGCGTTCCAGCGGTCGATCTCGGAGCGCAGGGCCTCCGGGTAGAAGTCGAGCCGGTTACCGGTCAGGCCGTCGAACACCGAGTTGAACACGCGGATGATCTCGCTGCTCTCGTTGTTGACGATCCGCCGGGTCTTCCTGTCCCACAGCGTCGGCACGGTGACCTTGCCGGTGAACCTCGGGTCGTGCTCGACGTAGAGCTGCCACAGCGGATAGCCGGCTTCCGGGCGCTCGCCGTCGGGGCCCTCGTCGAACACCCAACCCTGCTTCGGCAGCCCGGGCCGGGCCCACGAGATCGAGACCAGGTCTTCGAGCCCCTTCAGCACACGGAAAGCGGTGGTCCGCGCGGCCCACGGGCAGACCGCGGCGACCCACAGGTGGTAACGCCCCGCCTCGGCGGGAAATTCCGCGGCGGGATCGGGAGAGATCCATTCGCGAAGCGGGCTGTCGATGCGGCGGAAGCGGCCGTCCTCGCCGATCTCCTCGGCGGCGGGCGCGGTGTCGAGCCAACGGCCGTTGTAGAGCTGTGCCATGGCGCCGGCCTAACCCGGGGCCATGCGGTTGTCAGCCTTCGCGGGTCACCCCCATGGGTGACTGGGCGGTTTCCGCTTGCAAGGCGGGTCGCTCCGGATAGCGTCGGGCGCGATCGCAACAGGGGGAGGACGATCGATGACCGATATCGCGAGCGCGTCGCCGGTGGCGGCGAAGACGCCGTGGCACCTGTGGGTGGTGGGCGTGCTGTCGCTGCTGTGGAATGCCTCTGGCGCGTGGGTGCTCGTCCAGGCGCAAACTGGCGCCAAGATGGACATGGATGCGGCCGAGATCGCCTACTACGCCGAGCAGCCCCTCTGGATGGTGGCCCTGACCGATCTCGCGCTCGCCACGGCCATACTGGGCGCGCTCGCGCTTCTCTTGCGCAGCCGCTGGGCACCCCCGCTCTACCTGCTGTCGATCGCTGCGACTCTCGCCAGCGCCGTGGGCGATATCGCGCGGAGCACCGCGCTGCTGCTTCAACAACGGGACTGGCTGGCCCTGGCCTGCGTGACCATCGGCCTCGCCTTTGCGCAGTGGGCCTACGCTGAGTGGTCCCGCCGGCGCGGCGTGCTCAGCTAGCCAGCGAGCAAGGTCTTGGCCTTGGGCCCCTTTTCGAGCAGCCTGATCAGCGCCTTCTCGTAGCGGTCGAGCCACTTGCCGTCCCGCGGCACCTTCAGCCTCGCGCGCCATTTCTGCTGGCGCTCGACCAGCGCGATGACCGCCGGGTGGATGTAGCTCTTGCGCGCCATCGCCGGGGTGTTGCCGAGGTGGGCGCCGACTTCGGTTGTCAGCTCCTTGAGCGTCAGCGGGCGCTCGGCCTCGGCGAGCAGCCGAAGCGCAAGCACGCTCGCATGCCAGGTGCGAAAGTTCTTGGCGGTGAAGGGCTCGCCCATCGCCTCGGCGAGGTAGTCGTTGACCTCGGACGAGCCGACGGGATGCGCGTTGCCGTCACCGTTGATGTATTGGAACAGGTGCTGCCCCGGCAGGTCCTGCATCTTGCGCACCAGCCCAGCGAGCCGGGTGTCGCTGATCGTGGCCTCGCGCAGCTGCCCGCTCTTGGCCTTGAAGCGCAGCTTGACCTTGCCGCCGGTGACCGTGGCGTGGCGCCGGCGCAGCGTGGTCGCGCCGAAGCTCTTGTTCGACTTCGCGTAACTCTCGTTTCCGACCCGGATCGCGCCGAGATCGAGTAGCCGCACGACGCTGGCGACGACCTGCTCGCGGCACAGCCGCCTTCGCCTGAGGTCCTTTGCCACCCGCTTGCGCACCTTGGGCAGCAGTCGGCCGAACTCCGCGCAACCGTCGAACTTCTCGGCCTCCTGCCGCATACGAAACTCGGGGTTGTAGCGATACTGCTTGCGCCCGCGGGCATCGATCCCGGTGGCAAGCAGGTGGCCGCAGTCGCTCGGGCAGAACCAGGCGTCGGCGTAGGCCGGCGGTAGCGCGATCCGGTTCAGCCGGTCGATCTCGTCCCGGTCGGTGATGCGCTTGCCGTCGGGGTCGAAATAGGCCCACCCGCGGCCAGCCTTCTTGCGGGTGATCCCGGGGCCCTGGTCGTCGACGTATTCGAAGGATTTCGAGGCCATCGCGGCGCGCAACGGCCCGCGGGCGCTTGCGGTTCCGCGAAGCAGGCTCCATCTCCGCCCGACCCCTTACGCAGCAGGAGCACCGGCCGATGTCCGACGTCTACACCCCGCCTGAAGTCTGGACCTACGATCCGGAGAACGGCGGACAATTCGCCGGCATCAACCGGCCGACCGCGGGCGGGCGCGAGGAGCGCGAGCTGCCGGTCGGCGAGCATCCGTTCCAGCTCTACTCGCTCGGCACGCCCAACGGGGTGAAGGCGACGATCATGTTCGAGGAACTCCTCGAGGCGGGATTCTCCGAGGCAGAGTACGACGCCTGGATCATCAAGATCTTCGAGGGCGCGCAGTTCTGGTCGGGGTTCGTCGAGGTCAACCCGAACTCGAAGATCCCGGCGCTGGTCGACCGCTCGGGCCCGGAGCCGTTCCGGGTATTCGAAAGCGGCGCGATCCTCGTGCACCTGGCCGAGAAGTTCGACTACCTGCTGCCGAAGACCAACCCGGCCCGGGCCGAGACATTCTCCTGGCTGATGTGGCAGATGGGCAGCGCGCCGTTCATCGGCGGCGGCTTCGGGCATTTTTACGTCTACGCGCCCGAACGCTACAAGTACCCGATTGACCGCTACGCGATGGAGACCAAGCGACTGTTCTCGGTCGCCGACATGCAGCTCAGCAAGACCGAGTATCTCGCCGGCGCCGACTACACGATCGCCGACATCGCGGCCTACACCTGGCTCGGCAATCTCTATCACGGGGCCTACGGCGGGGCGGACAAGTTCCTCTCGCTCCACGAGTACGAGAACGTCGGTCGCTGGGTGAAGGCGATCGACGCCCGGCCGGGCGCGATCCGCGGACGGCTGGTCAACACCCAGGCGATGGCCGAACGGCACTCCGCGGCCGACTTCGACGCCGTCGAGGACCGCAGCTTGTTCGAGCCGGTGAGAAAGCGCGCCGACGTGTGACGCCGGCGGCCGCCCCCGCCGGCCTGCTCAGAGCACGAAGTCGTTGACGGTCAGGTCGAATGTGCCGATCAGGCGGATTGCCAGGTCGACCGCGCCATCGCCATCCATGTCGCCTTCGACGAAGGTTCTGCTTACGACCTGCACGTAGCGAAGCTCGCCGGCGGCGCCGCTGAAGGAGGCATCGCCGATAAAGGCGAACGCCTGGTTGCCCCCGGTCCCGGTGTCGGCATCCACGCGGGAAAGATCTATGCGATCGCCGGACGCAGCGTCGAAATCGTAGATGATGTCGGCCAGCGAACGAGACGCGGCAGTGTCGCCGTTGCGAAACTCGAAAAGATCGGCGCCTTCGCCGCCGGTCAGCTGATCCCTGCCGCCGCCGCCATACAGCCGATCGACGTGCTCGCCGCCGTCGAGCCGGTCGTCGCCGGCGCCGCCGGTCAGGCGATCTCGGTCGGCGCCGCCCAGCAACGTATCCGCGCCCCCAGCACCGTTGAGCTTGTCGTTGCCGCCCTGGCCGTCGATCAGGTTGGCACCCGAGTTACCGTCGATCGTATTCGCCAGGAAATGGCCGGTGGCGGTGAGATCGTCCGACCCGGTCAACACCAGCGTTTCGATGGCATTCGGATTGAGCTCGCCGGGCCCGAGGACTACCAGGACGAAGCTCACCGAGCTGTAGACTATGTCATTGCCGCCATTGAGAATGCCCACGTCGTAGACGAAATCGCCGGCGTCATCGACGTAGTAGATGTCATTCCCGGTTCCGCCGTGCATCTCATCGGCGCCCGTGCCGCCATCGAGCACGTCGTTGCCCATCCCTCCGTTGAGCGCGTCATTGCCCGCGCCGCCCGAGAGCACGTTGTCGGCTCCGCTCCCGCCCAGCACGTTGTCGCCCGCATTACCGGTCAGGTTGCCAACCGTGTATTCGACGAGCGAAGCGTTCTCGATGACGTCCGGCAACACGTAGGAAAACGGGACGTAGACCGTGTCGATACCGCCGCCGGCGCGCTCGACGATCTGGTCCTGACCGCTCACCCAGTAGTGGTCATTGCCCGCCCCTCCGATAAGGGTGTTGGTTCCCGGGCGGCCCATCAGGGTATCGTCGCCATCGCCGCCGAGAAGCGTGTCGTTGCCGAGTCCGCCGTCGAGCCAGTCGGCTCCGAGGCCACCGACGAGCCTGTCGTTGCCTTCACCCCCGCTCAACCCATCGTCCCCGGAGTTACCTTTGAGCACGTCGTCGTGAAGGTCACCAAGAAGGTCGTCGTTGCCGCCGCCGCCAATCAAGCTGTCTTTGCCGCCCCCGCCCTGCAGGAAGTCATCGCCACCGCCGCCGGAAAGCGTGTCGCTGCCGTTCTCGCCGTAGAGCGTGTCGCCGCCGGCGTCGCCGTCGAGGGCGTCGTTACCCTTTCCGCCCAGCATCCAATCGCCCCCTTGGCCGCCGATCAGCGCGTCGTGACCATCCCAGCCATAGAGTCGGTCGTTGCCGGCGCCGCCGCGCAGCAGGTTGGCGAGCGCGTTGCCGATGATCTCGTCGCCACCCGCCCCGCCGATTGCGTTCTCGATCGATACGCCCGCGGCAATGGTCAGTCCGCCAAAAATGCCGGCGGCATAGGACAGCCTGCCACCCCCGCCCGGCGAATAATCGAGCGTGGACGCCCGAAGATCGATGATCGCATCGCTCGCGCCGTCGTAGCGGATCGTGTCGATGCCGCCGGTATCCCAGATGCTCGCGTAAAAGGCGCCGGCTTCGTTGGCCCCGGGCAGATTGTAGACGGTGTCACCGCCGTTGCGGGTACGCGCGCCGTACTTTTCCTGGATCACGGCGATGTCGAACGCCATCGGCGTGCCGGCATATCCGTAATCCTCGGGTTCACCCGGCGGCCATCCGTTCACGGCACCGGGGTGAAGCGACCAGCCCTCGTTGTACGACATGACGGTGTAGATCGCCTGATTAAGATCATACAGGCCGTAACTTTCGAACTCCGAGGTCACGCCGAGCATTATCCCGGAGTCGCCGCCGTCGTCGTGCGGATGCGCGAGCCCCAGCGCGTGGCCGAATTCGTGGACCATGGTCGAGAAGCCGTAGCCGCCCTGCTCGAGCCCGCCGGTGCTTCCGTCGCGGTCCCAGCCAAAGGCCGTGATCGAGAATTGCCCGATCCCGGCATTTTCGGTGCCGGGCGGGTTGAACACGCCGAGGAACTCGTCTGACTCGACAGTCACGAGCGTGAAGGTCGCGAGTGACTGGTCGTTGGTTCTCGCAAACCTGATGTCGGCGAACTGGCTGAAGGTGTTCAGCGCGGCCATCGCCTGCTGGCGTTCGTAAGCCGTCCAGCCGAGCGAGGACGCTCCATCGAAGACTTCGCCTTTGCCGGCGAAGTAGACGTAGAAGACCCCGTCCGCGAGCGGCCCCTCTTCGGCCACCGTTCCCGAGCCGCCCCAGTCGATCGTTTCGAGCGGGCTCGATTGCGCAAGGTCGGCGGATTCGATGCTGAGCTCGTAGCCCGCGCCGCCCCCTTCTTCGGATCGAACGTAGACAAAGTAGTCGCCGCTCGACTGGGCGAGGAAACCCCCGGCCGAGCCCAGTTCGCCCGACCCCAGATCGTTGTTCCAAAAGACTTGCTGCCCGTTCGCATCGCCCACCGCGAGCAGCGTGTCGATCTCTCCCTGTGGGAGCGGGTACCCGGTGCTGTAGTCGGTTCCGGCGGCGAGCTCGAAGCTATAGTAGACACCGGCCTCTAGCGTGACACGATAGACGTCGACGTCGTTCTCGGTTTCGAGGAAGCCGAAAGTGGGCGCGTCGATGTTCGCTTCCACGCCCGAGGGACGGAGGTTCGGCACGCTGTCGACACCCATCTGCTCGAGGTGGACGGTGTATCCGCCGGTCAGCCCGCTGTCCGGGTAGGCGCCGACATCGAAAGCGTAGACGCCCGCCTCCGTCACGGTGAAGGTGAGCAGGGAATTGATTCCGGTCCCCCCGTCGTCGTCATCCGCGATCCCCGCATTGCGGGACGTCAGGTAGGGATCGAGCAGGGGGTTGTCGCCCGTTCCCCGCAAGGAGATCATGTAGGTTCCCGGTTCCAGGTTCATTCGGAACCGGTCGGTGTCGCCCGCGAAATCGACCTCCCCCACCCTGGACACGCCGGGCGCGAGCGTCCGGACGCCCTCGTCGTGGACTTCGCTGCCCAAGGGCCGAGGTTTGCTGAAAAGCGAATTTACACCGGGGTCGTCGATCGAGTCCCGCACTCTCGCAAGAGTCCCGTTATCTAGCACATCCATGCCAGCCATTTGGAAGTATCCCGATCCCGTACGAAGACTTACTGCTACTTCAACGTCCCACGCTCAAGAACCCCCCTCGTAAGAAGACTGCTTCTGTTGATGACGTTTTCCCGGTTTGCGGTCCGACGCGGGTTTGCGGATAAGGTCATGCAGGGACCGAGAGGGGGACGCGGATGAAGCGCAAGCGGCTGCTGGCGGGGGTTTCGATCGTGGCGCTGCTCGCAGCGGGCGGGGCGTGGATCTACGCCGCACCGCTCGCAGCCGACCCCCGAGGCTGGAAGGACTGCGCTTCCGTCCTGCCTGCCCTGCCCGGCGAGGGTCCGGTGCCGGTTGCAGCCGCCGAAGGGGCCGCCTCGGCGAAGCTCACCTGGGCCCAGCGCGGCGGGACCGTCAACGATGCGAGCTGCCTCAGCCGTACGCCGGTCGAGGGGATCGTCGCCGTCGCTTCGGCCGAAGACGTCGCCGAGGCGCTAGCCTACGCGCGCGCCAGGAGCCTGCGGGTATCGCCCGCGGGAATGAAGCACTCGATGGGCGGCCAGGCTTTCGCCCCGGGTAACCTCGTGCTCGATATGCGCGGCCTCGACCAGGTCGAGGTCGACGCGGCGGCCTCGGCCGTACGCGTCGGCGCCGGGGCCACCTGGCACCAGATCCAGGAAGCCATTCACCCGCGCTTCGCAATCAAGTCGATGCAATCGACCGACATCTTTACGGTCGGAGGATCGATCTCGGTCAACGCCCACGGGATGGACCACCAGGCCGGCGCGCTGATGGATTCAATCCGCTCGCTCACGGTCATGCTGGCCGACGGAAGCGTGGTCTCAGCCTCGCGCGAGGAGAATGCCGAACTGTTCCGGCACGTGGTCGGCGGCTACGGCCTGTTCGGGATCGTGCTGGAGGCCGAGCTCGAGGTCGTCCCCAACCGGATCCTGCGCTCGGCCCGGCAGGTGATCCCGACCGCTTCCTATCCCGATGCGTTCGCCGCGCTGGAGGCCGACCCGGCGGTCGAGCTGACCTACACCCACCTCTCGACGGCACCCGGCAACCTGCTCGAGGAGGCGCTGGTCTATACCTATCGCGCCGACGAGGCCGATGCTTCGCTGGACCCCGCGCCCCTCGGCGAGGTCCGCTGGACCAAATTGAGGCGCCTGACGATCAACCTCTCGAAACGGGGTGACTGGTTCAAGTCGCTGAAATGGTGGTCGGAAAAGCACCTCGAGCACCGGTTCGAGACCTGTACGATCAGCCGCGCACAGGCGCAGCGCGAAGGCGAGGCCTGCCTCGTCTCGCGCAACGATCCGATGCACGACAGCGTCGGCTATCTCTACAACGACCTCCCGGAGGAAACCGACATCCTCCACGAGTACTTCATCCCTCGGGGCCGCATCGTCCCGTTCATCGACGATATGCGCGAGTTGTTCCGCACGCAGGGCACGAACCTCGTCAACGCCTCGATCCGCGCCGTCGGCTCCGAAGACAACGCACTGAGCTATGCGCCCGAACCGGCGTTCTCGGTCGTGCTTTATATCACCCAAAGCACCGACGCCGACGGAAACGCCCGGATGGCGAAGCTGACCAGCGACCTGATCGAGCTCGCCGGCGCGCACGGCGGCCGTTTCTTCCTGCCGTACCAGCTGCATTACACCGCCGATCAGCTGCGCCGGCACTACCCGGAAATCGACGACTTCTTCGCTGCCAAGCGCCGCTGGGATCCCGAGGGACGCTTCACCAATACCTGGTACGAACGTTACGCTCCGGCGCTCGGTTCGCCCGGCGATCCGGCCTGATCGACCATCCCGAGACAGCCGGCGGTCACGTTCCCTTCGAGCACCACCGAGGCCCCTGCGCGGTAGAGCCGCCAGGCGAAGTCGCGATCGGGCGAACGGGCGAGCACCACGCCGCCGCGGATCTCGACGATGCGCCCGCCCGCTCGGCTGACCGCGGTCACGGCCGCCGCGGGCCGGCCCACCACCGCCACCAGCCTGCCGGGCGGCCCGGCAAACGGCAGCGCCAGCACGATGGCCGCCCACGCAGCAAGCACCAACCCGGTCCACGCCGCCCAGGTCGCGACGCGCCGCCGGAGCGGTCGCTCAATAGTCGTAGACATGCTCGAGCTCGGCATGGCCGGGCGGCAGCCCGCGAAGGGCGGGAAGCAGTTCGGTGACCTTGAGCGACACGCCGACGCGCCGCCAGCCGGGACGGTCGCCGAGGGGCATGTCGACCAGTCGGGGCCCACGCGGCAGCGCGGCGCGTCCCGCGGCATCGACCTGGAAGGTCACGAACAGGTCGTCGTTGCCGGCGATTTCGATCAGTTCCGCATCGGTACCCGCCAGCGCACGGACGAGTTCGGTGAACCGTTCGTAACGCGGCGCGTCGACCAGCACCGTGCCGTCCGGCCGCTCGCTTGTCCGGATGTCGGCCCCTGCCGACGCCACCTCTTCCGGGTCGCCGCGCATGATCAGACGCATGCGAGTCTCGTCGGCTCCGAGGGTGCTGCCGCTGGCCCAACCGATGAGCTTGGCATACCCGGCCTTGACTCCGTACTCGAGACTGAGCGCGACGCGACGCTCCCAGTGTCGTGCCGTTTGGTCGGGTTCCGCCGTGCGCCAAAGGCCCGAGAAGGCACGCCCGAACGGATAGGCGTACCACGGCGTCTCGTGCATGAAGCGGCCGTAGTCGGCCTGCACGCTCGCCGCGTGCCGGTCGTCCGCGCTGGTCCAGCCGGACAGCGCCTCGAACAGCCGGCCGATCGTGTTCTCCCAGGCCGACTTGACCAGCATCTCGGCGGCAAAGCTGAGGCCGATCGTGTAAATCATGACCTTCGCTTCGCCCGCTCCCTCGGTCTGACCCGCGACGCGGTTGACCGCGCAGGCGCTGCTCCAGAACGCGCCGACGTCAGCAAGATACGGATAGGCGCTCGGCCGCTTCCCCTGCTGCAGGTGGCGCCCGAGGCTTTCGGCCGAATAGACGATATGCCACTCCGGATAAGTGAGCCAGGTCCTCCCCTCGGGTCGCGTGTCGGCCCCGGCGAGAAGGGGCCGGTAGTCGCCGGTTCCAGACCCTGCGACGGGGTCGTCGCAGCGGGTCTCAACGTAGGCAATCGGTGCCGCCGCGGCGACGAGCGCCACGGCGACAAGCCCCCCCAGGACCTTCCAGCGTTTCTTCACGCCACCGCGTCGCGGGAGGACGTACCAAGCCGGTAACCGACCCAGATCGCCAGCCCGCCGATGATCAGGTGGGGCAGGTTCGCGAAGAACCGCGTCAGCAGCGGCAGGTCGAGCGGCCCGTAGAGGAAGATTCCCCCGTCGAGGTACCCGCTCCCGGTGACGAGGCCGAGCACGCCGTCGAGGAAGTAGAGCGGCCCGAACAGGCGGAAGTACCCGCGTGCGGCCCGGTCGGAGAGGGCCGCCGCCATCCCGGCCCACAAGCCCGAAGCGAGGTGCAGCGCGTCGTCGTAGAGATCCAGCTTGAACAGCCCGAACAGGTTACCCTCGGCGTCCTCGAAGCCCGGGACGTAACCGACGGCCACCACCGCCACGAACAGGGCCGCATAGGCGAACCCCCACTTGCGAACGGCTGTCATGGTACCTTCCCCCTTCCTGCCCTCCGGCAAGCCTATCGGCGCGCGGGCAAAATGGAAGCGGCCATCAAGCCCTGTCTCCACTCGCCGTCCGCGATCGGCTGGTTCCCTCGGACCGAAACTCCGCCGGAGGCGTTGCATGGAAGATCCGTTCCGCCATCAGAAAGGAGCCTCATCGATGGATCAGACGACCCGCGAGCGCACCGCCGAAGACGCGCATCATCCGTTCATTCTCGCCAGCCGGGTCGTCGGCACCCCGGTCTACGATCGATCCGGCCAGAAACTCGGCCATGTCGACGACCTCACCATCGAGAAGCTCGGCGGCCGCACGCTCTACGCGATCATGTCGTTCGGAGGGTTTCTCGGGATCGGGGAGAAGTTCCACCCTGTTCCCTGGTCCCTGCTGGACTACGACGTCGAGCGGGGCGGCTTCGTTGTCCCGATCGACCCCGCGGCGCTGAACGACGCTCCGAGCTATGACGCGGCGGAGATCCGCGCACTCGGCGGCCCAGAGTACCGCACTTACGGCGACACCATCTACGGTTACTATGGTACCTATGGAGCCGTGCCCTATTGGTGAGCCGTGAGCTACTGTGCCCTTCCCTTCGCAGCGACGCCCGTTATATGCGCGCTCTCGCCTCTGCTGGGGCGTAGCCAAGCGGTAAGGCAGCGGTTTTTGGTACCGCCATGCGCAGGTTCGAATCCTGCCGCCCCAGCCAACTTCACAATCCGAGGTTGATCTCGCAGGCCGGTTCTCCGGCGGCGATCGACGCGCCGGCCTGGCCGATCGCCCGTATTGTTGCACAGTGGGGTTGCCCCGCAGCGACGCTCGGGCCAAGCGACGGGGCATGACGCCGGCCCTGCTTTGGTTGCTTGTCTCTCTCCCCTTCGCCGGGAGCATCGTCGCAGCGGCTCTTCCGACCTACGCGCGACAAGCAGCCGGCCTTCTTGCCGGCTTCGTTGCCCTGGCAGGGGTCGCGCTGACCATAGGGATCTTGCCCGCCATCTCCGACGGTTCGGTGCTGGTGACCGAGATCGGCTGGTTGCCGGCGCTCGGTCTCAACCTGCAGATTCGCCTTGACGGGCTGTCCTGGGTGTTTGCCTTTCTCGTGCTCCTGATCGGCCTGCTGGTCGTTATCTACGCCCGCTATTACATGTCGGACCGAGATCCGGTTCCGCGGTTCTTCTCGTTCCTGCTCGCCTTTATGGGTTCGATGCTGGGACTGGTGGTCTCGGGCAACCTCATTCAGCTCGCGTTCTTCTGGGAGCTGACGAGCCTCTTTTCCTTTCTC
>Ga0079224_100006480_pt1 | contig 15519 bp, 13 predicted proteins | sample Stecom2015_FD_80414 | JGI IMG/M metagenome (GOLD analysis project Ga0079224, IMG submission 80414) | Agricultural soil microbial communities from Utah to study Nitrogen management - Steer compost 2015 | ecosystem: Environmental > Terrestrial > Soil > Agricultural land | place: USA: Utah...
AGAAGAAGCTTCTATACGGATGTCTTGTGACTTTCCTGTTGCTTTATCGGAAGCTGTTACATGAATAAGGCCGTTTGCGTCAATATCAAAGGTTACTTCAATTTGCGGCACGCCTCTTGGCGCTGGTGGAATACCATCTAAATGGAAACGTCCAATAGTTTTATTGTGCGCAGCCATTGGTCTTTCACCTTGCAACACGTGGATTTCTACAGAAGGCTGATTGTCAGCAGCGGTAGAAAACACTTGTGATTTCTTGGTAGGAATGGTCGTGTTGGCCTCAATTAATTTGGTCATTACATTCCCCATGGTTTCAATACCTAAAGACAATGGTGTTACGTCTAAAAGCAATACATCTTTTACATCACCAGTTAACACACCACCTTGAATAGCAGCACCTACGGCTACAACTTCGTCTGGGTTTACACCTTTGCTTGGTGCTTTCCCGAAGAATTTCTCAACGGCTGCCTGTACTGCAGGAATACGTGTAGAACCACCTACCAAGATAATCTCGTCGATGTCTCCTGTTGACAAGCCAGCGGCTTTAAGAGCTGTTTGGCAAGGTTCAATGGTACGTTTTACTAAATCGTCAATTAATTGCTCAAACTTAGATTTTGACAAGGTTCTCACCAAGTGCTTTGGTCCACTAGCAGTAGCTGTGATATATGGTAAGTTGATTTCGGTCTGTGAAGACGAAGACAACTCTATTTTTGCTTTCTCGGCAGCCTCTTTTAAACGTTGAAGTGCCATTGGATCTTTACGCAAGTCCATGTTTTCTTCAGCTTTAAACTCATCGGCTAACCAGTTGATGATTTTTTCATCTACATCGTCACCACCAAGGTGGGTATCACCATCTGTTGAAAGTACTTCAAAAACGCCGTCACCTAATTCTAGGATAGACACGTCGTGAGTACCTCCACCAAAGTCGAATACCACGATTTTTTGATCTTGACCTTTTTTGTCAAGCCCATAAGCCAAGGCTGCAGCAGTAGGCTCGTTAATGATACGGCGCACTTTTAAACCTGCAATCTCACCAGCTTCTTTGGTAGCTTGACGCTGAGAGTCATTAAAATAAGCAGGTACTGTAATAACTGCTTCACTTACGGAAGTACCTAAATAATCTTCGGCAGTCTTTTTCATTTTTTGAAGAATCATGGCCGATAATTCCTGTGGTGTGTATAAACGGCCATCGATATCCACACGTGGGGTATCGTTGTCACCTTTTACCACTTTATAAGGTACGCGTTCTGCTTCGTTAGTAGATTCTGAATATTTGATACCCATAAAACGCTTGATGGAATAAACCGTTTTGGTAGGGTTTGTCACCGCCTGACGTTTTGCAGGGTCGCCCACTTTAATTTCGCCACCTTCCACAAAAGCGATAACCGATGGCGTTGTGCGCTTTCCTTCAGCATTTGGGATTACAACTGGCTCGTTACCTTCCATTACGGACACGCAAGAGTTTGTTGTACCTAAATCGATTCCAATAATTTTACTCATAACTTATTATTATACGTTTTTAATTGTGTTGAATGTCTTAATAAATTCACGGTGTTAAAGTCAATGATTGTGCCATGACAAAAAATATGACATGATGTCATAAACTTTATTAAATAGGCAGACATTTTATAACCTATCGCTAAAAAATGTACCTTTATAAAAATCTTAAACTTATTACCATGAAAACATTTGCCCTTATACTCCTTACCAGTTTTACTGTTGTATTTATGTCTTGTGAAGGTGACCCAGGACCTCCGGGACCACAAGGCCCACAAGGTCCTGCTGGAGATTATTTAATTGGACAGGCCTTTGAAATTGAAATAGACTTTCTAGAGTCAGAAAACTTTGAATATATTGAATCCTATGGTTTTGAAACTTACCCTTCGGATGTTACTTTAGTATATATATTATGGGAAACCACAAACGGTTTTGACATTTGGAGACCTTTACCACAGACTAGCCAGTTTGATGATGGCACCTTAGTTTACAACTATGACTTTACAGATGTAGATGTGAGGTTTTTTCTAGATGGCACTACCGATTTTACTGCTTTAGGAAGTGCTTGGACACAAAATCAGGTGTTTAGAGTGGTGGTGGTTCCTGCTGACTTTGTAAGGGATATTGATACTACAAACCTAGACTTGGTACTAGAAACTGCCAGGGTTGACACTATTGTTAAAAAATAGTCGTTCTATTTTCTGTTTTTAAAGATTACTTAATACGCAAAGCTTATATTTGTATGCAATTATAACGTTTTCGTAAATGGAATGTATCTCCGTTTTTGATATGCTCAAAATAGGCGTTGGCCCATCAAGTTCTCACACTTTGGGTCCTTGGCGCGCTGCCGAACGCTGGATAGCAAAACTTAAAGAGCTGCAGCTTTTTGAGCGTGTAGATCGTATTAAAGTAGACCTTTACGGTTCTCTATCCTTAACCGGTAAAGGGCATGCTACCGATTATGCCGTTATGTTAGGACTAAGCGGTACCAATCCTGAAACTATTCCTACTGAAATTATAGGGACTGTGGTTTTGGCTATCAAAAACTCTAAGGAGCTGCATTTTAATTCTGAAAAGTTAATTCCGTTTGATCCTGCTGTAGACATTCAGTTTAACAGAGAGTTCTTGCCTTTTCATGCCAATGGGATGACCTTTACCGCTACTGTAGATGGTGTTATTTACAGCGAAACCTACTACTCTATTGGCGGCGGTTTTGTGGTACAGGAAGAGCTGGAAAATGCCGAGGCCAATAAGATTATCTTCTATTGCACCTTCCCCTATCCTGCTGAAAACGGCAATGACCTTTTGAAATACTGCAAGCAGCTTAGCTTACCTGTTTCGGGAGTGGTACTTGAGAATGAGAAATCTATAAGAGAGGCTGACGTTATTGACTCTGAATTGCAACGCATTTGGAATACTATGTTGGACTGCATGTACTTAGGCTGTCATACAGAAGGGAATTTGCCCGGTGGTTTAAATGTAAGGCGTCGTGCTTATGATATCCATCAAAACCTAAAAGGCGATTTGCCCTATACCACGCCACAGGAGTGGCTAGAAACCATAAGAAAAACTGAAGTTAAGTTTAGGCAAATACTAAAATGGGTAAGCTGTTTTGCACTTTCAGTTAATGAGGTAAATGCGTCTTTAGGGCGTGTGGTAACGGCCCCCACCAATGGAAGTGCTGGCGTGATACCAGCTGTTTTGATGTACTACATGGTGATAGAAAACCACGAGGCCGATTTTGAACATGTTAAAAAGTTTCTTCTTGTGGCAGGCGAAATAGGCAGTATCTTTAAAAAAGGCGCCACAATATCGGCGGCTATGGGAGGTTGTCAGGCAGAAATAGGCGTTTCTTCGGCGATGGCGGCCGCTGCTTTGTGTGAGCTTTTAGGAGGTACCCCTGAACAGGTTTTGATGGCTGCCGAAATTGCTATGGAACACCATTTGGGACTTACTTGTGACCCTATAGGTGGCTTGGTACAAATTCCTTGTATAGAGCGCAACTCGATGGGCGCTATTAAAGCCATTAATGCTGCAGAACTTGCTCTTGAGACCAATCCTGAGAATGTGAAGGTACCACTTGACAAGGTGGTGCAAACTATGTGGGAAACGGCCAAAGACATGAACACTAAGTATAAAGAAACCAGTGAAGGCGGGCTCGCCATAGGTGTAAACTTGTCGGATTGCTAGACTGGTTAGATTGCTGGACTTCTTAGATTATTAGACTTGTTAGACATTTTAGAATGTTTGGTATTTAGATTCTTAGGGTTATTAATTAATTTGAGAGCCATTCAAGGGTTTAAACAAGTTTGAGTTTGCCTTATTATTAAGACCTTAAAAGGTAGTTGCCCAATAAACACTTCTTTCCTGTATAGAACCTAGCCTTTAAACCTGGGACAGACATAGCGTATATTAGGAGTACATAGGGCGTACACATAGGTGAAACGTGCGTGAAACATGCGGGAAATATAGGTGAAACGTGCGGGAACCTCTTTGTGCTTTGTGATACGGGCGGAGTTGTCTTGTAAATTTATATATTTTTTTGATATACTGACTGTTAGGCTTTCTTTTTTTGTGAGGGCTTGTGATATGATTGCGCGAAAGCAAAGGAGATTTCTAGACTGCTAGATTGTTAAATTGTTAGACTACTAAACCTGACGTATCTAACTACAGGCTTAAGTTAAACCAAGAGATGTAAGCGTGTGAAAGTGGGGTTAATCAAGGATGATGGCAATATCAACTTGTTGAGCATTTATATTGGTTCTCGATACGATTTTTCGTGCCTCAAAATCACTCGAACTGACAATTTCTAACATTTATATCTTAATTGCTGGTCGCTTGAGAAGTGTTATTGCATTTTTAATAGTACAAACCAGAAGTTTGCGCTATCTGGATTTAAATTGCGCGGTAGGTATTGACTAACTTTTTTACTCATTAATCTCGCATACGATTGGCATATGATCACTTATTTCTAACCATTTATTTGCTTGTCCGATTTCTATTTTTTTTAGCCTTTTACAAAATCTTTCAGCTCCAAAAACATAGTCAATATGATAAGGCCTTTCAAGTTTTTTTTGAAAATACAACGTCGGTTTAGTTTCAGCACCTTGTTGTTCTCCTGTATATTTATGATATAGACTTTCAATTCCAAGTTCTCTCAATTCTTTTACCACGTCAGAATGATTCCACCACCTATCCCATTCATCCCATTTTTTATTGCTATTAAAATCTCCTGCAATAATTACAGAACTTAGTTTGTTTTTATTGACTTGTAAGTATTTCCAAAATTGACCAATGTAGCCAAAATTTGGTGAGTTATTTCTATGAGTCCAAACAGCAAGCAAGTCAAAATCGCGGTTTATTTTACAAGGCAAGAAATGTTTTACATAATGATCTTTAAATTGGTTAGACCAACAGAGTTTCTTTAATTCAATTTCTGGTCGTGCGAAAATAGCAAGTCCTTTGTTCTTGGTGTCGCCAATCCAAATGTGGTTTTGAGCCCACTCCTTATATTTTGAATCTCGGCATTCGGCAGGATTTTCACATTCCTGTATAATGTAAATATCAGCATTGAAGCCTGAAATGTATTCAAACTTCTTCCTAAATGCTCCATTACAATTCCAAGTTATAATCTTCAATATTGAGTTGTTAAAGCATTCAACAAATGATTTACATAGAAATTAGTGCATTGTAATTTACTTTTTTAAATGGAGTCTTGCAATATGTCTAAAGCAAGAGTAAGCCACTACCCTACTATTCTTGACAGCCTTCTCGTCTTCTGGTGTCTATTAGGTAGATGATTTTCCAGGTGCCGTTGTCGTGAAATAGTTGGAAGGAATTAACGCCACAGTGGCTAAAGCTACCGTTAAACCAAAACTTATAAGGGGTCCAAGCGTTTGCCATGTTGCCATCTACCTTAATGTGATAATCTAACAGTTTTTCTTCCCATTTTTGGTCGTCGGGTCTGGTGCCAATGGTAGTAAGCATTTTAGCGATGTCGTCTTGCACGAGTTGGTCTTTGCCTTCTCTGTTTTTAAAGGCGGTTTGCAGTAGGACTTTATCGGCCAAAACCGATTTCATTAAGATGGTATCGCCTTTGTGAAAGCCTTCAAAAAACGTGTCGATGGTTTGTTTAACTGCTGCCTCTTGCGTGGTTTGACCAATGGCTATAGAGACTATAAAACAGGCTAAAAGAGGTAAAAGTCTTATCATAACACAAAATTATTAGATTACTAAAATAACCTATGTATTATTGACTTGTATTCAAATAAAGAAAAGTTTAACAGTAAAAACTTAGTATTTTAGTACTTTTACACTTCTATTTTCAACTTATAGAACATGTCTGTAGCAAAAAAAGAATATAAACGCATTACGGTAAAGTCTCTGGTAGAGATGAAACAGGCCGGAGAAAAAATATCGATGTTAACGGCCTATGATTATACCATGGCAAAAATAGTGGACGGTGCGGGTATTGACGTGATTTTGGTAGGCGATTCGGCCAGTAACGTGATGGCGGGCCATGAAACCACTTTGCCTATTACGCTAGACCAAATGATTTATCATGCGTCTTCGGTAGTGCGTGCCATAAACAGAGCTTTGGTAGTGGTAGATTTACCTTTTGGAAGCTATCAAAGTGACCCAAAGGAAGCCTTACGTTCGGCTATTAGAATCATGAAAGAAAGTGGTGGACACGCTGTAAAGCTTGAAGGCGGCAAGGAAATCAAAGAATCCATCAAACGTATTTTGAATGCTGGTATTCCCGTGATGGGACACTTGGGCCTGACGCCTCAGTCTATTTATAAATTTGGTACTTATACGGTGCGTGCCAAGGAAGAGGAAGAAGCTAAAAAGCTTAAAGAGGATGCTTTACTGCTTGAGAAAATGGGGTGTTTTGCGATTGTTTTGGAAAAGATTCCTGCCAAATTAGCTAAAGAAGTTGCCGAAAGCTTAACGATTCCCGTTATTGGTATTGGTGCTGGAAACGGTGTGGATGGTCAAGTGTTGGTGGTACATGATATGCTGGGTATGACACATGAATTTAGCCCTCGCTTTTTAAGGCGCTACATGAACCTTTATGAAGATATGACCCAAGCTATTTCGCAGTATGTAGATGATGTGAAAGCGGTGGATTTTCCCAGTGAAGATGAGCAGTATTGATAAGACTTCTTAGATGGCTAGAAGGTTAGATTATTAGACTCTTGGAGCGGTTAGATTGTTGGACAATTAGAATTATCTTGGTCCATTATATTTTGTAGTTGTAGATTAATTTGAACACTATGCACAGGTTTAAGCAATTGGAAATTTGGAAAAGAAGCAGATACTTTTGCAGTAAAATTTATAATATCACTTCTCGTTTTCCAGAGTCGGAAAAGTTTGGATTAGCCAATCAGTTAAGAAGAGCCTCAGTATCTTTACCTTCTAACATAGCCGAGGGTTCTTCTAGGTCTTCAAATAAAGATTTTTCAAGATTTCTTGAGCTGGTATTAGGTTCATGCTATGAAATAGAGACCCAACTATTAATTGCTTCTGATTTAAAATTTATAACAGAACAAGAAAGTAACTCACTTATAGAGGAGCTTGAAGAACTTGTTAGAATGATTTCTAAATTCAAATCAACCCTAAAATAGTTTTATTTTCTTCTAAAAATCCAATGGTCTAAAATGTCTAAAACTCTATCAAATAAAAACAACCTTCAGGTGCTTTATGAAGACAATCATCTGATTGTTGTCAATAAACGTGCTGGTGATATTGTGCAGGGTGATAAAACAGGTGATATACCACTTAGTGAAGTTGTCAAGGAGTTTATTAAGGAGAAAGATCATAAACCAGGTAATGTCTACTTGGGTGTGGTGCATCGACTGGATAGACCCACTACTGGCCTTGTACTGTTTTCAAAAACAAGCAAAGCCCTGCCTAGACTTAACAAACTGTTTGCAGACAAAGCTGCCAAAAAGATCTATTGGGCTTTAGTAAAAAACCCACCACCAAAAGAGCAAGATACTTTAATTCACTGGCTAAAGAAAAACTCCAAGAACAACAAGTCTACCGCCTTTGCTACCGAGACCAAGGACAGTAAAAAAGCTATTTTACACTACAAACTACTAAAGCAGCTAGATACTTATTACTTGCTTGAAATTGAATTGGAAACGGGTAGGCATCACCAAATACGTGTGCAATTGGCCAGTATAGGCTGCCCTATTAAAGGCGATTTAAAGTATGGCTTTGACCGCAGTAATCCTGATGGCAGTATTAGCCTGCATGCCAGAAAACTAGAGTTTGAACACCCTGTAAAAAATGAGCCTTTAAACATTATTGCGCCAGTTCCAAAAGATGCGCTTTGGCAAGCGTGTTTATAGGGTGAATTTGGTTTCGGCTCTAAACGGATAGACTAGATGTAATGCTGTGCCTTTGCCTACTTGGGAAGACAGCTTAAAATTGACACCTATTAAAGCCGCCCTACTCTTCATATTTATCAAGCCTGCACCTTTCTCTATTTCAGTTTCATTGAACCCAACACCGTTATCCTCGGCTTTTATCTCTAAACTGTCTTGTTTGTAGTTTAAATTAATCGAAACATTTGATGCCTTAGCATATTTAATGGTGTTTGATAAAAACTCCTGTAAAATCCTGAAAAGGATGATGCTGTCTTTGCTGTTTTTAAAATTCTCGGGGTTGCCTTCAATTATTAATTGCGCATTGAGCAATTTCAACTTATTAAGTCTTTCTATTTCATTTTGAACAGAAAGCTGAAAGCCTCTGTTTGCAATGACCTCACTGTTCAAAGATTTAGACAATGCCCTTACCTCACCCAAACTGTCTCTTATAACATTTTTGGTTTCGGTAAAGCTTTCCTTTATGTCTTCGGGAACTTGCGTGTTTAAAATACTTAATTGCATATTTGCTACCGATAGCAACTGCCCTATATTGTCATGTAGTTCCTGTCCAATGTTCTTTAAGGTTTGCTCTTGAATCTCTACCTGAGTGTTTGAAATTTCTTCCTCAAACTGTTGTTGTTGCCTGATTTTTTCCATAATCAGCTTATTCTTTCGCTTTTGGAAAACAACGAAGAAAACCACAATTAAACCACATAAAATAATGAGGATACTCACCATGTAAATGAGTAAATATCGTTCTGCTGAAGTAGAAATAGGCGGGTTTACCTCCTGCAACAAAGTTAAAACAGTACTAATCATATTCAGGTTTTGAAACTATTAAACCAACCGTGTAGGTTATGTACATAAATGAAATAACCAACAGGTTTATATAATTGCGTAAGTTTACATAATCCATGTCATAGGCTTTGTTATACATCTCAAAAAAAGTAAGAGGTGTTTGCACCAACCAAAGGATAAGAACCGCACAACTTATATAAAAAGCGAGCGATTTATAAAAATCGAGTATTTTATCACTTTGAAGTACTTCAAAAAAGTAATAGAACACACATTGCAAAATTATTACGGTTCCAGATATTCCTATAATGTTTATATCCCCGTAAAAGAATTTTGGCAAGGTAATAAGGATTGAAAACACTGAAATGAACAAAAAAATAGCCAAGGAAATTTTCAAGATTTTCTTACGCAACTTGTTGTTGATTAATTTTAGATAATACCCCCCAAAGAACAAAACCGAAGCAACATTCCAGAAAATTGTGAACCACCAATAGTTTTGCTCTAACACGGTTCCTTGCAAAAAATTTAACGATCCGTTTCCAACAACCCAATATGAATAGCGACCTATTATATCCATAAAAACTATATAGACCAGAAACCATATAAAATACTTGTTTACAGTATGTTTATATTTTTTGTATACTATTAAGCCAGTAAGAGCCGCTAATATTTCAAGAGATAACCATATTAGCGGCGCATATTTATTAACAAAGTCTATAAAATAAGACACAGTTGTTATTGTGGATAATTCGAACTTGGCGGATGTCCATTGCTTCCTCCATTTAAACCATCACCACCTGGAATATCTCCCGAATTAGCTCTGGTATTAAAAGGCAACATACTACCTTCAGAAGTCGATTCGCTGCCAGTTGGAATAAAAAACATAGTGGTGTATCCAGGAACAGAATCTACTGCTGCATGAGCACCTAGGTAGACACGAACACCATCCATGGTATATCCTAAGCTCTTGGCTTGATTTTCGGCATAGTTTAAATAACCACGCATGTCTTCTAATGAATACCAAGACGAACGGTTATCTGGTCTTTCCACAATGGAATCGCTTATCAACTCATGTCTAGTGTTAAAAGCTTGATCTAGAATTCTTGCTTCCTTTGGCGTGATTATACCACTTGGCGCAACAGCTTCAACAGGTGTTGTCTCACAATTTGAACAATACAAATAGCTGCCTAAAACTCCTAAGACAACCCCTAATAATAAATAGATAATTTGTTTCATTGGTTTAGTTTTTATTTAATTAATAGTTAAAAGTATAAAAAGTAGGTTTTATCTGATAATTTTTATTGATTTTTTCAATCTTAAAGTATTAACCTAACCAGCCTTCTCTATCCAAACTTCTATATTGTATGGCTTCGCTAATGTGGTTGCCAGTAACGGCAGTACTTTGCTCTAAATCGGCAATGGTGCGCGCTACCTTTAAAATTCTATCATAAGCTCTAGCAGAGAGATTTAACCGTTCCATAGCCTGTTTTAAAAGGTCTTTTGAGGCATCATCTAGCTTACAGTATTGTCTAATTTGTTTTGTATTCATTTGGGCATTGTAGTGCACGTGATCTAGGTCTTCAAAACGTTGGGTTTGTATGTCACGTGCTGCCATCACACGGTTTCTAATCTCAATAGACGATTCGCCTTTGCGCTCGTCGGATAGCTTATCAAACGGCACAGGTGTGACTTCTATGTGAATATCGATTCTATCCAATAAAGGCCCTGATATTTTACTGAGGTAGCGTTGCATTTCGGCAGGAGAAGATGTTACAGGTGCATTGGGGTCATTAAAGTAACCTCCGGGACTTGGGTTCATACTCGCTACCAACATAAACGAAGAAGGATAGGTTACCGTAAATTTAGCTCTCGATATGGTTACTTCTCTATCTTCTAGGGGTTGGCGCATCACTTCTAGAACCGTACGTTTAAATTCTGGCAATTCATCTAAAAAAAGCACACCATTGTGTGCCAAAGAAATCTCTCCCGGTTGCGGATAAGTACCGCCACCAACAAGTGCCACGTCACTAATAGTATGGTGTGGGCTCCTAAAAGGCCGTTGTGCCATTAAACTGGTATGTTCTTTTACCCTACCCACCACCGAATGGATTTTGGTAGTTTCCAAAGCTTCCTTAAGGGTCATGGGCGGTAAAATACTGGGCAAGCGTTTTGCCAACATGGTTTTTCCTGCTCCTGGTGGTCCAATCAAGATGATGTTATGACCGCCAGCCGCGGCAATTTCCATACAGCGTTTTATACTTTCTTGTCCTTTAACATCAGAAAAATCGTGTTCAGGGAAATCCAAATTCTTGAAAAACTCCTCACGGGTGTTTACCTTGGTGAGCTCAAGCGGTATTTCTTTATCGAAAAAATCGATGACTTGGGTAATGGAATCTACACCATAAACTTCTAAATCGTTCACGATAGCTGCCTCTTTAGCATTTTGATTTGGTAAAATAATGCCCTTAAAGCCTTCTTCCCTAGCCTTTATGGCAATGGGCAAAGCGCCTTTGAGCGGTTGCAATTGCCCATCTAGAGAGAGCTCACCCATGATAATGTACTGCTCAAGATTTTCGGCTTTAATTTGATTTGTAGCTGCCAGAATGCCCATAGCCAAAGTTAAGTCATAAGCACTACCTTCCTTACGCAAATCGGCCGGAGACATGTTGATGATTATTTTCTTCCCGGGAATTTTATAACCGTTATTTTGAAGTGCTGCCGCTATTCTGAAGTTACTTTCCTTAATCGCGTTATCGGGCAAACCTACCAAGTGATAGCCTATGCCCGTATCGACATTTACCTCAACGGTAATAGTAGTTGCCTCTACTCCAAATACTGCACTGCCAAAAACTTTTTTCAGCATATAGTTTAGTTGATTTGTTTAAAAGTAAGAAAAACTCGAATATGGAAATGGATAAAATTTAGTATTATTACAAATACATCTTATTTATATGCAAAACACGCGACGACTTGGTCTTATTCTAGGGCCTATACTCTATTTGTTAATTAGATGGTATTTTCATCCTGAAGGCCTGAGCGATGAAGCCAATGGTGTGCTAGCCTCTACCCTGTGGATTGCTACTTGGTGGATTACCGAGGCTTTACCAATAGCCGCAACAGCCTTATTGCCCATTGTTTTATTTCCGTTATCTGGCAGTGTAGATATTGGCACCACAACCAGTGCCTATGGGCATAAATATGTGTTCTTGTATATGGGCGGTTTTATGATAGCCATTGCTATTGAAAAATGGAACTTGCACAAGCGTATTGCCTTAAATATTATCCATATAATAGGCTCTAACATTCAAAAAATCATTCTAGGGTTTATGATAGCCACTGCGTTTTTATCAATGTGGATTTCCAATACTGCGACTTCTGTTATGATGCTCCCTATTGGGCTTGCCATAGTGAACCAATTAAAAGACAATCCGCAAACACAAGAAGATGAAAATCTTGTTTTTGGTAAAGCCCTCATGCTTGCTATTGCTTACAGCGCGTCCATTGGCGGTATTGCAACCTTAATAGGAACGCCGCCTAATTTGGTTTTAGCAGGTGTGGTTTCTAAAACCTATAATTATGAAATCACCTTTTTTCAGTGGTTTCTATTTGGGTTTCCAATAGCCGTGATTTTACTTTTTATCTGTTGGAAATATTTAACCCGAATAGCTTTTTCATTTAAACAGAAAGAATTTCCAGGTGGCAAAGACGAAATAAAAAAGTTACTGAAGGAATTAGGAACTCTGTCTTATGAAGAACGGATGGTGGCCTTTGTTTTTGTGCTAACCGCAGTTTGCTGGATACTGCGTTCCTTTGTTCTGGAATTGATTTTCCCGAAGATTGACGATACTATTATTGCTATTGTTTTCTCTATTGTTCTGTTTTTAATACCTTCTAAACAAACATCTGGCAACCTCATAACTTGGGAAGACACCCAAAAGTTGCCATGGGGCATTATCATTCTTTTTGGTGGTGGTATGGCACTAGCCAGTGGGTTTGAAACTACTGGGCTAGCCGAATGGATAGGCAACCAAATGACCACCTTACAAGGCATTAGCACACTCTTGCTAGTGCTTATCCTTATTGCAGCCGTTAATTTCTTAACAGAAATTACATCTAATCTGGCCACAACGGCTATGCTTTTACCTGTTTTAGCACCTATGGCAATGACCATAGATGTACATCCCTTTATTTTAATGGTAGGCGCCGCTGTTGCAGCTTCGTGTGCCTTTATGCTGCCTGTTGCAACACCACCGAATGCAGTGGTTTTTGGTTCCGGTTATTTAAGAATTCCCGATATGGTAAAAAAAGGCTTCGTCATGAACCTGATATCCATAGCGATTTTAACCTTGTTTGTGTACTTATTGTTACCAGCGCTTTGGGATTTTAAGGTGCTAGGGTTTCCTGAAATATTCAAAACATGAAAAACCTTCCCACAATAAGAATGGAAAGGTTTTGTTAGCTAAAAAAAAACTTAAGGGTTAATCTTCCACCGAAGATGTAGTAATGCCCAAAGCAATCGCTATATCGGTTAAATTACCTGGTTCAATAGTAGTAAGCGGCACTGCATTTCTTACAGTATCTTTAGCCGAATCCCAATATAAATCTACCCAACCTTGAGGCAAAGCATTTTCAAAAATGGTAGCAAAATCAGCTTTGGAATTAGCACTATAAGCTGTAAAATAATCGGCATAAGCCAAAGGCAATAAATACTTTTTTTCTGTTAAACCTGTTGAGGATTGAGACACACTGGCTAAAGTTTCGCCTGCCGGCAATCCTTCAATGCACATATTTTCAAACAAAATAGCAACGCCACTGGCACACACCCTAAACAATTGATCGTTTGAATACCGAAGTGCCGACATAAACCTACCTAGTGAAATATGTCTTGAATATTCTGAAAATATCATGGCCAAAATAAATTCATTGTGCATAATAAATTTTGGATCTACATCGCGAATTCTAAACACAGCATATTGATTGGTACTTCCAGTAGGTACATTGATTTGATTTACAGGAGTATTGCCCGCTGCTACCATAAGGTCATACAACCAAGCGTCTGGACTTGGGTGTGTAGCATCTAGACAATGGTGAACATTGCCTGGGCCAGTACCTGCAGGGTTGGGATTCATTTCAACTATTAAAGCTTGGTTATCTTTAAACCAGTTAAAATATTCATTAGCCGTAGCACCATCATAAAGCAAAGTAATGGTATTAGCAATACCTTCCTTGTAGGCCATTCCTAAGTTAGGCACCGCTTCAACTCCGTAATGGTTACCATCCAAACCGTACCTAAAGTTACTACCGTTTACCCAGAACATGTGCATTCTATCATCTGAAATATCCTGAGTATGAACCAATTCGTGAATAAAAGTGGACTTAGTCCAAGCCTGCCCATTTCTGTTTAAATGATGAGCGCCTAGATGCATATATCCAGCCCAATTATCATTTCTACCTGGGTCTGGTTGTCCTAGACAACTTGCGATATTTTGTGAAAAGTCGTCAGACAAGGATTGATTAATAGCACAAGGCCAAGCTTTAGCAGTAGCCGAACCTGGATTGTCCTCACACATTTGCCATTGATTTACAGCTGTTGATGATAGAGATTGTGCTACATCATCATACATATAAACCAATACTGGCTTATTTACAATAGCTACAATTTTTGCAGCAAAGTACTGCAATGTCTGATCGCCTCCGCTACTACTTTCTTTTAAAAGTGCCCTAACCAGTCCTTGAGCTTTGGCCATATTTCCGTTGGACCAAAACGTTCCCGACTCTGTGCCTCCATATATTTGATTGTTATCTAAGGTTACAGAATTAGAAGTGTTAGGATTTGCCACATAAATAAATCGTAATTTATCTTTAAGTATCGCACGGTTATTTTGTGCTACAGCCGAACCCACAACCAGTAAGCATACGACAGATACAATCCAATTTTTTGTTTTGTTATATTTTGTTTTCATGATTTTCAGGTTTAATTTTCAGGTAATTCGTCTACAAACAATACACTGGCAGTTGTTGGTTGTTTTCCAGAAGTGACGGTTTTATTGCCCTTAATATTCCAGACTACTTCATAACTGTATTCATTAACCCCTTTTGGTAAAATGATATCGGCTTCTTTTGACAATTCATTTTTTCGGGTCATTAATGTGATTTGTTTGGTTTGCTCTTCATCTCCAATGCTATAAAACAACTTTACATCGATGGCGCGAATTTCATTTTCGGCCACAACTTCAGGGTCGGCTTCTATAGCAATTGATTTTTTAAGCAATGGTGGAGCTAACGAAATAGCACCTTCCTCGTTCTTTAACCAAGAACCTTCAACGGTATGACCACCAAAAAAGCTCCAAGTAGTTTTGTATTCATAATCCAGCCACTTGCTTCTGTCGTTATCGCCTTTCCAGCCATAAAGCAGTTTGAAGTTATTGCCTTCTTTACTGAAATTGTTTCTGTCAACCCTAACCTCATCATTAGTAATTTCACCGTTTTGATGTGTTTTCTTCATGGTTACAGTCACAAAGTTGATATAGCTTCCAAAATCTTGGGCATTTGCACCATCAACAAAAGCTACCAACTCACGTTGCTTGAATAAGGCATCATCTAGATTTACTTGGTGAAAACACTCTTCGCAATTGATGTTTCCGAAGTTTTTATCAAATCGAAGGGTAATGTTATCAGACGTGTACTTGTTTAAATCTATAGTAAAGATACCACGTTGTCTTATTTCCTTCATTTGAAATGAAAGTGCTACCGCAAAGGAAGGTACCGTTTCCTCCTGCTGAATATTAGGTTCAGAAGTAGGAGTATCTGAAGGGTTTGATTCCCTAGCGTGTTGTGGTGTAGTTTGCGGAGTTGA
>Ga0079224_100006482_pt1 | contig 15514 bp, 16 predicted proteins | sample Stecom2015_FD_80414 | JGI IMG/M metagenome (GOLD analysis project Ga0079224, IMG submission 80414) | Agricultural soil microbial communities from Utah to study Nitrogen management - Steer compost 2015 | ecosystem: Environmental > Terrestrial > Soil > Agricultural land | place: USA: Utah...
CGTCAGCAATGCTGGCCGGTTTCGCCCTCGACCCGACTCTGCTGTGGGACGACGAAAATCTTTTCCGCATCAACATTCCCGAACTGGTACAGGGAATGGTGAGTGCGCCGGCGGGGAATTAAAATATGCGATTACTTTATTATCATCGTCTTCATGGTTCCCTGAACACATAACAAAGAGTCTCGATTCAGGAATAGATTACTACCTTCCGAATCTCAGCCATGTCAAGTTTTTGCCGATCAACAATTCGCTGAGCTTGGCATGATGGGTATTTTTCATTGCAACAACTTCTAGATCAAAATTGTGATCCCTAGCTAACTTCCGAATCTGCCTATTATTATCGTAGGTCATCAAAAAGTCTCCTTCAACATTGGCAAGGAGGTCGAATAAAGCCTCGTGATCGATTTCAGAATGTTCATACAGTCTGCTACCAGGCTTTTTGTCTGAGGCCGTGTATGGGGGATCGACAAAAAAAACGACATCAGGTCTGGTAGAATAATCTCGAATTACTCTAAGTCCATCACCGTGGATAAATGTTAGTTTTTCCCTAATGTGGGTAATGTCGAGAATTCGTTTTCTTAGCGTTTCTGGGTACCATCGCGATGCAATGCCGCGACCATTTTCTCCATACTTGATTCGCCCTGCTCCATGAGCAAGAATGCCTCCCCGATTTATTCGATTTTTGACAATTGTCTGGAAAGCCAGTTCTCTCAACGGGACATCGATTTTCAGAAGTAATTCATCTACATTTTCCGGAGTCAGATCAAAAAACCTAATCCGATCTGCCAGCCAGGGACCTTCGCCATTTTCGATGATAGTTTGCCAAACTGCGGCGACCTGCTTATCCAGCTCAACTAGGGTAACATGTTGTGCTAGACCCTCGAATGCAACAGTTAGGCCAACAATTCCACCTCCTGCAAAGGATTCAATGAATTCGACAGGCTTATTGTCCAAGCTTTTTAGCCAAGTTTTTATACGTGGAACCAGCCAAGTTTTCCCACCCGGATACCGAAAAGGGCTTCGATGAGTCACAGATGCGACATTGATAATTTTCTCGTCATGCTGGTCAAACATACCAAAAAGAGGTAGCTGTTTCATTGAACTCACCGTTTACAATAATTCATCCAAAGTAGGAGCGTCGGGTGGATTCTGGTCACCATCGAGTTTTTCTTCTAATTTCTCTTGCAGATGTTCAACGAATTCTCCAATCGTGCCGGCCTCCGGTGTAATAATCTGATCAAGGGATGGGTTAAAAAGGGTATAGATCGAACGGTGGAGGATCAGCTGATACTCGTTATTCTGCTCATTGAGTACAAGGTCATATACAAGCCAAACGATATCAGCATTTTCGGGATCAACCTCATCCAGATCAGGCAAGGTACTATAGAAACTTCGATGCAAAGCTACTGCCTGCTTTTTGCCCCATGATTTTAGAATACCACCTTTATAAATCAATTGAGGAACGAGACGCTTACGTGATGAAGATAGATAATCAGGTCGTGGTCGATGAAAAGGTCGTGACCATTCTGTTGAATTATAAGCGACAGGATCGTTCATAAAGTTTTCAAAAGGTCTACGAACATTGCCAGAGATATATACCGCCTGGACTTCCAAAGAGCCAAAGTCCAGAATTCGACCGCGATCGTCATAAGAAACCAATACAATATCAATATTGCCTGCTGAGACGCCGTTAAGATCATTTAATCGTACCTCAGTGAGCGATGTCCACATCGTACCCTTTGGGAAGAAGAAACGCGCGGCATCTTCTGCAATCAACCAATCTTGACGAAATCGGATTGGACATGTAATCACTGTTTCGCCAGAAGTATCGAAGATACTGCATACACCAAGAGGGTCGTTTGCCTTGTCCTTTGTACAATTGGCAATACGATTATTAAACGGACATAGGCGATTGTTCCTGTACCGTTCAGCCTTCGTTGAAAAGTTGTTAATTGGAAATCCAAATACTTCCGCAAGCGGTTGCTTTGGCACTGACGCCTGCTCCATTGGCATTGCATAACTTTCTTGCCAATTGTAGTCCATTTGATTAGCAGATGCTATTGAGTTAAGGCAGTTTGAGCTGCCTCGCAGTCTCGCATTTCCATTTCAGTAGTTTTTATCTACCTGTTTTCTGATGAATTTTGATCAAATCGCTCAGATGCCGGGTTCAGATTATCTTGGTGCATAGTTGCCCTTTTGTTTCGCGCCACAACCAACACGTCGATTTGCAGCGCGCCAGCCCAACGGTTCTGGTCTGCGGTAGAGTTCGCTATAATGCAGATGTCGAATAATCTCAGGCGAGGCGATTTTATGAAGAACAATATCAGCCTGCGCAATGTGCTGCTTCTGCTGGCGGCGGTGATTATCGGGCTGCTGGTGCTGGGATTCGTCAGCACGCTGCTGAACCAGATTGTGCCGATTGTCATCGCGCTGGTGGTCGGCATTGTGCTGGGGCGGCTGTCGGTCAACGTGAATGTGGTGGAGCTGGTCAAGGACACGGTGCGCCGCCGCCCGGCTCAGGCCGAGGCGAAAGCGGAACCGGCGCAGACGGCAGACAGCGCGCATCAGCCGGCGCAGGCATCGGACGAGCAGGTGCGCGCTGAAGCGGATGCGATCAAAAAGCGCCTCGGCGATGTCGAAGCGGAACCGGCGCAAGGGGCCGAAATCACCGATTTTAAGATCAAAACTGAGGAAGAGCTTCAGGCTGAAGCACGCCGGCTGGAGGCGGAAGTTGCCAAACGCAGCGCCCAGTACGACCCATCTGCGGCGCTGGAAGAACGGCGGCGGCGCTTGCTCGGCGGCCAGCACGACAAATCCTGAAGGCGGCGCGGTCAGGGCTGCGCCGGTTTGCGCGCATACACAATCACCCCGGTACTGCGCAGCAGCTTCAGCCGCACCAGCAGCCGATCCACCACACACAGCGCCCGCAGCAGCGGCAGCGCCGCCCAATCCGGCATTTTCACCTGATGCGTGATGTAGCCGGTGACCGCCGGGGCCGGGATGTGCTGTTCGATGCTAAAACGCTCGCTGATGAGATGCAGCCAGTCATGCTCGCGGCCCGCGCCCTCGAACGGTGACAGACCTTCAGCCTCGATGCTGGCCTTGATGCGCGATGGCGCGCGCGTGCCGAATTTGATGAGGCCGGCGATTTTATCCCGATAGCTGACCACCGTCGGCAGGACGAACATCAACCCGCTGGCGACCAGCGCCGTCGAAAACGCTTCCTCGCCGCGCGAATCCGACACCCACAGCAGACCGCCCGGTTTGAGCGCCCGGTGCATTTCCGCAATCACATGATCCATGCGCATCAGATGATGCAGCGTGCCCTTGACGGCGATCACGTCGTAATGGCTGGCAGGCAGTTCGATGGTGTTCAGATCGGCAGTTTCGTAAGTGGCGCTGCCGCTGACCGTTTCCCGAATTGAGGCGTAGTAGGCGCGGGCGACTTCAAGCGCCCTGTCGCTGATGTCAATACCGGTGGCCGCCGCGCCGCGCTGGGCCATCGCCAGAGTCAGCCAGCCGGAACCGCAGCCGAGTTCGAGCGTGGTCATGCCCGGCTGGATATGGCTCAGGAAGGCGTCGATGTCGGCGGTATGGTAGATGATGTTGTGGCGCAGGTGGCGGTGATGATTCCAGTCGGGCGGGACTTCCTGCGCTTTCTGCTCGGCGTCCCGACCCCACAATTCCGCTTCAGCGGCGAGTTTCTGTTCGTAGGTCGGTTCGCTCATGAGGGGCTGCCTCCCTGCGGCGGGTGGAACAACAGCAGGCCATCGAGGTTGCTGGTGTGGGGCGCACCCACGCGGACAGCGTTCATGAATCTGCCAACTCCCGGATGACCTGCGCGGGGATACCGGCTGCGATGACAGCAGGTGGCACGTCGCGGGTGACGATGCTGCCGGCGCCGATCACACTGCCTGCGCCAATCGTCACCCCCTTGAGAATCAGGCTCTGCATTCCGATAAACACATCGTCCTCAATGACTACCGGCGCGGCTGCGCCATCCAGCGGGCTGCGCCGGCGCTGCTGCGGGTCGAGAGGGTGGAAGTCGGTATCGGTGATGACGCAATTCGCGCCGACGGTCACCCGATCCCCGATGGTGATGCGCACTGCGGCCACGATGCTGCCGCCGGTCATGCCAAAATCCGCGCCGATCTGCAAAACCGCACCGGGCCGCCGGGTGCTGAGTATGACGGGATGATTTGCCCCCAGCGGATTGCTGCGCACGGTGGATCGCAGCGACAAACCCGGTCCGATAGTCAGGGTGCTGCGGCGGTGCTTCTGGATGATGGGCAGGCCGTAAAGCCGCCAGCCGCTGCCCCAGGCGATCCCGGCCAGCGCGAACTGGAGTCGTGCCGCCGGCAGCAGCAGCAGGCGCTCGATTTCGTTGACGGCCTTCCAGGGCGTTTCCTGCGCCAGGCGCAGCGTCGCTGACGAAAGGATGGAATCGGGCGGGACGCTATCGTGTCTCATGGACAGAATGTTAGCGCAGATCGCCGGGCCTGTGCAGGTTCAGTCCAGCCAAACCGAGTCCGGCAGGACTCCACTGCCGTGCCGGCGTGATAGGCAGTCTGTTGGTGCGATACTGAAGGCCGGCGGATCGCCAGCCAGGATGAGAGCGCGAATTATCGTTCGAAGGTGCGCACGGCGCTGTTAACGCTGATGTTCGGCCCGGGCAAGCTGTTGAGGAATTCCTCATTGCTGTCGAACTGGCGAAACTGCGACAACAACTGCTCGTAAGCGCCAACATAGCCAAGTTCGTGCTGTTCGGCCAGATGCGCCAGCATCCGCCGCAGCGTGTAGACACGCTGTAATACGTCCGGCCCCAGCAGCAGTTCTTCGCGGCGGGTGGACGATTGTTCGATGTCGAAGGCCGGGAAGACGCGGCGTTCCTGCAATTTACGGCTCAGGTGCAGTTCCATGTTGCCCGTGCCCTTGAATTCTTCATAGATCACATCGTCCATCTTGCTGCCGGTGTTCACCAGACAGGTGGCGACGATGGTCAGGCTGCCGCCTTCTTCGACATTGCGGGCTGCGCCAAAAATGCGCTTGGGTGGGTGGATGGCTGATGGATCGAGACCGCCGGACAGTGTGCGTCCGCTGGTCGGCACGACCAGGTTGTAGGCCCGCGCCAGCCGGGTGATGCTGTCCAGCAGGATAACGACGTGGCGTTTGCTTTCGACCAGCCGCTTGGCCCGCGCCAGCGCCATTTCGGCCACCCGGACATGGTGCTGAACCGGGTCATCAAACGTCGAGGCGATCACCTCCGCATCCACCGAACGATCCATATCGGTGACTTCTTCCGGTCGCTCACCGATAAGTGCGATCATCAGATGCACGTCAGGATAATTGTGGCTGATCGCATTGGCAATATCCTTCAGCACGGTGGTCTTGCCGGCTTTGGGGGGCGATACGATCAGGCCGCGCTGTCCCTTGCCGATGGGGGCGATCAGATTGAGCAGCCGGGTCGAGAGAATACGCGGGTTGGTTTCGAGATTGAAGCGTTCTTCAGGGAAGATCGGGGTCAGGTCTTCAAAGTGCGGACGGTTCTTAGCGGTTTCGGGGTCCAGGCCGTTGACGGCTTCAACCTTCAGCAGCCCGTAATATTTCTCCGAGTCCTTCGGTGCGCGCACCTGACCGATCACCATATCGCCAGTGCGCAGGTTGAAGCGTCGAATCTGGGTCTGGCTGACGTAGATGTCGTTCGGGCCGGGCAGGTAATGCTCTGCACGCAGGAAACCGATGCCGTCATCGACGATTTCCAGCACACCGCCGCGCAGTTTATGGCCGCGTTTTTCGGCTTCGTCGCGCAGCAGGGCCAGAATCAGGTCTGGCTTTTTGAGACGACTGAAACCCGAAACGCCAGCTTCGCGCGCCATCCGCCGCAGTTCTTCGAGCGTAATCTGTTCAAGTTGTGCAATGTCCATAATGTTATGAATCTCCGACGTTACCTGCAAACGCAGATACACTTAATGATTGAGAAGGGCTGTTACAAAGGCAACCATCGGCATAGCCGGCGTGTTGGCACACGGTTCGTAATGACCGTCCGATGTCAGTCTAGGCGATTGGGCAGGTGTAATTTGTTATGTTGAAATTACAGAAGAAGTGGCCTGTTGAACTCGATACTCTATGATAATCACAAAAGTGCCTTAACGTCAAGCGAAAATTTGGGATTTGTCCGTTCAATTTGGGATATATGCGCCAGAATCTGGCGATAAATGCCGCCACGCCTGCCGGACACCGGTTTTTTTACCGGCATAATTCTGAAAAAGGCGTACAATGTTACCATAGTCCCAACGGCCATGGATTCTGAGGGGAAATAAAGATGGTCACCAACACAATCGCCATCTTGCAGCGAGAAAACGCCCGGCTGCAGGCAGATTACCAGAACCTGCAAAAGGAACTGTCGCAACTGCGCGATTTTGTCGACATCCTGCAAATACTCACCTCCGCCAGCGAAACGATCATCAGCGATGAGGCCCTGCTGCCGCTGCTCAACCGCACCTTCCAGATGGCGATGAAGCTGCTCAACGCGCCGGAAGGGTCGCTGCTGCTGCTGGATGAGGACACCAACGAGCTAAAGTTTGTGCTGGTGAAAGGTCTGCTGGCCGAGCGGCTGCTCAATTATCGCATTCCGGTTGATGAAGGCATTGCGGGTTGGGTGATGCAGAACGCGCGCCCGGCGCTGGTGCGCGATGTGCGTCACGATCCGCGTTTTTCCCACACCATTGACGATCAGTTCAGGTTCCGCACCCAGTCGATTGCGGCTGTGCCGCTGATCGGCGGCGGGAAAGTCTTTGGCGTGATGGAGGCGCTCAACCAGCCGGTGGATGTGCCGTTTTCCGAAACGGATGTCACGCTGCTCAGCCTGATCTGCCGCTATATGGGCGAACTGCTTGTTAATCTCGAATATCAGCAGCCCGCAGCAGGCGAAAGTTAGTGCAAGCGCAGAGTGCCGGGTTGCAGTTCTTCACAGTTGTACGCAGGCAGATCATAGTATAATCAGTCATGCTGCCCCGACTCGTAGAGGTGAGACGAAATTGTGAAGCGAATAGGACTGATAACCCTCGCGCTGGCGCTGATCGTACCGGCAGCCGCCGCGCAGGTAGTCACCACTGAAGAGCCGAATCCTGCCGTACAAATCGAAACGACACCGGTTCCCGTGCCGACCATCGCTGCCCCGCAGCCAGCCGCACCGATTTTCAGCGGCGAGGCGCTGTCCATTCTGATTAATGCGCGCACCGATCTCGAGGTGCTTGCCAACCAGCAGCTTGGCGTACAGCGTCCCGATGGCTGGAGCGGCAGCCTGGATGTCAATGACCCGCAGCTTGCCATCCTCATCCGGCTTGATCTCGAACTGCTGATGGCGCGGCTGGTCGGGCTGGATAATATCCCGGCTGACTGGTTCGGCGCTGTTTCCAGCACACCCTATGCCATTGCCCGCGACATCCGTCATGATCTCGAACTGCTGGCCGATGTGGTCGCCGGGCCGAATATCCGTCCGCCCGGCTGGGCCGGCGACGACCCGATCATGCGCTGCGATCGTTCGACGCAGAATCTGGTCGGCCTGTTACAGCGCAGCGGCCTGTATACTCCCACCGTCCTGCCGACCAGCCCGGATTACTGCAAGTTGGTGGCGGTGCAGGTCGGCCAGTTTATCGAGGTCAACGTGCTGGAAGGCAGCACAGCCCTTCCATTGGTCCCGGCGCCGGCTGCTGAAGGGTCGGGCGGCGCGATCACCACGACGACCGGTGGCGCATCGGCCACGGCGCTGTCCGGGGTGGGACTGGCGTATCTGGACCGCTACGCGACCCGGCGCGTCGGCATGATCCCCCCAACCGAACGATTCGAGCCGGTAGCCCGCAGCCTGACGCAGTTTTCGCGCATGACTCTGGTGCGCGGGAACGGTTTTGAAGTGTTTGTCGATTACAAAACGACCACCATCACCGACGAGCAGTTTCAGAGCCTGCCCAATGTCAACGGCTTTGGCGCAAACCCGTTTTGTGATGCCGACTGGTGTACACCGGTGCAGTTGATCGCCGGGATTGGCAGCCGAGCCAGCAGCGGCGGGCAGCGGCTGGCCGGGAGCGGACTCATCAATGCCGGCACAAATATGGTGATTCACTACGATGGCGATGACCACGAAGGCATGACCCGCGTGCGCATGGAACTGTGTGACCGCCCCACCAGCACCGGGCAGGCTGTCTGCGAACCGGCGACTCAGGTCATTCTGCCAGATGGCACAGAAGCGCCGCCGCTGGGCACGATCAACGGCCTGCTGCAATTCTACGTGCCGTACAAGTACACCCGTACCAGTGTGCGCTCGCGCAGTTTTTACACTGTCGATCTATGGATTGATCCGCCAGAGAATCGATAACGAAGCCTACAGTCGAAAGTCTACAGTCAGCCGTCACCGGCCTGAGCGGCGGTAATATAAACCGCCAGCCGCCTCTCAATTGCCCTTGTGTCTGGCTGTTGACTTCAGACTACTGATGAAAGCCTGAAAATGGAGCAATCATGACCGAAACCTTTCTTATCACCGGTGGGGCCGGTTTTCTGGGAATCAATCTGGTGCGCTACCTGCTGAAGCGCGGCCACCCGGTCGTATCGCTGGATGTGGCCGATTTTGATTACCCGGAACGCCCCCAGATCACCGAAATCAAGGGCGATATTCGAGACCGCGCGAAGGTCGATGAGGCCATGAAGGGTGTCGATATTGTCGTGCATACGGCGGCGGCCCTGCCTCTCTACAGCGAACACGACATCATGACCACCGATGTTGATGGCACGCGCAACGTCATCGATTCCGCATATCAGCATGGTGTCCAGCGGTTTATCCATATATCGTCCACTGCGGTCTACGGCATCCCCGATCATCACCCCCTGCGGGAAGATGACAAACTGGACGGCGTGGGGCCGTATGGCAAGGCCAAGATTCTGGCCGAAGAAGTGTGCCTTGAGTATCGCCAGCGCGGCCTGTGCGTGCCCATCATTCGCCCCAAGTCATTTATCGGGCCGGAGCGGCTGGGGGTGTTCGCCCTGCTTTACGACTGGGCCAAAGACGGGCGCGGTTTCCCGATGATCGGCAGCGGCAACAACCGCTACCAGTTGCTCGACGTGGAGGACCTGTGCGACGCGATTTACCTGTGCGCCACACTGGATAAGGACCGGGTAAACGATACCTTCAACATCGGCGCGAAGGAATTCACCACGATGAAAGAGGATTATCAGGCGGTGCTGGATTACGCCGGATATGGCAAGAAGGTGCGCGGCTTCCCGGCAGCGCCGATGATCTGGACGCTGCGGGTGCTGGAGGCGCTGAATCTGTCGCCGCTGTACAAATGGGTTTACGAAACAGCCAGCAAGGACTCATTTGTGTCGATTGAGAAGGCGGAAAAAGTGCTGGGCTTCCAGCCGAAATATTCCAACAAAGAGGCGCTGGTGCGTAACTACCAGTGGTACATCGACAATCTGGACAAGTTTGAACATACATCCGGCGTGTCGCATCGCGTGCCCTGGAAACAGGGTATTCTCAGCCTGGCGAAGCTGTTCTTCTAGGCTGCGCGATAGGTTGTCCCAATTGCCGGGTCATTGGCTGCCCGGCCAGTATCCCATTGTGGCGGGCGTCACTGCTCGATAGCCCCGCCGACAGCGCGCACGTGCTGGCGGAAGGTGTAGGTCGGGTCGCTGCGGCGCTTCGCCAGATAATCGTCGAAACGCAACTGCTGGTGCAGGGTGATCCCGTTTTTCACGCCCTCAGCCTGCCGGCGCTCCACCACCTGAATCTTGAGTGCCGCTTCGATCAGCTCGGTCACCCGGTCAGCCGGCGCGAAAACGATGCCGTCCGTATCGCCAAACACGACGTGATCGCGGGTAATGGTGTGCGTGCCAAAACGCGCCCACGCCAGCGCGTCGGCTTCCTGCTGCTCAAGGTGATGGGGGCCGGATGGATGTGTGCCGTAGGTGTAGATGGGGAAACCAATGCTGACCAGTTCGTCCGTGTCGCGGTGCGCGCCCCACACCACCACCCCGGCCAGATGATACGCTTTCGCTTCCAGCACGGTCAGATCGCCGATGCAGCCTTCATCCAGCCGCCCGCCGTTATCGATCACCAGCACATCGCCCGGCTGGGCCTGCCCGATGGCTTCGATAAACACATCGACGCTGCCAAAGTGCCGCGCCGGCAGGGCACGCCCGGCGAAGCGCGAGTTGGGAATCAGCGGGTAAATGCCCGGCGGCGGAAAACGCACCGGGATATTGGAGCGCAGGCCCGCATCCGCGATCAACGCGGTTGAGAGTTCGCCAAAAGCCGCTGCCAAATCCTGATTGTCCATCAAAAAATCACCCCCTTTGTTTTTTGGGTTTATCTTGCGGGCAACCCGCCATCTGCGCAAGTGCCGGGTCAGACCAGATGGGGTGAACCGTTTTCAGTTTAAAGACCAATAGAGCATGGACAGTTTCCGGGCCGTGTTAAGCAGGTCGGCATCAGCCGGCCAACAGCAAGGATGGCTTTTGTTCCATCAGTGTGAACTACAGATATTCCGCATTTTTGAAGCGGCGCGGGCCAATCTGTACCACACCGATACGCGGGCACAGGTCCCGCAAAAAACAGGTGGCGCACTGCGGGTAGGTCGGCTTGCAGACTTCGCGCCCGAACAGGACCAGCAGCGGGTTCCAGCGCGCCCAGAATTCGCGCGGCAGCACCTGTTTGAGTTCGTCGTTAATCTTCGCCGGCTGTTTGGTCGCCGGGTTGACCAGCCCCAGCCGCTTGCTGATGCGGTTGACATGCACATCGACGGTGATGTCGTCGTGAATATCGAAACCGACCTGCCGCGTCAGCACCGCAACTTTCCAGCCCACCCCGCGATACTGCATCAGCTTTTCCAGATCGCGCGGCACGACCCCGCCATCGACCTCAACCAGCCGCTGGCAGATTTCGCGCACGTATTTGGCCTTGTTCTGAGAAAAGCTGACTGGCTGCACGGCCCTGAGAATCTGCTCGTCGGTCAGTTGGAGCATGTCGTAAGGGTTATCGGCCAGCGCGAACAGCGTTTCGGCGGCTTGCAGCGTCTGTTCCTCGCGAGTCTGCGCGCTCAACATGCCGGCGATCAGCGCCTTGAACGGCTGGCCCTGATAGTGATCGAGCGTGGTCGTCGGCCAGTGCTGCGCCGCCTCGCTGATGCGCCGGTAAATCTCGCGGATGCGAGCCTCATCGTTCATAGGCCCAGCATTTCGATAATGGCGGTACAGGTCTGTTCCGGCGTTTGATTTGCGTTGTAGATGGTCGCTGTCGCCAGATAGCGGTTTGATGGGTCCTGCATCAACTGGCGATTAACCATAGGGATGGTACTTCCCGCCAGTTCCGGCTCGTTTTTCAGCAGCCGGTCCTGCAGGATGCGGCTCGATTCCTCAATATCGGGGGTAGGCATCAGCAGAATCACATGATGACCGGCCAGCGCCTGTTTCGCCCGTTCCAAATAGCCCTGATCGGCGTAGACGGAATGGCCGGCTCCAAACGCGATGATGTAGTCCTGCGGATAATCCGCCAGCACCCGTTCGACCCCGTGAATATCAAAGGGTTTCCAGTATTCGACCAGTGCGGGGAAACCCTGCTCCCGGCGTAGCTGTCTGGCATAATCCGGGTCGTAGCCGATTTCTGCATAATAATCCCAGCGCAGGTCATCCAGCGCGGCAACGGGCAGGTTCAGCCGCTGGCCTAACAATTCGGAGACGGTGGTTTTGCCGGCTTTACCGGGGCCAATGAGAATGATGTTGTTGCTAATGCTCATGATGCGACCTGTCGCTCATTCGATATACCCCAGCGCCCGCAGGTTGTCTTCGACCGACGGATCCATCTCACCGAAGCCATTTGTGCCGGGGCGCTGCGCCGTGCTGGTCTGGATGAACTGGGCGATGCGGGCCTGCAACCGCTGGGTGATGCCGGGCTGGTCGGCGGCGAGATTGCGCACTTCGGTCGGGTCGGCAACGGTATCGAACAACCCTTCGACCTGATCGTGTACGGTGGTCAGCTTATGGATGCCATCGTAGACGCCGCGCCGCACCTGCCGCAGCCGCAGCTTTTCGATGATGGGCGGATTGCGGTGTTCCAGCACATTGAGGAAGGTTGTTGGCGGGAAGGCCTCAGAAAAGACGATGCCGTTTTCCGGGTCCGGGCGGCCATTGGTGGCGCGCAGCAGCGACAGGCCGGCGACATCCGCGTTGGGATCGGCTTCATCCAGCGGCGGCGCGATGCCGGTGATGTCCAGCACCGTATGGAAGATACGCCGCGTCGAAACATTGGTCTGAATGTGTTTGCCGGCCGGGAAGCGGCCTTCCGGGTCGTGGATCAGCAGCGGGACATGCACCAGTTCCTGATGCACGACAAAGCTGTGCCCGACATACTGGTGATCGCCGTGTGCTTCGCCATGATCGGCGGTGATAATCACCAGCGTATCATCCAGCACACCGGCCGATTTCAGATAATCGAACAGCCGGCTGAGAAGATGATCCTGATACAGAATTTCGGCGTCGTAAAAGTCGGTCAGCGTCTGCTGCTCCCAGTCGCGCAGCGGCGGATCGGTCGGGCTGGCCCAGCGTGCGGCTTCCTTATTGAACCGCTGCATGAAACGGTAGGCATGGCGGCTGCGGCGCAGTTCCGGCGCGACTCGATCCAGATAATCCTGCGGCGGGCGATAGGGCAGATGCGTGCCCATCAGGTTAAGGAAGGTGAACAGCGGGCGATCCGCGCCGCCGGCCCGGTGCTGCCGGATGTAGGCGATTACATCGTCAATCGAGTGGGCTGTCTGCCCCTTGTAGTTGATGAAGCGTGTCCACAGCGGAACCAGCAGCGGATTCATCGACACGCGAAACAGCCAGTCGGAATGCGCGAAACGATTCTGGACAGGCCGGGCGAAGCGCCGCCAGCGTTTGCTCAGTTCGCGGCGCAGCGGCCCGCGCAGTTTCCCGAACGGGCGGGTGACTGTCGCCCCGGCATAGTTGTAAAAGTGATCGAAGCCGCGCTGGAGGCCGTGATTCAGCACACCCACCAGCGGGTTGTTGCAAAAGGCGACGGTATGATACCCGGCTCCCTGCAGGATTTCCGCCAGGGTGGGATGCATCCCCGAAAGCTGGCTGTAGCCCTGGGTGACCTGATGCGTACCGGGATACAGGCCGGTGAACATCGACGCATGAGAGGGTATCGTCCACTGAGCCGGGGCAATGGCCCGCTCGAACACCGTCATGCGCTGCGCGAAATCGTCCAGCGCCGGCGATGTCTCCCGTTGGTAGCGATAAAGCGAAAGGTGGTCGCGGCGCTGGGTATCAAGGACGATGAACAGGATATTTGGCTGGTTGTGAGACTGCATAGGTTAACACTTTCCTGACAAATCCGGCTAATTATACCAGTCTCTGAGATTTTGGTCGGGCTTTCTTTCCCGGCGATCATTTTCGGCTTGCCACGCAGTTTATTACCGACATTTCAATTTGCAAACCAATCCTAAAGCCAACCTTTATATTGTGGAATGCGTCAGTCACAGCTTTTATTCTATACTGGGGAAGGAAGCTCACCCGGAGGTATGGGGGGACGAAATCATGCTGGAACAGACATTCCACACGGGGGACGATTACTACGACATCGAAGTGGCGATCTGCAACGGGCATTTCGATTATGCCCGCGAACGCCTGCGCGATATTATCCAGGCTGGAGCGGATGCCGAAGCATGGTATCTGGCGGCGCTGGTTGCCCATACGCCGGCGCAGCGCATCAGCCTGCTGGAAAAGGCGCTGGCGCTTAACCCCGATCATAACCGCGCGCGTCTGGCGCTCGAAGACGCACGTCGCAGCAGTACGCCCGCCTCCGAAAGCCAATCGCTGCTGGCGCGTCTGCAACATCTGTTCCGGCGCAGCATGGCCTGATTCCCGCGTTTGAGTAAAATGGAAACAGACATCCATATTCAGAAGCCTGAAGGGCGGCGAGTTCCTGCCGCCCTGATACAGCTTTTGATGAAATGGTGAAACTGATCGATCATCAGAGCGAAGGGGTACGCGATGGCATTTGCCGTGATTGCCGGGTTGGATTACGACTCGCCAGTCGTCGAGTTCAACGTACGTCCGGAACCGGGAACTGCCCCGGATGTCGTGTTATTCAAGGCCCGGAAAGGCCCGGATAAACTCGAGATTCTCGACGTACAGCCAGATAATCAGGGGATCAAACAGCCCAACGGCGAGGTGTATCAGTGGTTCAAGCTCAGGTTCAGTGACGGGCGGGAAGGCTGGCTGCGCAGCCATATCCTGACTATCGAAGGTGACCTGACTCGCTTTGGTTACGGTGTGATTGCCAGGGCGACCTATGCCTACAGACTGATGCGCATCGTTTCGGCGCTGGCCGTGCCGCCACCGCCCACCCCGGCAGCACCCGCGCCAGAGATTCCGCCGCCGGCCCAACCGGTGACTCCGCCACCAGCACCTGTGCCGCCACCGCCGCCCGCGCCGACGCCCATCACGCCCACGCCGCCGCCATCCGTTGAGGCCGACCTGTGTACCGGGACCGTCACGGCCCCACGCGGCGCTAATCTGCGGCGTTCCCCGGTCACCGGCGATTCGCTGGCGATCATGCCGTTCGAGTCGGTGGTTCGGGTGCTGGAAATCAGCGCGATTGCGGGGGAACCGCTGCGCTGGGTGCGTGTGGAGTACGAAGGGAGCGAAGGCTGGATCCGCGAGGATTTGCTGAGTTACAGCGGTGACTGCGCCCGCTTCAACCTGCCCGTGACTTCTACCACCCCGGCGCGCCCGGTGGTTTTCGCTGAATATACGGGCACGGCACTCTATCCGGTTCCGCTGGCGCGTTTTCGCTTTATACGCGGCTTTACCGGCCATCAGCCCAATCATCCGGGCGTCGATTTCGGCGGTGATGAGGGGGAAGTGATTCGCGCAGGACCAGTCGGCGGGCTGGTTGTGGCGTCGAAAGAATGTCGGCGCTGCAATGTTCCCGGAAAGCCAAGTACGGTGCTGCAGGGTTTCAGGCTGGAGGACCCGAGTATCTTCAACGATGAAGGGTGGAATTTCGGCTTTGGGCACTACATGATCGTGCGCTACCTGCATCATCAGCTTCCGCCCAGCACACGGCAGGCGCTCGCCAGTCGCGGGATGCCCGGCGCGCACATTTACGCCATGTACGCGCACCTCAGCCGGCGCGACGTGGATGTTGGTACAGTGCTGGAGCCATTTCAGCCGTTCGCCTGCTGTGGCAACAGCGGCAATTCCAGCGGGCCGCATCTGCATCTGGAAATTCGGGCATCATCCAGCCCGATCTTTACCAGTTGGGCGGCTATCAGCAACGGCCTGATCGACCCGCTGCTGATGTTCGAGCGGTAGAGGCACGCTGCCAGCGTGAAATTCCTCTTGCAAACGCAGGTGAATCGGCTATACTTGGATTCACTAATCGGGCAATTAGCTCAATTGGCAGAGCACTCCTTTGACGTGGGAGGGGTTAGAGGTTCGAGTCCTCTATTGCCCACAA
>Ga0079224_100006484_pt1 | contig 15512 bp, 10 predicted proteins | sample Stecom2015_FD_80414 | JGI IMG/M metagenome (GOLD analysis project Ga0079224, IMG submission 80414) | Agricultural soil microbial communities from Utah to study Nitrogen management - Steer compost 2015 | ecosystem: Environmental > Terrestrial > Soil > Agricultural land | place: USA: Utah...
CACACCTCGGGGGGCGCTTCGCTCCCGAACGCTTGCGTTCCGAGCCCCCTCGGCGCGCACCCACGCGCTCGCCCCGATCATTTGAGCTCGCTTTGTCGTAACGACGGCTAGCGCGGGTGGGCGGGGCGCCGACGCGCTCGACCCGACTCGTCTCGCCTCTCGTTCTCCGCGGGCGACGGCTGGCGCGGCGGGTGGGTGGCCACGCGCTCGACCCGAGGGTGAACCCCTACCCGCGCGCGGCCGCTGCTTCGTCCTGGCGCTGGCACGGCATCTGCATCCTTCCGGGTGCTGATCGCAGGTCGGGGCGGCAGTCTTGCCGCCCATCTTTCCGCACCGGTGTCCCGGCACGCTCGGCTGCCGGGCAGGAGCCAGCCCCCGATGAAACGTCTTTCCCATGGAACCCTGATCGCCTTTTCCCTTGCGGCCGCGTTGACCGCGTGTGGTGACGACGACGGGACCGGACCCGACGAGACGCCCGCGAGCATCGAGGGGACGGTGGAGGAGACGACACCCGGGCCGGCGACGTCGACCGCGCCCGCCGCGGCGCCCGGTACCGATGCCGAGTCGGTGACGGCGGTGACGATCGGGGCCGACCGGTCGCTGACGGAGGTGGCCGAGACGGCGCCCGAGGTGGACGCGACCTACGTTCTGGACTCCGTGCCGGCCGGGCTGGCGGACCTGGCGGTGGTGGCGTACGTCGGCGACCGGGATGCCGGACGGGTCCTGATCCACGGGTCCACCACGGCCGGAACGATCCTGGAGGCGGCGCCGATCAACTACGAGACCACGGTGGAGGCCCCCACGTCCGCTGATCGCGCGGCCCCCTTTATTTCGGACGCGTCGGCCGCATCTTTGGCGCACACCCTCATGCGGATGCGACGATGACGACGGTCTACCTGAACGGCGAGTACCTTCCGAAGCCGGACGCCCACATCTCGGTGGACGACCGCGGGTTCCTGCTCGGGGACGGCGTCTACGAGGTGACCCCGTTCTACGGGGGTGTGCCCTTCGGGATCGAGGGACATCTCGAGCGGCTCCGCCGGGGCCTCGACTGGATGCGCATCCCGCTCGACGTGCACGCGCTCGAGGACGTGCAACGGGAGCTCGTCGTGCGAAACGATCTGACCGATGCCGACCGGGCGCTCGTCTATCTGCAGGTCACCCGGGGGGTGGCGCCGCGCACGCACTACTTCCCCACCGTCGCGGTGACACCCACCGTGTATGCCTATGCCGCGCGCTGGAGCCGCCCTCCGGACGAAGTCTGGACGCGCGGCTTTCGCGCCATCACCGTTCCCGACCGCCGCTGGATGCAGGTGGACGTGAAGACGATCTGCCTGCTGCCGAATGCGATGGCATACCAGGCGGCCCGCGACGCCGGGGTGGACGACGCCATCCTCGTCCGCGACGGCGTCGCCATCGAGGGCGCTCACCAGAACTTCTGGGCCGTCTTCGACGGAACGGCGGTCACCCATCCGCGCACGAACCTCATCCTCGCGGGCATCACGCGCGGCGAGGTCCTGACCGTGGCGCGCGAGCAGGGGATTCCCGTCGAGGAGCGGGCGATCGCCGTAGAGGAGCTCTCCCGCGCTGACGAGCTGTTCTTCACCGGCACCACCGGGGAGGTCCGTCCATGCGTGCAGGTCGACGGGCATCCGGTCGGTGACGGCGCCGTCGGCCCCGTGACACGGGCACTGTCGGATGCGTTCCTCGCGCGCGTGCGCTCGGTGAGGGAGGCGGGGCGGACGGCGGTCGGCTGAGCGGGCCCGGCGTGATCCCCTCGCTCGGGCTCGGCACCGGCGCTCGCCGAGCCGGCGTGATGCTCGGGCTCTTGCTCGGCGCGTGCCTCCCGGAGACGGTGCCGGGAATCTCCGGTAGGGTAGATCTCGCGCCGCCGGGTGCGGACGCGATTCGCCTCGTCTACCTCGGCTCCGGCGGCTGGCTGATCGAGCACCGCGGCGAACAGATCCTGACTGCTCCGCTGTTCTCGAACCCGGATATCGTGCGGACCGGGCTGGCCGGGATCGAGGCGGACACCGCCGCCATCGACCGCCACATGGGGCGATACGACGTCACCGACGCACGCGCCATCCTCGTGGGTCACGCGCACTACGATCACCTCATGGACGTGCCGCGGGTCGCCTCGATCCATGCGGTGCGCGCGCGGATCCTCGGCAGCCCTACCACCGCGAACACACTGGGATTCTGGTCCGGCCTGGCCGACCGCATCGACGTCGTGGACGAAGCGGCGACGGCGGATCAGGAGACCGTCGGCCGCTGGATCCGGTACGGGGATCGAGTCCGCGTCATGCCGCTCCGGTCGAGGCACGGTCCCCACCTCTACGGAATCACCCTGTACCGGGGGTCCATCGACACGCCGCTTCGGGAGCCGCCCCGTCGCGCGCCGGGATGGGTCGACGGGCGGACGCTCGCGTTTCTCGTCGACTTCCTCGAAGACGACGGGGAGATTGCGTTCCGGATCTACTACCAGGACGCGACGGCGCCGCCACCGCTCGGATTCGCCCCGGATGCGCTCGTCGCCGCCCATCCCGTCGACGTGGCGATCCTGGTGCCCGCGACCTTCGAGGAGGTCGACTGGCATCCCGAGGCGCTCGTCGCGAACCTGCGGCCCCGCCGGATCCTGCTCGGGCACTGGGAGGACTTCTTCCGGCCGGTGGACGAGCCAGCCGTATCCGTGCCGCTCACGGACATCCCGGAGTTCGAGAGGCGGCTCGCCCGCGTGTTCGACGGCCCGGTCTGGAGGCCGGACCGTTTCACCGAGTTCCGGATGCCCACGGCCCGGGCGGGCGGGTGACGGCGGCCGGGAGCGCCGGACCGCGGGCGACGGGCCGGCACGGGCGTCTGGGCGAGCTCGCGCGCCTCTTCCTGAAGCTCGGCGTGATCGCCTTCGGCGGCCCCGCCGCACACATCGCGATGATGGAAGACGAGGTGGTCACGCGCCGCCGATGGATCGACCGGCAGCACTTCCTGGACCTGATCGGCGCGACGAACCTCATCCCCGGCCCCAACTCCACCGAGATGACGATGCATGTCGGCTACGAGCGCGCCGGCTGGCCCGGCCTTGCGGTCGCGGGCACGTGCTTCATCGTGCCGGCGGTGCTCATCACCGGGTTCTTCGGGTGGCTCTACGTTTCGTACGGTGCGCTGCCCGTCGTGGAGCCCTTCCTCTACGGCATCAAACCGGCGGTCATCGCGGTGATCCTCGGTGCGGTGTGGCGTCTCGGACGGCCGGCGGTCAAGGACTGGCGCTTCGCCGTGCTGGGTGTGGCCGTGGCTGGCGCGCTCCTGATGGGCGTAGGCGAGATCACCGCGCTGCTCGTGGGTGGCCTCGTCGGCATGCTGTGGTTCCGCGCCTCCCGGAGCGAGGGGTCCGAGACGGCGGAGCGCTACGTTCCGATCCTGTTCCTGCAGTCGACGCCCGGCAGCGCCGCCGGAACCGTTTCGCTCGCCGGACAGTCCGCCGCCGTCGGTGTCGCCGGCGCCACCGCCGGCAGCGTCTCGCTCGGAAAGCTGTTCCTCTTCTTCCTGAAGGTCGGCTCCGTCCTCTACGGCAGCGGGTACGTGCTGATCGCCTTCCTGGAGGGCGGGCTGGTGGCGGATCGCGGCTGGCTCACGCAAGCACAGCTGCTGGACGCCATCGCGCTCGGCCAGTTCACCCCTGGCCCGGTGCTTTCGACGGCGACCTTCATCGGGTACGTGCTGGAGGGCGTGCCCGGGGCCGCGGTGGCGACGCTCGGCATCTTCCTTCCGTCGTTCGTCTTCGTGCTCCTCCTCAACCCGCTGATCCCGAGGCTCCGGCGCTCCGTCTGGATGTCCGCGTTCCTGGACGCAGTGAACGTCGCCGCGCTCGCCCTCATGGTCGCCGTCACCATTGAGCTCGGAGCCGCGGTGCTCACGTCAGCGCCGGCGTGGATCATCGCGTTGGGAGCCGCGCTCCTGGTGGTGCGCTTCCGGACCAACGCGGTGTGGCTGGTGCTGGGGGGCGCGCTGGCCGGGCGGGTCCTCTGGGCGTGGTCGGCCTGACCGCACCGCGGCACCGGCATCCGAAGGACGCTCGGAGTGATCCACCGTCACCGCCGAGCGCGCCTCAGCCGCTCTCCTCCGGGATCGCGTCGATCAGCTGGTCGAGCGGCACCGGCTCGTCGGAGCGGAGGATCGACGTGCCGTCCAGATCCAGGAGGTAGAGCGCGAAATTGCCCTCTTCCACGCCGAACCGCTCACGGGCCGCCTGCGCCTCCTCACGGGAGAGCGCGCGCTCCGCAGCGAAGGACGGGCCATCCTCGAAGATCCCGAACACCTCGAGATTCCACGAATCGACCTCCCCGGTGTCGTCCTCCAGGTAGAGCCGTTGCTCCTCGTAGCGGACGTCCCTGCCGCTCGGCGAAAAGACAAGGACGACGCGCTTCACGAAGTGGTACTGGTCGAGATCGAGGCCGACGGCCATGGTCCGGCTCCTGGTCGGGGTATCGCAGGGGGCCGGCCCATCGGACCGGCCGGCGTCTCCCCTGCCACGGTGCGCAGATGCCGTGCCATGCCGGCGGCGCCGTCGCGCATACCGCCGCCGTATCGGTGGCCCGCCGCCGTGCTCGCGCCGCCCCACCGTGCGGCTACGGCAGCGCCAGCGCCACCCACTCCGCCGCGCCACCGGTGTCGCCGATGGACACCACGATGTACTGCCTGCCGGCGTGCATGTAGGTCATCGGCGCCCCGGTCGTGCCCTGGTCGAGCGCCTTCTGCCAGACCACTTCGCCCGTCGCCTTGTCATAGGCGCGGAAGGTCCGCCCGCTGCCGGTCGTCCCGATGACGGCGTCGCTCCCTTCGCCGATGAAGAGCAGGGTGCGGGTCACGAGCGGGGCCGCGCGTCCGGAAACGCCGAGAGGGCCGACGTCGAGGCCCGCGAGCAGCGGGTGGTCCCGGGGCCCGTCGCCGTTCGCGGCCATCCAGGCATGCTCCCCCGTGTTCATGTCGATGGCCGTGATGCGGCCGTACGGCGGCTTGAAGATCGGCAGGCCGTCGATGTTCGGCACCGCGCTGTCCAGGTCCGAGCGGCCGGCGTACAGCATCGTCGCGTTGTCCGAGGTGGCCGGAGCGATCGCGTAAACGTCGGGCAGCTGGTGCGACACCGCGTAGTAGTAGCCGGTCTCCGGATCGAACGCACCGGTATGCCAGTTCCCCGAGCCCCAGATGCCGGGCCGCGCGAGCGTGCCCTGCGTTCCTCCGGGGCCGGGCATGGACGGGGGCGTGAAGATCGGGCCGAGCCGGAACGGCTCCACAAGCTCCAGCGCCCGGGCACGCAGCTCCGGGGTGAAGTCGATGAGGTCGTCCTCGGTGACGCCCTGCGCCCCGAACGGGGCGGGCTTGGTGGGGAAGGGCTGGGTCGGCGAGGTGCGCTCCCCCGGAACCGTCGACTGCGGCACCGGCCGCTCCTCGATCGGCCAGACCGGCTCGCCGCTCACCCGGTCGAACACGTACAGGAAGCCGGTCTTGCTCGGCTGCATCACGGCCCGGATGGAGCGGCCGTCCACCTCGATCTCGCCCAGCACCGGCGGGCCGACCGTGTCGTACTCCCAGAGGTCGTGATGGACCATCTGGAAGTGCCAGACGCGCTCGCCCGTCGCCGCGTCAAGGGCGACCAGGCTGTTCGAGAAGAGGTTGTCGCCCGGCCGGTGGCCTCCGTAGTAGGCGGCGGTGGGGGCCGACAGCGGGACGTATACCATCCCCGTTTCCTCGTCGGCGCTCATGCAGCACCAGGAGCCCATGTCGCCGGCCCACTCCCACGAGCCGTCCTCCCAGGTCTCGTTGCCGAGCTCCCCCTTGCGGGGCACCACATGGAACGTCCAGAGATGCCGGCCGGTGCGGGCGTCGTACCCGCGCACGTCCTCGGGCAGCGCCTCCTTGATCTCGCCGCTGTCTCCGGCCGATCCGATGATCCCGGCCACGACCACCACGTCGCCGATCACGATGGGCGCGAAGCTCCAGCGGAAGGCCTGATCCGGCTCCGGGCTGAGGAGCACGCGCCCGCCATCTCCGAATTCGGGCACGGGCGCACCGGACTTCGGGTCCAGCGCGTACAGCCACGGCTCCCGGGCCAGGATCAACCGCCGTTCCGCCCCCTCGCCCCAGACCGTCACACCGCGGTTCGAGCGCCCACGGACCCCCTCGAGCGTCGCTTCGAACGGCTCCTGGACCCAGATCGTCTCGCCGGTCCCGGGATCGAAGGCCTCGACAAGGCCCACGGCGTTCGACGAGTAGAGCACGCCGTCGAGGATGATCGGGGTGCTCCGCATGTACGCGCCCGGGGTGAGGTCCGGGAAGCGCTCCAGATACGATGGGTCCACGCCCGGCCGTCGCCACGCGATCTCGAGCTGCGACACGTTGCTCCGGTCGATCTGGTCGAGGGGCGCGTACCTCGTGAACGCGAGATCGGCTCCGTAGTAGCGCCAGCCGTCGCCTCCGGACTGCGCGGACAGCGTCCCGCCCGATGGAGCGAGCAGGGCGAGCCCCAGGGCGAAGCACAGGGGACGGATGACGGGGGCGGGAGCGAGCGGTGGTTCGTGGAGCGTGGGCACGCGACTTCCTCGGTAGGGGACGACGCATAATTCGAGCGGCTGCCGAGGCGGGGCAAGGTGCCCGCCTCGGCAGCGGCCCGTCAGCCCATGCTCACCCCGTCCGGCACCGGCGACGGGACGGTCGGTCGCTCCCGGTCCGCCCGATCCGCGTCGGACGCGCCGCCCGTGAGCCAGGCGGCGAGCCGCTCCGCCGCTGTGTTCAGGATCATGTAGGCGCTCGGTACCACGAAGAGGGTCAGGATCATGGAAATCGACAGCCCGCCGACCACCGCCACGGCCAGCGGGCGCATCAGCTCCGAGCCCTCGCCGATGCCGAGCGCCAGCGGAAACATGCCGGAAGCCGTCGTGAGCGTGGTCATGAGGATGGGGCGCATGCGCACCGCCCCCGCGTCGATCACGGCCTCCTCGCGGCTGAGGCCCCGCTCACGGCGGCCCTGCTCGATGTACTCGACGAGCAGGATGGCGTTGTTCACCACGATACCCGCGAGAAGGATCACTCCGAGGAGCACGGGCGCGCTCAGCGCCGTGCCGGTCGCCCACAACCCGACGCCGACCCCGACCAGGGACATCGGAATGGCCAGCAGGATCACCAGCGGGTTCACGATGCTCTCGTACTGGACTGCCATCACCACGAAGACCAGGAAGACCGCCATGAGCACGACGATCGTGAGCTGGCGGTTGTTCTCCCGGATCGCTTCCTCCTCGCCGGCGAACACCAGGCTGTAGCCGTCCGGCAGAGCATAGCCCGCGATGCGCGCGCGAATGGAGTCGTTCACGGTGCCGACGCTCGCCACCTCCGCGATCACGTCCCCGGTCAGCCGGAACTGCCGGTTCTGGTTCTCCCTCCGGATCTCCGTCGGCCCCATCACCATGTGCACGTCCGCGATGTCCCGCACGTAGACCGGCGCCCCGTCGGACATCCCCGGAAACAGCGCGATGGAGCCGATGTCCTCCGGGCCCACGAAGCGCTCGCGCGGGAACATGACGCGCAGATCGTACTCCTGGCTGCCGGCAGTGAAGCGCGTGGCGACCGTTCCGTCGAGCGCCGTGCGCAGCGTCTGCCCCACGGACGCCACCGAGAGCCCGAGATAGGAGGCGCGCTCCCGGTCCAGCTCGATGGAGAGCTGCTGGCTCGCATCCTCGGCGCTCGGCTCCAGGTTCTCGAGCCCGGGGACCCCCTGCAGCATGGCGAGGAGCTCATCGCCGATGGTCCGGAGCTGGTCCAGATCGTCGCCCTGGATGTTCAGCGCGACCGCGGATCCCGAGTTCGAGGTCCGCAGCCCGCGGATCCGGGGCGGCCGCACGAAGATCTGGGCGCCGGGGAAGCCGCGCGCGTCGATGCGGCTCTGAAGCTCCCGCACCCAGCCGTCCGCGCTCATGGTGCGCTGGCTCGCGGGCAGCAGCACCATGTCGAGGTTGCCTCGCCCCGCGCTCTCGTTGGTGGATCCGCCGAAGAGTTGGCCCCCGGCCGTCGTGAAGACGCTCACCACGTCGGGCATCTCCCGCACGATGCCCTCGATCTCCCGGGTCACCCGGTCGGTCTCGAGCGCCGAGACGCCCGGGGGCATCGTCACGGACGCGCTCACGCTGCCGTCGTCCACGGTGGGAAGGAACTCGCTCCCGAGGTTCCGGGTGAGCGAGAACGCCACCACGAGCGCCGCCACCCCCGATCCGACGACCGCCCATCGCCAGCGCACCACCCCCGGCATGACGCGGCGATAGAGGTCGCGCAGCCGACCGATCATCGCGTCGAACGCCACCAGCGGCTTCCAGTCGTGGACGCCGCTCTCGAACCGGATCTTGCCGAGCTGGGCCGAGAGCATGGGCACGACCGTGAGCGCCACGCCGAGCGACGCGAGGATCGCGAACGAGATGGTCAGGATGAGCTCGCGGAAGATGAGCGCCGCGAGCCCGGAGATGAGCAGGAACGGCACCACGGCGGCCAGGTTCGTGGCAGTGGACGCGAGGACCGCGCTCTGCACCTCCGCGGCGCCCTCGTGGGCGGCCTGCTCCGCGTCCTCGTTCCCTTCCTCCCGGTGCCGGAAGATGTTCTCCAGCATCACGATGGAGTTGTCGATGAGCAGCCCCACGCCGAGAGCCAGGCCGCCGAGCGTCATGATGTTCAGCGACACCTCCCCGAGCCCCATCATGATGAACGTGGCGAGGATGGCGATCGGGATGGCCGAGCCGATCACGACCGTCTTCCGGATCGAGCCCAGGAAGACGAAGACCACCACCATCGCGAGGAAGCCGCCCAGCGCCGCGGCCGACTGGACGGACCGCACCGACGTGCGGATGAAGTCGGCCTGGTTGCGGATGGTCCGGTACTCGATATCGGCCGGAATGAAGAACGACGACGCGAGGTTCTCGATCTGGCGCTCGACGCCCTCCGCCACGCCCACGGTGTTCGCGTTGGGCTGCTTACGGATCGACAGCTTCACGGCCGGGACTCCGTCGAGCCGGGCCCAGAGCCGCTGCTCGCGATGCGTGTCCCGCACGTCCGCGACCTCGGACAGCGGGATCCGGCCGCCTCCGCTCACCGGGAGCAGCACGGCGCGCACGTCGTCGACCGTCCGGAACTTGCCGGTCGTCTTGCCGATCACCTCGCGAGTGGGCGAGGCCACCCGACCGGCCGCCACGTCCTGGTTGGCGGCCCGGATCGCCTCGATGATCTGCGAGACGGTGAGGCCGTAGGAGCGGATGCGCTCCTGATCCAGGATCACCTGGATCTCGCGGATGAGGCCGCCGGAGATGTCCACCGACGCGACGCCTTCGGTGGTCAGCAGCTGCGGCCGCAGCCGGTACTCGACCCAGTCGCGAAGCGAGACGAGGTCTCGCGTGTCGGAGCTGAACGCCACTTCGTACACAGGCATCTGCTGCGGGTCGAACTTGAAGATCGTCGCCGGATCCGCTTCCTCCGGCAGGCGGCCCCTCGCGCGCTCGAGATTCTTCGCCGCGTCCTGCAGCGCGAAGTCGATGTCCGTGCCGTACGCGAAGCTCAGGTTCAGCCCCACCTGCCCCTCGCGGACCTGCGTCTCGATGCTGACCAGATCCTCCGTGGCGGCCAGGGCGGCCTCCAGCGGCTTGGCTACGGTCTCCTCCATCACCTGGGGCTCGACGCCCCGGTTGTTCACGTTCACCCGCACCTGCGGATAGACGATGTTGGGGAGGAGGTCGAGGGGAAGGCCGGAAAGGAAGAAGAAACCGAGGACGAGCACGACGGAGGTGAGCATGGTGGTGCCCACCGGCCGGCGAATGGCGAGGCTCGGGAGCCCCTTGCCCACGGTGCGACCCCTGATCTTCATCATGCGCCCGCCTCCGCCGGGATCCGCCGCGACCCGGTCGAAGTCGAGATCACGCCCGACTCCGGGCCCGCCATGATACGCACCTCCGCGCCGTCCCGCAGGCCATTGTTGCCGGTGACCACCACGACCTCCCCCGCTGTGAGACCGGAAAGGATCTCCACGCGCCCCTCGGACGTGAGGCCCGTTTCGACGCTGCGGCGCACCGCTCGCCCTTCCTGCACGACGAAGACCGACTGGGCGCCCGCCGCCCCGACGACGGCTCCGCCCGGCACCATGACCACGTCCGCCCGTTCCGCCAGGTCGAAGCGTATGCGAGCGAGGAAGCCAGGACGCACCAGCCGCCCGGCTCCGGTATCGAGCGCGACCTCGACCGGCACGAGCCGCGTATTGGGGTCGGCCGAGGGGAAGACCCTGCGGATGCGGCCTTCGAGCACGCGGCCGGGGAACGCGTCCAGGCTCACGTGCGCGGCCTCACCGACGTTCAGCTCCACGACGTCGAGCTCGGATACGCCCACCCGCACCACGAGCGTGGACACGTCCCCCAGCGTGAAGAGCCGGGTCTGGTTGCCCACGACGTCACCGGCCTCCACGTGCTTCGCCAGCACCACTCCGGCGATCGGGCTCCGCACGGTCGCGTACCCGATTCGCGTGCGGAGCTGGTCGAGCTGTGCCGTTGCCGCGGCGTACGCCGTGCGGTCGCGCTCGTACTCCGGGAGCGTGATCACCCTCCGCTCGCGAAGCTGCTCGGCCCGCTGGAACGCGGCCTCCGCGACCTGGAAGCCGGCTTCGGCGGCCGCCAGCTGCGCCTCGAGCTCGCGCTGGTCCACGCGGGCGAGAATACCGCCTTCGGCCAGCACGTCGCCTTCCTCCACCTCCACGGAAAGCAGAGCGCCGGAGGTCTGGCTGTTCACGCCCACCGTCCGGATCGGCTCGACGACCCCGGAAACGGTGACCCCACGTGAGACGGCCCCGGTCTCCGCCGCGATCGTCTCCACAGGTGTGGGAGCGGCCGCGCCGCCCCGGCCGCCGCCGGGTCCACCCGCCGCTCCGCCATCGCCGCCGCACGCCGCGATCCCGAGCGCCATCACGACTGCGGCCGCCGGCCGACCGCCCGACCACCGCCCGCGAGCCCGGATGCCGGGCGCTTTCGAAACGTCAGACTTCATCGAGAGGTTCTCCGAGTATGGCCTCGAGCCGCGCGACCGCGCTGCCCAACTCCTGGCGCGCCCGCACGGCGGTGACTTCGGCGTCCGCCAGCGCCACCTGGGACGCCTGCAGCTCCAGGATGGTCGTCGCGCCGATCTGGTACCGCTCCTCCTGCACACGGAGGTCCTCCCGGGCGAGCGTGACCGACCGCTCCGAGATCTCCGCGCGCCGGGATGCCGCTTCGATGTCCTGCACGGCCGACTCGACCGCGACCCGCGCGCCGAGCGTCGCGTCCAGCGCCACCGCCTCGGCCAGTCGCTGCTGGGCTCCCGCACGGGACAGAGCCGCCTCGCGCTGGAAGCCGTTGAAGAGCGGGTAGGAAGCGATCACGCGGAAGCTCCAGCTCTGCTCCCGCGGCGGAAACTGGAAGGCCGTCCAGTCGTAGCCGCCGGTCACCCGCACGCTCGGGAGATAGGGCGTCATGGCCGCCAGCCGGTCCGCCCCACGACTGCGGAGGGTCGCCTGTGCCGCGAGCACAGAAGGAGAGACCTGGAGCGCCCGACCCACCAAAGCCTCGGTTTCGGGCAGGTCGGGTGCCCGGGACGGCAAGGACGCCTCCGCGGGCCATACCTCCTCCTCGGAGCCGATCTGCCGGCCGAGCTCCAGCGTGCTCCGGCGCAGCGCGGAACGCGCATCGACCAGGGCCAGCTCGGCGTTCCCCACCTCGATCTCCGCGCGGAGCTCGTCGGACGTGGTCGCGGTGCCCAGATCGAGCCGCGCCCGCGCGAACTCGAGCTGCTGCTCCGCGCGTGCGAACCGCTGCTCGGCGACCGTCAGGAGGTCCGCGGCGGCGGCGGCGGCGTAGAAGATCTCCGTGGTGCCGAGCACCGTCTGGAAGCGCTGCGCCCGCTCCCGCGCCTCCGCTGCGTCCACGTCCGCGCCCGCGCTGCGGAGCCCGGCCAGGCGCCGCCCGCCCCCGAAGATCTCGTAGGATGCCTGCAGCTGAGCGGTGTAGTTCTGTGACACCAGCTGTCCGGTGGTCTGATCGAATCGCTGGTTGCTCGAGTTCGAATACGTACCGTTGAGCGCGAGGCTCGGCAGGAGCGCCCCGCGGGCCTGGAGCCGGTCGGCACGGGCGCCCGAGGACTGGACGGCCGCCTGCACGGAGGCAGGATGGTGCTCGATCGCGAGACGGATCGCCTCCTCGATGGTGACCGCGCGCGCGCCCTCCTGGGCCGCCGCGGCGTCCGGACGAGCGAGCGAGACGGCCATGGAGCCGAGCGCGATCAGAAAGCGCCACCGACGGACGCGGCGGCGCGTTGGGACATTCGACATGTGCAGGAAGCGGCAGGGAACGCCGCGCTTCGGGCGTCGTGAAGAGCTGGACGGTCGTCGAGCCGGACCCCTCCTAGACTCGCCGCTCCGCATGAATGTTAAGCTCGGCGCGGCCCCGGGCCGGTCACGGGTAGAGCAGGTAGGCGCTTCGGGTGGCCGTGAACGCCCGCGCCTGCTCGTCCCACGCCTCCGTCAGCTCCTCGACCGACCGCCCGGCCTCGATCCCGAGGCGGAGCGCGTCGGTGCCGGCAAGCCGGTCCATGTGCGCGACGTTCCACGTCCATCGATCCCCGGACATCCGGCGCGCTTCGATGAGCATGGCCACGCCCACTCGCGGCGCGTCGAAGGACGCTTCCCCGGGCACCACGCGGACGCCGTGCACCTCGACGCCGTCGAACTTCCCATCTCCGGCGCCGCGTGGTGTGAAGGTGGCCGGCTCGAATCGCACGCTCTCGAGCCCCCGCGCGTTCAGCCGCTCGGCGAGCAGCGCTCCATCCAGCCACGGCGCGCCGACCCACTCGAATGCGCGGTCGGTTCCGCGCCCCACGGACAGGGGCGTCGCCTCGAACAGGCAGGTCCCCGGGTAGGCCAGCGCGCTCTCGAGCGTGCGGATGTTCGGCGAAGGCGGGATCCACGGGAGGCCGGTCACGTCGAAGGTCATGGCGCGGGTCAGGTCGGCCACCGGCACCGTGTGCAGCGCCACCTCGATCCCGAACTCGCCGACGTAGAGCCGCGCGAGCTCCGCGGGCGTCATCCCGTGGCGCATCGGCACCGGGTACAGCCCCACGAACGTGCTGAAGGCCGGATCGAGCACGTTGCCCTGGACGGTCGCGCCGCCGAGCGGGTTCGGACGGTCCAGCACGACGAACGGGATTCCGTGGCGGCCGGCCTCCTCCATCGCGTAGGCCATCGTGTAGACGTACGTGTAGTAGCGTGCGCCGATGTCCTGGAGATCGAAGAGCAGCACCTCGATGCCTTCGAGCATCTCCGTGGTGGGCCGGCGCGTTTCGCCGTACAGCGAGTGGACGGGCAGGCCGGTGCGGGTGTCGGTGCGGCTGGTGACCGATTCTCCGGCTTCCGCGCGCCCCTCGATGCCATGCTCGGGCGAGTACAGGGCGACGAGATCGAGCTCCGGATGCTCGGCCAGCCGGTCGATGGAGGATCGTCCATCGCGGTCGACGCCCGTGTGGTTCGTGATCAGCCCGACGCGTCGCCCCCGGACCAGGTGGAGGGAATCCGACAGCAGGACGTCGATGCCGGGACGGACGACGACCGTTCCGCCGGCATCCGCCAGCCGGGCATCGGCGCCGGACGCTTCCGGCCCCCCGCAGGAGACCGCGAGCGTGAGCGCCCAGGCCGTGACGAGGCCGCGGAAGAACCTCCGCGATTGTGACGGTGTAGACGAGCCCGTAACTTCCGCCTCGCCCCCGGCGCGCCGGCCCTGTATCTCGCGCTCAGCCTGGATCATGCGGCAACGATGGTCGCGGCGCCGGGTGCCGTCAACGAAACATTTCGCGGCCCCCGATCCTATGCCGTATCGATTCGCCCGCCGACGTCCGCTGGACCGTCGGGCCTGGTTGGCGCTCGTCGCCCTTCTTCTGTTGCCCGCGTGCGCGGCGCCGGTTCCGTTCGTGGGCGGGAGCGGCGGCGATCCCGTCGTGGCCGACGGCATTCCCAAGGAGACCGTAGGCGCGCCGGTCCTGGACGACGCGGCGGCGCGCGCGGACTCACTCGACGGGAACGGCGGCGGGGCGGGGACCGGAGCCACCGCGGAGGCCGGCACCGCCCGCGTCGACGAGGCCCTCGACTCGATCATCGCCGAGCGGGTCGATTCGCCCCCGGTCGTGCCCGAGCCCCCCCGGCCGTGGGCCGAGGTGACGCTGGAGGGGATGACGCTCCGCGAGAAGGTCGGTCAGCTCCTCATGCCCTGGGTGCTGGGCGACTACGCGCCGGCCGGCTCCGCGAGCCACGAGCGCATCGTGGGCTACATCGAGGAGCACGGGGTGGGCGGCGTGATCATGTCGGTCGGCCAGCCTACCGAGGTCGCGGTGAAGCTGAACGATCTCCAGAAGCACTCGAAGGTGCCGCTCCTCGTGGCCGCGGACCTGGAGACCGGGGCCGGCTTCCGCATGCGCGGCGCCGTGCACGTGCCGGGCAACATCGACCTCGGGGGCGCGACCGACTTCCCGTCGCAGATGGCCGTCGGCGCAGCGGGCGATCCCCAGCTGGCGTACGAGATGGGGCGGATCACGGCGCTGGAGGCGCGTGCGGTGGGCGTGCACGTCCCGTTCGCCCCCGTGCTCGACGTGAACAACAATCCCGAGAACCCCATCATCAACGTGCGGGCGTTCGGCGAGGATCCCGCCGAGGTGGCGCTGATGGGGGCGGCCTACGTCACCGGCGTTCAGGACCACGGCGCGATCGCTACCGGAAAGCATTTCCCGGGTCACGGAGACACCGACACCGACTCGCACCTCGCGCTCCCCGTGATCCGCCACGACCGGGCGCGCATGGACGCAGTGGAGCTCCGGCCGTTCCAGGCGGCCATCGACGCCGGTATGGGGGCGATCATGACCGCACACATCTCCGTGCCGACGCTGACCGGCGGCAACCCCGACCCCGCCACGCTGTCGCCCTACGTGCTCACGACGATCCTCCGCCACCAGATGGGCTTCGACGGGCTCGTCTTCACCGACGCCATGGACATGAGCGCGATCGCCCGAGGGCGGACGGCGGCGGAGGCCGCGGTCCGTGCGGTCGAGGCGGGAGCCGACGTGATCCTGATGCCCGCCTCGGTGCCCGCGGCGATCAATGGCATCGTGACGGCGGTCGAGCGTGGCCGGATCCCCGAGGAGCGGATCGACCGGTCCGTGCGCCGCCTGCTGGCCATGAAGGTGTCCCTCGGGCTGGACACGCTCCGGGCCGTCCCGATCGACGGGCTGAAGGAGGTCGTGGGCATCCCTGCGCACAACGCCCTCGCTGAAGAGATCGCGCAGCGGTCCATGACCGTCCTCAAGAACGATCGTGGCCTGTTGCCGCTCCTCGGTACGCGCAACGCGCGCGTGCTCTCCGTGACCTATCGACGGTCGAGCGACATCCTGGCGGGCAGGTACTTCAACCAGCATCTGCGGTCCGTGTA
>Ga0079224_100006485_pt1 | contig 15511 bp, 15 predicted proteins | sample Stecom2015_FD_80414 | JGI IMG/M metagenome (GOLD analysis project Ga0079224, IMG submission 80414) | Agricultural soil microbial communities from Utah to study Nitrogen management - Steer compost 2015 | ecosystem: Environmental > Terrestrial > Soil > Agricultural land | place: USA: Utah...
GCGCAGGTCGAGAGCGACGGCGGCTACATTCGCGCACGCGCCGAGCGCCTGAAGGGAGCGCATCTGGTGCTCGAGACCGTGACAGTCACCGGAACCGAGAACCTGTTGATGGCCGCTACGCTCGCCGAAGGCGAGACCGTCATCGAGAACGCCGCGCGCGAGCCGGAAGTGGTGGACCTGGCGCAGTTCCTCATCGCCATGGGCGCCCAAATCAGCGGCGCCGGCACCGATCGCATCGTCGTGCAGGGGGTGGAGCAACTCCACGGCGCGAGCTATCAGGTGCTGCCGGATCGCATCGAGGCGGGCACGTATCTCGCCGCCGGCGCCATCACCGGCGGCCGCGTGCGCGCCAAGGGCGTACGGCCTGAGCATCTGGATGCGGTGCTCATGAAGTTCAGGGAGGCGGGCGCGGACATCGAGGTGGGCGAGGACTGGATCACGCTGGACATGCGCGGCCGCCGGCCAAAGGCCGTGGACGTGCGCACCGCGCCCTATCCTGCTTTTCCGACCGATATGCAGGCGCAATTCGCCGCGCTCAACACCATCGGGGAAGGGGCCGGCGCGATCACGGAAACGATCTTCGAGAACCGCTTCATGCACATGCTGGAGATGCGCAGGTTGGGAGCGGACATTCGCATAGAAGGCCCCACTGCGATCATCCGCGGCGTCCCGCGGCTGGCCGCCGCGCCGGTCATGGCGACCGATCTGCGCGCCTCGGCGAACCTGGTGCTGGCGGGGCTGGTGGCGGAAGGCGCGACCGAGATTCACCGCATCTATCACATCGACCGCGGCTACGAGTGCATCGAGGAGAAGCTCGAGCAACTCGGCGCGCAGATCAGGCGCGTCGCCGGCTGAGCGTCCGGCGCGGCGCGAGTTCACCTGCCTCAGTCGGTTGCTCGGCGTTCGCCGCGCGGCGGGCGCTCCTCGAGCATCGCCCGCAGGTCGAGCTGCAGCGCGCCGCGGCGTGCACGGATGTCGAGCGCCGAGCCCGGCGCCATCGCCGCTACACGATTCAGCGCTTCCTGCGCGTTGACGATCGGCTGGTTGTTGAAATGCGTGATCAAGTCGTTTGGTCGCAAGCCGGCCAGCGCTGCGGGGCCGCGCGGATCCACCTCGCTCACGAGCAGCGCGGCCGGTGGGTCGATGCCGAACGCCGCCGCGGCGGCGCGCGGCACATCCTCCGAGGAAACGCCCAACCAGCCGCGACGCACTCGGCCGTGCTCGAGGATCTGATCCATCACGCCGCGCACCATGTTCACCGGGATGGCGAAGCTGATGCCGTCGGTGCCGAGCGTCTGTGCAAGCACGGCGGTGTTGATGCCGATCAGCTCTCCTTCGACGTTGATGAGGGCGCCGCCGGAGTTGCCGAAGTTGATGGCGGCGTCGGTCTGGATGAAGTCCTCGAAATCCGTCACGCCCAGCCGCCCACGCCCAGTCGCGCTGACGATGCCCTGCGTTACGGTCTGGCTCAATCCGAACGGGTTGCCGATCGCGAGCACGACGTCGCCGGCGCGCAGGTCGTTGGAGCGGCCGAGCGGCATCACGGGCAGATCGTCGAGCGCAACGCGCAACACGGCCAGATCCGTGTCCGGATCGGCGCCCACGATCGTGGGCGTGGCGATGCGCCCGTCGGCCAGTTGTACGCGGATTTCGTCGGCGCCCTGGATCACGTGATGGTTGGTGACCAGATGACCGTTGCTGTCGACGATCACGCCTGAGCCGAGGCTTCCTTCGACTCTGCGGCGCACCTGCGGCAGGCGCTGTCGAAGCAGCGGATCTCCCGGCCCCGGGCGCACCGCCGCGCTGACGACTCGCGCCGTATAAATGTTCACGACGGCCGGGCCGGCGCGCGCCACCGCATCCGCGAACGAGCGGCGACGCTCGGGCTGCGCGGTCGCGACGGATGCGTCGACGGTGTTTGAGGCGCCCGCGGTTTGCGGCGCGCCGATCAGAGTGGGGCGCAGCAGCAGGACGAGCGCCGCCGCCGCGAGCCCGACTAGCGCCCACTTCAGGAAAAAGATGACGGTGTTTCGAAGCGTCGCCATGGTGCTGCGCGCCTTGCCGAACGGTCGCCGCTGCTTCAAAGCGGACAGACCCATATGTGTATAATGCGCAATTCCTCGGGTGTTCGATACTACGCACTCGGCCCAGGCGCATGGCTGTCGCTACATGAGCGGGGCTCCGTTTGCTCGCGGACGGCGGGTTTATGGGCGGAAGTCTTTGCGGCGGCGCGAACGAAGTAAAAAGGGCTGGCAGGCGGGCGGCGCAGCGGTTCGGGGCCGCGGTCGACGTGAATCATCTGGCGGAGATATGAGCGCAGAAGAGCAAGTAGACGGCGGCAGGCGTCATTTCCTGCTGGTCGCGACGACGGTGACAGGCCTGGCCGGGGCAGGGATGGCGGCCGTGCCGTTCCTCGCTTCCTGGAAACCGAGTGCGCGTGCGCAGGCGCTGGGCGCGCCGGTCGAGCAGGACATCTCCAAGATGGAGGCGGGCGCGGTTCTCAAGGTGACTTGGCGCGGCCAGGCCATCTTCATCGTGCGACGCACCCCGCAGATGCTCGAGACGCTCGACAGTCCCGAGCTCCTCCGCCAGCTGCGCGATCCGGAATCGAAGGAATCGGAGCAGCCCGAGTACGCCCAGAACACCGCCCGCGCGCTGCGGCCGGAGTACCTTGTGTTGATCGGCGTATGCACGCACCTCGGCTGCGCACCGCTCAGCCGTCTCAATCCAGGCGACGCAGAGCTCGGGGCTGACTGGCCGGGCGGCTTCTACTGTCCTTGTCACGGTTCGAAGTTCGACGTGTCTGGACGCGTGTTCAAGGATGTTCCAGCGCCTACGAACCTGAAGATTCCCCCGTACCGTTTTCTGACCGATACAGTCGTGCAGATCGGCGTTGACGCGGAGGTCGCCTGATGAGCGCCGTGACTCCCACCACCTCCGCGCGCAGCTCCTCGCGCATGGCGGCGCTGGTCGATTGGATCGACGCGCGCTTCCCGATGACGCGTTTCATGAAGGAGCACGCCAGCGAGTACTACGCGCCGAAGAACTTCAACTTCTGGTACTACTTCGGTTCGCTCGCGATGTTCGTGCTGGTCGTGCAGATCGTCACGGGCATCTTCCTGACCATGAACTACAAGCCCTCGGCGGCCGAGGCGTTCGCCTCCGTCGAGTACATCATGCGGGACGTGGAGTGGGGCTGGCTGATCCGCTACCTGCATTCCACGGGTGCATCGGCGTTCTTCATCGTCGTCTATCTGCACATGTTCCGCGGTCTGATGTACGGCTCGTACAAGAATCCGCGCGAGCTGGTCTGGATCTTCGGCATGCTGATCTACCTGTGCCTGATGGCAGAGGCTTTCTTCGGCTATCTGCTGCCCTGGGGCAACATGTCCTACTGGGGCGCGCAGGTGATCGTCTCGTTGTTCGGCGCCATCCCTGGGATCGGCGAATCGCTGGTCGAGTGGATTCGCGGCGACTACTACATCTCCGACATCACGCTGAACCGCTTCTTCGCGCTGCATGTGGTCGCGCTGCCGTTCGCGCTCGTATTCCTCGTCATCGCGCATATTTTCGCGCTGCATGAGGTGGGCTCGAACAATCCGGACGGTGTGGAGATCAAGAAGCTCAAGGGGCCCGACGGCCATCCGGTCGACGGCATTCCATTCCATCCGTACTACACGGTGAAGGATCTAGTCGGCTTGATCGTGTTCCTGGCGTTTTTCCTGGCGGTGGTGTTCTTCGCGCCGGAGATGGGCGGCTACTTCCTCGAACACGCCAATTTCGATCCGGCCAACCCGCTGCAGACGCCGGAGCACATCGCGCCGGTGTGGCACTTCACGCCCTTCTACGCGATCCTGCGCGCGGTGCCGGATAAGCTGCTTGGCGTCGTGCTGATGGGCGCGGCGGTGCTCGCGTTCTTCTTCGTACCATGGCTGGATCGCTCAAAGGTCAAGTCGATCCGCTATCGCGGCTGGATCTTCAAGACATTCCTGTTCTCGTTCGCGGTGAGCTTCGTGGCGCTCGGCTATCTTGGCCTGCAACCCGCAACCCCCGTTTACACGAATGCGGCCAGGTTCTTCGGGGTCATCTATTTCGCATTCTTCTTCCTCATGCCTTGGTACACGAAGATCGATCCGACGAAGCCGACGCCAGAACGGGTGACCTATCATGCTCATTAAGAAAGCAGTCATCGCTTTGGCTGTGGCGCTGACCGCGCCTGCGGCCTGGTCAGCCGCTCCGGGCGGCGATGTGATACAGCGCGCCAACACCAACGTGTCCAACACGGCCTCGCTGCAGCGCGGTGCGCGCAATTTCGTGAACTACTGCTCTGGGTGTCACTCGGCGCGTTATGTGCGCTACAGCCGGTTGGCTGAGGACCTCGGTTTGAGCGAGGCGCAGGTGATCGAGAACCTGATGTTCACCGGCGAGCGCGTACACGACACCATACGCTCGGCTATTCCCGAGGAGGACGCCGCCCGCTGGTTCGGCGTGCCGCCTCCGGATCTGTCGCTGATCGCGCGCAGCCGGTCCTCCGACTATGTGTACTCGTTCCTCAAGTCGTTCTATCTCGATCCGAGTCGGCCCACGGGGGTGAACAATCTAGTCCTGCCGGGCACTTCGATGCCGCACGTGCTGTGGAGTCTGCAGGGCTACCAGGCCGCGGTGTACGACGGGCAGAGCGATGCGGCGCGCAACGCCGTGCACAAGCAGTTCAAGGGATTCGAACTGGTCGAGCCCGGTTCGCTCACCCCTGCGCAATACGACCAGTTTGTGCTCGACACCGTGAATTTCCTGGAGTACATCGCCGAGCCGATGGCGCTCGAGCGGCGCAGTCTCGGCATGCGGGTGCTGGCGTTTCTGTTCGTATTCTTCCTGCTCGCGTGGCTACTGAAGAAGGAGTACTGGAAGAACGTGAAGTAGTCGCGCGACGCCGCCGCGCGACATGATGCGCTGTACTCGAAGGTAGCGCCGCCGTGATGACCCTCTTCTCCAAGGCCGACGATCCGTGGAGCCACCGCACGCGGATCGTGCTGGCGGAGAAGGGCGTGCAGGTTGAGACCATCGACGTGCATGAGGGGGCCCTGCCCGAGGACCTGCTCGACCTGAACCCATATCACTCCGCGCCCACACTCGTGGATCGCGACCTGGTGCTGTACGACTCGCGGGTGATCATCGAGTACCTGGACGAGCGCTTCCCGCACCCGCCGCTCATGCCCATCGATCCGATTGCTCGCGCGCAATTCCGCGTGGCGCTGTATCGGATCGAACGCGATTGGTACGGTCTCGCCGAGCAGATCGAGAACATCGCGGATTACAAGGCGGCGCAGAACGCGCGCAAGATCCTGCGCGAAAGCATTCTCGCCAGCACCGACGTATTCAAGGCGCGGCCCTATTTTCTCTCCGACGAGTTTTCGCTCGTGGATGCGACGATCGCTCCCATTCTGTGGCGTCTGGCGCGCTGGGGGATCGATGTGCCGCCGCAATCGCAAGCCGTGAATCGCTACGCGAACCTCGTATTCTCGCGCCCGGCGTTTCATCGCAGTCTGTCGCGGGTCGAGCAGGAAATGCGCGCTTAGCGCGAGAGCGACGCGAGTCATGGCCGAGACGCCTCTGAGATCGCGCAGACCCTATCTGCTGCGTGCGATGCACGAGTGGATCACGGATAACAACCAGACGCCGCATATCGTGGTGGACGCAGCCGTGCAGGGCGTGGAGGCCCCGCGGCAATATGTGCAAGGCGGCAAACTGATCTTGAATGTGAGCTACGCCGCGACCAGCGGTCTGGCGCTGGGCAACGACGTCGTACGATTCCGCGCGCGTTTCGGCGGCGCTACGCACGATGTGGTCGTTCCAGTAGCGGCCGTGCTCGGCATCTATGCGCGAGAAACAGGGCAAGGCATGCTGTTTTCCGATCCGGAAGAGCCGCCGCCGCCGCCCGCCTCGGGCGAGACGTCTGGCTCAGGCGCCCCCGCCGAGCCCAAGCGGGTCAAGCCGACGCTGAAGGTGGTCAAATGACGATAGAGGGATAGGGCGGCATGCTCTGACCGCACGCTTTCCCGTCCTCACGCCCGCATATCGTCACGGATTCAGTCGCGTACTGCTCCAGGACGATACGTCGAACGATCCATCTTCGAGCCCTGTAAGCCGCCGACGCCATACGGCCCGATCGTGAATGCGGCCTTGCCCTTCGGCCCAGAGCTCGATGCTTTCTATCCACAGGCGATAGCCGCCCCAGTGCGGCGGGCGCGGCGTGGCGGCGTCCGCGGCGTCAGGGGGCACGCCCAGCCGTTCCTGCGCTTTCCGAACCTGCTCGAGCAGCGTCGCCCGCGATGCGAGCGGCTCGCTCTGCAGGCTCGCCCAGGCGCCGATCCGACTCTGCAGCGGGCGCGTCGCGAAGTACTGGTCGCTTTCCTCGGCGGGCGAACGCACCACGCGCCCTTCTATGCGCACTTGGCGTTGCAGCGCGTCCCAATGAAAGACTGCAGCAGCGCGCGGGTCGCGCAACAGCTCCCGTCCCTTGCGCGACTGATAGTTCGTGTAGAAGACGACGTAGCCGTGTTCAGCGCACAGATGCTTGCACAGGACGACGCGAGCGCTCGGGCCGCCGTCCGCGCCGACTGTCGCGAGCGTCATCGCATCGGGATTCGGCTGCAGCCGTAGCTCGCATGCCTGTTGAAACCAGCGGCGCAACAGCGACAGCGGTTCAGCGGGCAACGGTTCGGGCAGGCCTTCTTCGGCGGACATGGCGCGCGTCCAAAGTGGAGAGTGAACGGAATTATGCCCAAACATAGGCGCCTGCGTCGCTCAGCGATTCAGTGACAGTTCATCGCTTCGATCCGACCATGCGAACGCCTGATCGCAAAGGCGCAGACGAGGAGTCCGGCGAAATGAACATGGCGCTAGTGAGACCTACTGCACGAGGGACGCTGTCGGCGGCGCGAAAGCTGCTGATCGGCTTGTGCCTCGGCGCTGCGCTGAGCGCGGCTGCAAATGCAGGCGACGATCGGCGCTGGGACGAGAAGCGCTCCCACGCGTACTCATGGAGCGCGGATCATGATCGTCACCGCCACGCCCACGCCCGTGGCGGCGGCAAGGACCATCGCCGCAAGGCGCAGGACTGGCGTCATCGCGAAACGCGCCATCCGGCCGTGGTCCAGCACAGAGGACGACGCTGCAACGATCGGCGTCATCACCATGCAGTCCACTACCACGTCGCAGCGCGCGATTACTACAAGTACTACTATCCGCGGTACAGCTATTACGGGCCGCCGCCTGCTTCGCTGAGCGCCAGTGTGATCATCACCCTGCCGCTGTTCTGATCGACAGACCGCCCGAGTCCCCGCCGGATCCGCCGTGGACTCGGGCGGTCTCGACTCGGGAAAACCCTGCACGCGCCCTCGGGGCCGCGGCGGGCGTGCTTGCACCGGCCCTGGGCGGCCAGTAAAAGGGATGGCAGTCGCCCCTTCACCCACCGGCCCATGACCCTCGAAGCCATCCGCGAGCGCCTGAGCGCGCTCGACCGCCAGCTCATCCAGCTCATCGCCGAACGGCAGGCGCTGAGCCGCGAAGTTGCGCGGGCGAAACAAGCCGACGGCCGCGGCACACGCGATTTCGCGCGCGAACGCGACGTGCTGATGCAGGCGCGCGCAGCCGCCGAATCCCTCGACGTGTCTCCTGATCTGGCCGAATCCGTGCTGCGGCTCCTGATACGCGGCTCGCTCACCACTCAGGAGCGCATCCGGATTGCGGCCGGTGGACGCGGCGGCGGGCGCAGTGCGCTCGTGATCGGCGGCGCCGGCAAGATGGGACGATGGTTCGCGGAATTTCTCACCTCGCAGGGATTTGCGGTCACCGTGGCCGACCCGGGCGCCTCGCTCGAAGGCTTTCGTTGCATTGCGGACTGGCGCGGGGACCCGCTCGACTATGATCTGATCGTCGTCGCGACGCCGTTGCGCGTCGCCAACGTCATTCTGCAGGAGCTTGCCGCCCGCAAACCGCGGGGCGTGGTGTTCGACATTGGGTCGTTGAAGACGCCGCTGCGCGAGGGCATTGGCGCTTTGCGGGAGGCGGGCTGTCGCACCACGTCCGTTCACCCGATGTTCGGCCCGGATACGGAATTGCTTTCCGGGCGGCACGTGATCTTCATCGATCTGGGCGATCGGCAGGCGCTTGAGGAGGTGCAGGAGCTGTTCTCCTCGACGATGGCCGAACTCGTCGTGATGAGCCTGGATGAGCATGACCGCCTGATCGCCTACGTTCTCGGACTCTCTCACGCCCTCAATATCGCGTTCTTCACGGCGCTTGCCGAGAGCGGTGAGGCGGCGCCTCGTCTCGCCCAGCTGTCCAGCACGACCTATGACGCTCAGGTGGATGTGGCGAGCAGAGTCGCGGCGGATAGTCCCGAGCTCTATTTCGAGATCCAGTATCTCAACGATTATGGACGGGAATCGCTGCTTGCCCTGCGGCGCGCGCTCGATCGTCTGTGGCGTACGGTGAGCACGGGCGATGCGGCGGATTTCACGCGCATGATGCTGCAGGGGCGCGAGTATCTGGCCGGACGAGTCCGCGAGCGTTGAGCCCGTGCGCGATCTCGAAGCAGAGATCCGTGAACTGCGCGGCCGCATCGCCGCCCTGATCGAGGAAGCTGCGGCGAACGAGCGCTTGCTCAAGCGTAGTCAGGAAAGAGAGCTCGAGCTGCTGCAAGCCGAAGGGCTGGGGTCCCTTTTCGAGACCATCTGTCAGGGCTTGAAGACCTCCTACGCGCTGGAATGCGTCACGCTGCTGTTGTGGGATCCCGAGCACGAAGTGCGTCACCTGCTGCTCGCCGACGGCATGCAGGTCGAGAACTTTCCGCAGGTGATTTTCACCGACAGCGTCATTGGTATGGCCCCGCAGTTCAACTCTTTTCACCGGCCGTGGCTCGGACCGTACATGGGATGTGACCACCAGCTGCTGTTTCCAGGAACGAGCGGCGTCAAGAGCGTGGCGCTGATTCCGCTGCGGCGTCAGGACCGGCTGCAGGGCAGTCTCAATTTCGGCAGCGCCGACGAGAAACGCTTCTCGCGCCACTTGGCGACGGATTTCATGGCGCACCTGGGCGTAATCGCATCCTTTGCGATCGAGAACACGATCAACCGCGCCCGCCTGGTGCGCAGCGGCCTGACGGACTACCTGACCGGTTGGCGCAATCGCCGCTATCTGAATGCACGGCTGAAGGATGAGCTCGCCCGGGCGCAGCGGCAGGAAGGGAGCCTCACCTGTTTGTTGATCGACCTGGATCATTTCAAGCAGATCAACGACCAGCATGGACACCTGGTCGGCGACCTCGCGTTGCGTGAAGCCGCGCAGCGCGTCGATGCGCAGATTCGCGGCAGCGATGCGGCGGCGCGCTTCGGCGGGGACGAATTCGTGGTTCTGGCGCCCGGCGTGACGCGCGAGCAGGCGGCTGCGCTCGCCGAGCGCATCCGGCGCGCCGTCTGCGACGCTCCGCTGGAAGTCCGGCCGGGCGTGCAACTCGCCATGACGGTTTCGATCGGGGTCGCCGGGCTCACGGTCGCTCGGGATGAGAAGGATCTAAAGACGGTCGCGGAGCGCTTGCTGGCGGCCGCAGACGCCGCGCTTTACCGGGCGAAAGAGCTAGGCCGCAATCGAGTCGAGCTGGGCTGAGCGGCGTGAGACGCCCGACGCTTACGTGCGCCGCATCGCATGCTAGTATTCGGAATGCGATTCATTCGCAGTTAAGTAGGAATGCTCCAATGTCGATGAGGGTTCTTGGCGCGGCCGTGCTGTCGGCGTCGCTCGCGGTTGCCGGTTTGATGGGCTGCAGTCGCGCTCCGCAGGAGCTGGTCGTGTACTCCTCGCGCAACGAGCAGCTCATTAGGCCCATATTCGAGCGCTACACGCAGGAGACCGGGCAGCAGATCAGGTACGTCACTGATGACGCCGGACCTCTGATCGAGCGCCTCGCGGCGGAACGCGAAGGCTCGCCGGCGGACGTGCTGATCACGGTGGACGCCGGACACCTGTGGCATGCGGCTCAACGCGGAGTCCTGCAGCCGGTCGAATCGCCGGTGCTGCAGGAAAACATTCCGCAGCATCTGCGCGATCCAGGAAACCGCTGGTTTGGCCTGTCGCTGCGTGCGCGCACGATCGTGTACAGCCCGCAGCGCGTTCAGCCCGACCAGCTGAGCACTTATGAGGCTCTCGCCGATGAGCATTGGCGCGGCCGGCTGTGTCTGCGCACTTCGAAGTCCGCGTACAACCAGTCGCTGGTGGCCATGCTGATCGCGCAGCACGGCGAGCAGCGCACCGAGGAGATCGTCCGCGGCTGGGTGGCCAACCTCGCCACCGAGCCATTCTCGAACGACACGCAAGTCATGGAAGCGATCGTGGCGGGGCAGTGCGACGTCGGCCTGGTCAACACCTACTACTTCGGGCGATTGCAACGCGAACGAGCCGATTTGCCTCTCGAGCTGTTCTGGGCCGATCAGAACGGCGATGGCGTGCACGTGAACATCTCGGGCGCCGGCGTCGCCGCTCATGCGCCGCGATATGAGCAGGCGCGTCGGTTCCTCGAGTGGCTGTCGCAGCCGGAGGCGCAGGCCATGTTCGCGGGGGCGAACCTGGAATTTCCGGCGAACCCGGATGTGCCGGCCGATCCATTGGTCGCGGCGTGGGGCGACTTCCGGGCGAGCGCGCAGAATCTGGCGCAGGCTGGGGAGAATCAGGCGGCGGCGGTGCGGCTCATGGATCGCGTCGGTTATCGATGAGCCACTTGACTCGGGTCCGGTCGGACTGAGCGCATGGCGGTCGATGCAGCGGTTGTGCACGGTCACGCGCGCGGCGAGCGCCGCAGACGCTGGCCTATTCCCGCATTCGTACTGCTGCTGTGCGTGCCCGCCATCGCGCCGCTCGCGATCGTAGTCGGGTCGATCGCGGGTCATGACCCCGAAGTCTGGTCGCATCTCTCGCGCTATGTTCTGCCGGAGGTCGTGACGAACACCGTTCTGCTGGTGGTTGGAGTGGCGCTGGCGGCGGGTTGTCTGGGCGCCGGTCTGGCGTGGCTCATCGCCATGTGCGATTTCCCCGGAAGGCGCTTCTTCGACTGGGCCTTGCTGCTGCCGCTCGCCATTCCGGCTTACGTGCTGGCGTTCGTCGCAGTCGGTTTTCTGGACTACGCTGGACCGTTGCAAAGCGGCCTGCGCGCGGTGTTTGGCTCCTCGGACTGGTTTCCCTCGATCCGCTCGCGCGGGGGCGTCATTCTGGTGCTGTCGCTCACGCTGTATCCCTACGTGTATCTGCTGGCGCGCGGAGCTTTCCTCACCCAGGGGCGGTGCGCACTGGAGGCCGCACAAACGCTCGGGCTGAGCCGCGCGGCCGCCGTCTGGCGCATCGCACTGCCCATGGCGCGTCCGTGGATTGCGGCTGGAGTTGCGCTCGTGTGCATGGAGACGCTCGCCGACTTCGGCGCGGTCTCCGTTTTCAACTACAACACCTTCACGACCGCCATCTACCGCGCCTGGTCGGGTATGTTCTCTACGCAAGCGGCGCTCGAGCTCGCCGCGATCTTGATGCTCTTCGTGCTGCTCGCATTGTTGTTGGAGCGGCGCTCGCGGGCGGGCGCCAGGTTCGTGGCCCGCGACGCGGCCTGCGAGGGGCGGCGCATCCAGTTGCGCGGAGCGGCCAGATGGATGGCTGCGGGCGGCGCTGCGATGGTCTTCACGGCGGCGTTCGCGGCCCCCGTTCTGCAGCTCCTTCTCTGGGCCGCGAAGCACGCGTCCAGCGACATAGACGCGCGCTACTGGGGGTATGCTGCACGCAGCATGCTGCTTGCCGGGAGCGCCGCGCTGGTGATCGTCGGCGCGAGCGTCATGCTCGCGTATGCGTTGCGGCGCGAAGGGCATTGGATCAGCCGAGTGCTGGTGCGCATCGCCACGATGGGCTACGCCGTACCCGGAACGGTGCTTGCCGTTGGAATCCTGGTTCCGCTAATTGCGTTGAACAACGCAGTGCACGACGCTGCGCGTGCGCTGTTCGGGACTTCGGCTGGTATTCCGCTGCTGCAGGGCACGCTGCTCGGCGTGCTTCTTGCGTACATGGCGCGCTTCCTGGCGGTCGGGTTCAGCCCGGTCGAAAGCGGCTTGCAGCGCATCACACGCAGCGTCGATGAAGCGGCCGCCAGCCTCGGCGTGGTTGGTTCGGCGCTGGTGCGTCGCGTCCATGCGCCGCTGCTGCGCACCAGCCTCGCCACCGCCGCGCTGCTGGTGTTCGTGGATGTCATGAAGGAGATGCCGATTACGCTGATTACGCGGCCGTTCGGCTGGGATACGCTGGCCGTGCGGGTGTACGAAATGACCGCCAACGGCGAATGGGAGCGGGCTGCGCTGCCGGCGGTGGCGATCGTGCTCGTCGGGCTCGTGCCGGCCGCGCTGCTCACGCGCAGGAGCGCTCATGTGGCTTGAGCTGGAACACGTGAGCCGCCGCTTCGGCGCGCGCGCAGCCGTGAACGGCGTGACGTTCCGCCTGCCGCGTGGCTCGATCGGCTGCCTGCTCGGGCCCAGCGGCTGCGGGAAGACCACGGCGCTGCGTTGCATCGCCGGCTTCGAGTCGGTGGATGAGGGCTCGATCCGCGCGCACGGGCGATTGCTTTCGACGCCGCAGTTCACTGCTCCGCCCGAGACTCGGCAGTTCGGCATGGTCTTTCAGGACTATGCGCTCTTCCCTCATTTGAGCGTGCTCGAGAACGTTGCGTTCGGGCTGCACGGGCTCGATAGGGCGGCTCGCAGGCGCCGGGCCGGCGACATGCTCGCTACCGTGGGTCTGGCCGATTACGGCGCAGCTTACCCACATCAACTTTCCGGCGGACAGCAGCAGCGTGTGGCGCTCGCCCGTGCGCTAGCGCCGGAGCCGACGCTCGTGCTGCTCGATGAGCCGTTCTCCAGCCTGGATGTGGATCTGCGCGAGCGGCTCGGCTTCGAGGTGCGCTCGATACTCAAGGCGCTCAATGCAACAGCGCTGCTCGTGACGCACGATCAGCAGGAAGCTTTCGCGGTCGCCGACATGGTGGGCGTGATGCGCGAGGGGCGTCTCGAGCAATGGGCTGCTCCGTACCAGCTCTACCACCAGCCGGCGACGCGGTTCGTCGCCGATTTCATCGGGCAGGGCGTGTTCATTCCCGGCGAAGTTCTCGCGGAGGGGGCGGTGCGCACCGAGCTGGGCGTCGTGCGCGCCGACGGGCGGGCGAAATGGCGGGTCGGCAGCCATGTGGATCTTCTGCTGCGCCCCGATGACGTAATTCACGACGACTCCAGCCTGCTGCGCGCCGAGGTGCGTCAGCGTGCGTTTCGCGGCGCCGAGTTTCTCTACACTTTGCGTCTACCCAGCGGGGCGCAGCTATTGTCCCTGGCGCCGAGCCATCACGATCACGCGGTGGGCGAGCACATCGGCATCCGCATCGAGCCGGATCACGTCGTGGCGTTCGATCGCGAGAGCTGAGGGACCTCGCCGCACTTCACCGCCGACCCGTGCGGCGCATCAGAAACAGAAACACCGGCGCACCGACCAAAGCCGTAAGCGCGCCCACGGGTAGTTGCCTTGGCGCGAAAAGGGTGCGCGCGCACAGATCGGCGGCCATCACCAGCGACCCGCCGAGCAGGGCCGTCGCCGGGAGCATCAGGCGGTGATCGGCGCCAAGCAGCAGGCGGGCCAGATGCGGCGTAACCAGCCCGACGAACCCGATGGTTCCCACCGTGGTCACGGACGCGGCGGTGAGTGCGGAGCTGGCGACGAAGACGGCGACGCGCAGCGCCTCGACCGGCGCGCCCAGCGAGCGCGCCTGCACCTCGCTGCGCGCAAGGACGTTCAACTGGCGCGCCAGCGGAAACGAGACTGCAAGCGCTGCTGCAAGCACCGCTAGCAGCGCTCCGGGCGGCGAGGCGAACGCCAGATCGCCCATCAGCCAGAAGAGCATTCCGCGCAAACGAGTTTCGTCGCCAAGCGCGAGCAACATGCTCACCGCTGCGCTGGCGGCGGCCGCCACGACTACGCCCGTGAGCAGCAGGCGCGTCGGCGTCCAGCCGCCTTCGCCATGCGCCAGCGCGAATACCAGCACCATCGCTCCGAGGGCGCCGACTGTGGCCCAAAGGCTCACGCCTACGCCGCTCAGCCCGATCAGCATGGCTGACAGCGCGGCTACGGCTGCGCCTCCCGACACGCCCATTACGAACGGGTCGGCCAGCGGGTTGCGCAGCAGTACTTGCATGAGCGCCCCGGCGAGCGCGAGCGCACTTCCCGCCGCGAACCCCGTGACGGCCCGCGGCAGGCGCAGCTCGAACACCAGCGAGTGCGCTAGGGAATCCTCCAATCCGGCGGAGCGCCACAGCTCGCTCAGCCCGACATCGATACTGCCGCTGGTCAGCGACAGCGCGAGCAGCGCCAGCGCGAGGCCGAGCAGGGCGGCGTAGACGGCGAAAATCCGCGCGCAGTTCATCTGGGCAAGCGCTGATCAAGCCGGCAGGTTGACCGACGAGAATGGAAGTGCCTGTAAGACAAGGATTTGCGAAACTGTGATCTTCATCGGCCAGTGCTTGTCGAGTATTTGCCTGGCAAGGTTAGTGCGCTGCGCCGCGGGCGTCCAAAGAAGCTGTAGTGGTCGAGTGAGGCGGCTCCGGGCGCTGCTTGTGGGCGTTTGCGGGAGGTTGTGGAACAATCGCACCAATCACGTTTCACAGCACCAGACATGACCGACTTCATCGATGCAGACGGGTTTCGCGCCAACGTCGGGATCGTACTGATGCGGGACGACCGCCGCGTGTTCCTCGGCGGGCGCGCCGGCGGGCGCGGCTGGCAGTTTCCGCAAGGCGGAGTGCTGCGCGACGAGCATCCGCAGGAGGCGCTGTTTCGCGAGCTGAAGGAGGAGATCGGCCTCGAACCGGAAGACGTGGAGCTCATCGCCGGCACGCGCAGCTGGCTGCGCTATCGCCTGCCGAAGCAGTATGTGCGGCGTAACAGCGATCCGGTGTGCATCGGACAGAAGCAGCGTTGGTACCTGTTGCGACTGGTCGGCTCCGAGGAGCGCGTGCACTTCGATTCGACGGAACAGCCGGAGTTCGAGACCTGGCGCTGGGTCGATTACTGGACTCCGGTGCGCGAAGTGATCTACTTCAAGCGCGCCGTGTACGCGCGAGCGCTCGATGAGCTGGCGCGCCGCGCCTTCCCGGAGGATCCGCCGCAGCTTCCGGACTGGTCGGGCGAGGAGAAGAATCTGCGTAACCTCGCGCAGCGCAGGCGTCGGTACGCGACGGGCGCTTGAGCGCCGCGCTGTAGATCAGAACGGCTTGACGACCGCCAGGACCACGATTGCGATCAGCAAGAGACTGGGCGCCTCGTTGAAGTATCGGTACCAGCGATGCGAGCGCGTGTTGCGCCGACGCCTGAAACTCAGCATCAGGCGATGACACAAGACGTGATACGCGAGCAGCACTGCGACCAGCACGAGCTTGGCGTGCAGCCA
>Ga0079224_100006486_pt1 | contig 15510 bp, 10 predicted proteins | sample Stecom2015_FD_80414 | JGI IMG/M metagenome (GOLD analysis project Ga0079224, IMG submission 80414) | Agricultural soil microbial communities from Utah to study Nitrogen management - Steer compost 2015 | ecosystem: Environmental > Terrestrial > Soil > Agricultural land | place: USA: Utah...
AAAAGAAAGATCCTGGTCGAAGTACAAAAAAATTGAGTAGGGTAACCAACACCACGATGCCCAGCAGATTTCGCATCCAGAACAACCCTAAAAAATGACACACCACACTGCCTGCCAAACTTCCCAGCGCAAAAAACAGCGCATTTCGCACATTTTTCCGTCTCCTTGATGGATTATCGGCTCTCACATCAATTTTCATGAACCGGGACGTAAATACGGGATTGATGATCAACGCAACCAGGAGCGACGAAATAAGCACCAGAATTAAGGTGATTGGAAGATATTTCATAAACTCCCCGAAAAGTCCTGGCCAAAAGGCAATGGGCAAAAATGCTGCCAGTGTCGTTGCAGTACTGGCGATAATAGGCATAGCGACCTCACCGGCTCCATATTTGGCAGCCTCTATGGGGCTGTAACCCCGCTGGAAATAACGGTAAACATTTTCTACGATAACAATCCCATTGTCGACAAGCATTCCCAGGGCCAGAATGAGCGAAAACAACACCACCATGTTGAGCGTCACATCGGTGATAAAAAGCCACAAAATGCCAGTCAACATGGAAAGAGGTATGGCTATTCCTACGAAACTGGCGTTACGAAGTCCCATGAAAAACAACAATACAAGGATAACCAATATGACCCCGGAAATGATTGAGTTTTCCAGATTACTGATCAACAGTTTTGTATAATAGGATTGATCATTGAACACACTTACCTTGAGATCTGGTGGAAAAACCCTGTTCTCAGCGTCCTTTAGAATGGCTTTGACGTTATCAGCAGCCTCGATAAGGTTTTCCCCGGTTCGTTTAATCACATCCACAGATACTACAGGCAGGCCGTCGGACCGTGCAATACTGGTCCTATCCTTATATCCAAAAATCACCTTGGCAATATCTTTGAGGTATACAGGACGTTGGGATTCGCTTTTTACGATTATGTTCTGAATTTGTTCGATCTGGTCAAACTGACCGATGATCCGCACAGCTCTTAAATATCCTCCTACCTGAATTTCTCCACCGGACATGGAGAGGTTTTCGCTGGAAACCGCATTTTCAATATCTCCAAAGGAAATTTTGAGTGCCTCCATTTTGGCCAGGTCCACGTCAATTTTAACTTCCCGTTCCAAAGCCCCTTTGATATCGGCTTCAGACACCTGGGGGAGATTTTCGAATTCATCCTCGAGATATTCTGCGTATTCCTTCAATTTGTCTACGCTGTAATCACCTGACAGATTCACTGTAAGAATAGGGATTTCTGACAGGTTAATCTCCACAACCTGAGGATCAGTTTCAAGGTCGGTGGGCAGTTCACTTTTGGCTATATCTACAGCATCCTTCACCTTCCGGACCGCTTCATCCATTTCAATATCGGCATCAAATTCGACTGTAACCATCGAAAAATCCTGCACAGAAACCGAGGTAAGACTTTTTAGCCCGATGATGGTATTAATTTCCTTTTCCAGTGGACGAGTGATCAGGTTCTCGATGTCAGCAGCTGAATTTCCAAAGTATGGGGTATTCACAAAAACAGTGGGAAATGATACCTCAGGGAATTGCTCCTTGGGCATAGAGTTGTATGATCTCAATCCAAACAAAAATATCATCACGGTCACCAGAAAAACCGTGGTGTAATTGTCGATAGATAAGCTTGTCAGACCAAACTCCCGTAGTTTACCGACGATTTTTTCGTTGATATTAGTCATTCGAAGGTTGGTTTGTACTTTCAGATAACACGGAAAGCTCGATGATTTCAAGGGGGGTCCCGTCGCTCACCGTTCTACCGCCTACCTCAATAACCTCATCGCCAGGTTTGAGGCCTTCTGTGATCACTGCCATCTCGTCGTTAGTTTCCGTTTTGGTAATGTAGGTTTTTCGAGCTACCGGATTACCCTGACTCTGATCCACCACCATAAGAAATTCCCGACCATTTATTTCCTGTTGTATTAAGTTCACAGGAACGGTAATCACGTCCTCGATCGTTTGGGTAGTCAATTGAATCTCAACCAACATATTGGGTTTGAGATTTTTAACGAATTTGTTAACTTTCACTTCAATCCTGAAAGTCCTGTTGGCTTTGTCTATGGTATTGCCAATGTAGGAAATGCGGCCTTTGGTTTCGGCATTGAGCGAGGGGAAGAAAACTGTCACCTGATCCCCCTGCCCCACATGAGCCAGATAATTTTCTGCGATATCAGCTGTCGCTACAAACTGACGAATATCGAGAATAACGGCGATTGAAGCTCCCGGAGAGACCAATTCCCCTTCCAGGATATTCAATTGGTCCACCACCCCCGCAAGAGGCGCATATATCCGACCCTTTGTCAACTGAAACTCCAATGTTTCCATGGATTTCTCAAGTCGTTCTTTTTCATTTTTTGCTTGTAGAAACTGCAATTCAGACCCAATATTCTGATCCCAAAGACGCTTCTGTCTTTCAAATATTTCCTGGGCCAGTTCATAACTAGTTTGTAATTCAGCCATTTGTTTGTTGACCTGCTCCAGATCCAGCTCGGCAACAAGATCGCCCTTATCCACATAATCACCTTCCTTAATATGCAATTTAATCAGCCGACCACTAGCCTCGGCATTGACCTGGATGACTTCATCCGCTTCTAACAATCCCTGGGATTTGATATATTGATTGAAAACCGTATGCTCAACCGGATATACAGTAACGCGTTGAGATTGTCTTGTCTGAATCGAAGGATCCAACTCAGCTATTCGGGCTTGTATGGCCTGCAACTCCTTATCCAGAATTTGCTTTTCCTGCGTCTTTACCTGATAAATAGCTTTAAGTTCTGCCAAATCCATCTGGTTGATATCTCCGGGATTATCTGAAGCAGAATCGGGATTTTGGCATCCTGCCAGAAGGATTAGGGTTCCATACAAAATTATTCGACGGTATCGATGGTGTTTCATAATTTTCCTAATGCTTTTTCCAAATTGGATTTTGAAATCATAAAGTCATACAGTGCATTGATGTATCGGGATTGGGCCTGATAAAAGGTGGATTCTGCCTGATACATCTCCACACTGGATCCTACGCCTTCACGGAATTTAATCTGAGCAACTTCGTATATCGATTGTGCCAGGTCCAGATTCTCCTCACTATCTGAAACCATATTCAGCGTATTCAAAAAATCTTTCCGGGCATTATCCACTTCAAGTTGAAAGGCACGCTGGGTACTTTCTACATCCAGAAGATGCTGATTGAGACGTACTTTTGCTCTGTTGATTTTCATTGCCCGGTCACGACCGTCAAACATAGGTATTGTGAGACTGGCTCCCACCACAGAGGAAGGAAACCATTTGCCCTCCGTAAGTTTATTGGCCTGCAATTGCTGATTGTAATTAGCGAACAAACTCAGAGTGGGTAAATAGCCAAACCGCAATTGTTTAATATCCATTTCTCTCAGTTCCTGCGTAATCATCAAAGGAAGGGCTTCGGGTCGGTCCTGAAATCTATAATTTTCAGATAATAAGTTCACTGAAGATTCCCGATCAATAAACTCATCCAGTGACTCCACAACTTCCAGAGAATCCTCCATCGGGAATCCCATATTGAGCTTCAAAACATTCTTGGTGCTATAGATCAGATTGCCTACATTCTCAAGCTCCATTTCCAGATTGGAAAGTGAATATTCCAGTCTATCCACATCGAGCTTTTCCATAAAACCGCTTTGATACATTTCCCTGGTTTCATGTAATGTGAGCTGGAGATTCTCCACATTTTTTTGTAATATTTCCTGATTACGTAAAGCTATCAATACGGCAAAATACGATTTGTACACCTGGTCACGAACATCGCGTTTGGTTATACCCATTTGTGAAGCCGCAAGTTCTCTGGCAAGTCGGGATGCCTGGATACCTACGAATACACTACCGTCAAAAACGGTGGCATTGAAGTTGAGCCCAGCAGTTAATGCATTTTTCACACCAAACTGTACTTCCAGATCTTGTTCCGGATTGGGGGGAATTCCTTGAGAGGGATCTCCTTCGTAAAATGAACCTCTCGGTAGGATTTGAGTTGGAAGTTGAAGAAACCTTTGATAATCCACATTGCCTTGAAGTGTAGGAATGGCCCTGGCCAGGATCTCCTTAATTTGATATTCTGCATCCTCAATATCAAGTCTGGATTTTTGAATCGACAGATGATGCTCTTCGGCATAAGCTATCGCCTGTTCCAGTGTGAAGGAGGTTTGAGAGTGTAGAGGATGGAAGAGGGAAAGGAATAAGATAAATAAAATTCCCAAGTTTTTCATTATTTGGTCATTTTGGAATGCAAATGTAGTAAAATGGGATTAAATCCATTCATACACTCGAAGATTTATAGTTTAAATTTTGATTTCCCTCTTACATTGTGATTGAGGAATTAAACAGATTATTTTAACATTCAGGATTCAAAAATTAGCGCTATTTACCAGAGGATAAAGTTAAATTCTACAAAGACACTGAAATCTTGGATAAATGATACAACAAAAGAAAGTAAAGAGATTATCCAGGCAAAAAAAAATTGCAGTGATAATCCAGGAGCGATGATTCACATTCCCCATTTTCTCAGATTTGCATCCACCAGGCATACAGATATGGAACGAAAATAATAAGACCCAGGATGATCGAAATTACCACACAACATAGAACACCAGCTGCGGCAATATCCTTCATCACCTTAACTTTGATATGCCACTGAGGTGACACATAGTCCAACAATAGCTCAAAAACAGTATTCCATATTTCAGCCTGAATCACCAGACCAATGCACCCTATAATGATAAGCCACTCCGTAGAAGAAATTGAACAAACCCAGCCGAAAAAGAGAACCAAAAGAGCAAAAGCCAAATGAATCCGGGCATGAATTTCGTTTTTGATAAAATACACCAGGCCTTCCCAGGCATATAACAGACTATTCTTCCGCCCGTGTAAAAACTTCTTCATTTCTTATTAATTGGTACTCTCCACGGATCCCGATTTTTTGATTGGATTTATTATCGACCTTTTTAAACTGAATGCATTCCAGGAAATTATTATAATAGATATGATCTACAGGGGCATAAAATAAGGATTTATCTGAATTGGATAGGGAGGGAAAGAAGGATCGTCTGCTGTCATTGAGATTGGCATCATACCGAAACTTTACCAATTCATTGTCCCATGAGACATAGTTGAGCGTGCCTAAATAAATAACAGGTTCATCTGCCTGGGCTATAAAATCACCCAGTTGAGAAAATACCATTTTGCTGTCTTCTTTGTACTGCTTCGTTATTGGAGGTAAATTATAGTGGGAAATCAATTGAATGATGCGACCATCATCCACCTGGAATCGGATTCGCAGCACAGGCGTATTGTAGATCAAAAAAGTATCCTTATTGAGAATGGGAAAGGAGGAAAAGATGGCCTGGCCATAGTCGTCCATCCGAACAAATTCCGTATAATCGGTGTACATGGAATCATAGTGGGCCAGAATCTGGTCCTGGAATTGGGGAGTAAATTCTTGAAAAACAAGGATTTGAGGCTTTAATTCGTCAATTAACTGCAATTCTGTATCCAATTTTTCCTGAATCGTAGACAAATTAAAGTGACAGATCGAAAATTTGGCATTCTGATCAACGATCACTTTTGGTGCAGCGAGTGAAATATTGGAGGCATTTTTAAGATGCAGGCATAGAACTGCACAGCTTACCAGACAAATCAGGGAAAGGCTTTTGGTGCGGAGCATCAGAAACGTCACGCCCAATACCAGCCATAGTATAAGGATAAGTCCTGTCTGGTTGGATATATTCTTTAATTCCGGGTAATCCGGTTGCAAAAGGCAAACCAAGGTAATTAGAATGACCAGGATAGCTAAGGGTATATGCAGCCTTCTCAATTGCAGCCAACTTTCGAGGGTAGCCCATACAAATCCTAATTGTTTGATAAGACGCATGTTTTCTTTACTGTTTTTTTGTGACCCAAAGCATCAAAATAATATATCCAAAACAAGTACAGACCTTCTGGAAATAGCCGCCCATTTGGCGATTTACCTGTCCAGAAAAACTCCTCTCCCCCTTGTACCGGAACCGCGTTGGCCAGAGTTTGGATTTTATTTCCGCTTATGTCAAAAATATCAATAGTAATGCTCCCATCGAGGCTTCCTGCTTCCACCGAAATTTGAAGTTGCGAGGGTTCGCGATCTACATTCATATACACAATAGATGTCGAAAAATTGATTTCAATCCCCGCTGAAAAGTCCCAGACTGGTAGAAATCCAGGACTCCGATACGCAAATTGTACGAAACCGGATCGCCATTTATTGCCCATATTGCCAAAGATATTTCTTTCAAGTACTACTCCTGCAGTATTTTTGATTAAAAAATTGTGTAAACCAGGATAGTAAATTGTTTCGTCTATAATCCGCATCTGAGGATCAATGGCTTGCAGGGTTAAAGTTGCCCCATTGTTGTTGAGTGGAAATAAGTCTATTTCATGGATCAAGCCGATATCAGTCTCTGGATAACATTCCAAAAATGATAGCTGATCTGAAGTAAAGACCCGGCTTTGATTGGGAGGCCAACCACCATCGACAAAAATAGGTATGGGGTCATTTTCATTTTTCTGAATTGACAGACCTTGCCACCAGGTTGGGATATCCTCAAGATTCGTAATTTCCAAAAACTCCGGACACCCTGCCAGGGGTTCATACATGATCTCTGTGATCAACAACCCTCCATCTTTACCTCTTTCAGGAGGATGCACCACAAAGGAAGTGTCCCAGGATACCCTTGTTTCACAAAACCCATGTGGCCCCTTTATTTGAAATTGAATTTCTTCAGATGAATCCAACTCATCGGTAAAAAACAGTGTGGTCAGTCCCCAGTAGTCCCAGGAATCCCATGAAAATTCCCGGTTCACAGTAACAAGATTCTCCAACGGTTCCACTTCAAAAATCAGGTAGGGAAGGACCAATAGACCGATAGCAGGGGTTTGCCACCGAAATTGAATTTCGGGATCACCGAGCGTGGTAAACCAACTGTTTTCATTTCCTGGCGTACCGGTTTCAACCTTTGATAAGGCCCAATTGTCCGTTCTGCATGGTTGAGTGACATCCATCATCTCTACCGTTCGGCCATCCTGAGGTCTTTGGGAAGGCAACAGACGCAAACCATGAACCGGTCTGTCAAAATAAAAAAGGATAATTTCGACCGAGGAAGAAGCATCTACATTTTGCAAATCGAGAAAAATATGGGGCACATCGGGGGTTTCAGAGAGTGGTTGGTGTGGATCCACAATCAATAGATGCTCCCCTGCCCGAAGACCAATGGGTGGTAGGTCCAGTGATTTTCCATTCACCTCAAGTCGAAGTCCATTAATACATGATTCAAAGTTCTGCATAGTATAGATCTCGACAAAATCTGGTGAAGTCATATCCTGCAGTCTGCATTCGGAAATAAAAATTGAGCCGGCCTCCGGAACTTTGAAATAATCCTGATCTGGATTTGTATAGAAATGATGGATAAAAAAATGTCTGGAGCGGGTCACCGTGTATTGACAAATCAATCTTATCCCTGAGACTACCAAGTCCCCGGCATTCCCATCTCCCCATGGAATTTCGACCACTTCAACGGATCTGATCCGGTTTATTTGTATTCCTGTAGCTGTCAACCGGATATCCCATGACGCCCGTTTTGCGCCTTGGGCATATTCTCCCTCCCAAAAATAATATGAGTATGCAACCCCATCTGGGGAAGAATAGAGGGCTGTCAAACCATCCTGACTACCAGCCTCGCCTATACCCAATAACAATGTGGATCCACCTTTGCCCGATCTAGAATCCAGGTCCAGTTCTACTTCGAATCGATTTGCCGTGGAAGGTGGAAAGTCCAGTGAAAAAGAAATTTGCAACCCAGTGTATCCTTCATCAGCACGGTGCTCCAGCATTGCCGTGCCGGCAAGACTGTCTGCAAGTTGCCATGGGCCACCAGGATTTGTCGAAAATTGGTCAAGCTGCCCGCTCCAACCCCTGGATACATCAAGTAAATTCCGTGACATGCAATCCTGTGAAATCCCATAGATTCCACAAAACACCAGAATCACAAAGAAATAATATTTGGTCATAATCAACAGCTATATCACGGAAAATCTTATCTTTGACCCCCATAATTTACAATAAATTTTAATAAAAATGAAATTAGCAATTGTTGGGATTACTGGTTTGGTAGGACAGGAAATCTGCCGGGTAATAGAAGAATTTGATATTGCCTTTGATGAGTTACTCCCTGTTGCATCGGAACGGTCGGTGGGGAAGAAAGTGATGGTCAAGGGGAGAGAATATGAGGTGATCGGATTGGAGAAGGCGGTGGAACTAAAACCAGACATTGCCATTTTTTCTGCAGGTGGATCCACTTCACTTGAATGGGCACCCCGTTTTACAGAGGTAGGTACTTTTGTGGTAGATAATTCATCAGCATGGCGCATGGATCCCGACAAAAAGTTGGTTGTCCCCGAGATCAATGCGGAACAACTGACCCCGAATGATCGCATCATTGCCAATCCAAACTGCTCTACGATCCAAATGGTATTGGCTATATCCCAATTGCACAAAAAATATAAAGTCAAACGATTGGTAATCTCCACTTACCAATCAATTACAGGTACCGGGGTCAAAGCGGTGAATCAATATGAAACTGAGAAGCAAGGACTAAAAGCCGCAGATCCTGCTTATCTACACCCCATATTTGACAATTGCTTACCGCATTGTGATGTATTCCTCGACAATGCGTACACCAAAGAGGAAATGAAACTTGTCCACGAAACACGGAAAATATTGAGCGATGACTCCATTGGAATAACGGCTACTGCAATCCGTGTTCCCGTTCATGGAGGTCACTCAGAATCCATCAACATCGAATTTGATCAACCATTTGAAATCGATGACATTGTGGATCTTCTCGAAAATACGCCAGGGGTAGTAGTAGTCGACAATCCTGAGAAGGGTGAATACCCCATGCCGCTCAATGCCAAAGGTCGCAATGAAGTATTCGTAGGTAGAATTCGCAGGGATGAGTCCATTCCCAATGGATTGAATATGTGGGTAGTTGCCGACAACTTAAGGAAAGGGGCAGCAACCAATGCCATTCAAATCGTACAGCATTTGGTTCAAAATGTGCTAGCCACAGTATAAAATTGCATATTATCTTGTGATTGTCACCCATGGTTCCCAATCTTTTGTCTACATTGGTGATAGGGTTTGTGTACTTTTATTGATAGAAAAGTTCTGTACCCTGGATAAGTGCGCAGGTCTTTACATGATTTGAGGACCAAAGGGAAGTAGAAAAATATACTTTACAGTGAATTTCAATTTCTGTTTGAAGTCTATGACAGGCGCTCGGAATTGAAATAGGACTAAAAATTGAGGGCATGTAGTATTTCAGTACTGTATGTGCGTAATTTGAGCTACAAAGAATGATTTATGAAAGACAGATTAGTTTTTTGGGGAAAGAAAAATGACACGGAAAAGGTTTTGATTACCATGGACCTGGACGAGGACCATGGTACTTTCGAAGTCCAGATAATCAAAGCTGAAAATGTAACGGAGGATTTTGAGAACCTTGTTCGCAACGAGTGGCGCAATAATTCCGGAGACGTCATTTTCCCCGATATAGATGAAAAATTCACCAGAGAACTCAGTCTGACCCAGGATATTTTGCCTAAGGAATACCAAGTGGATCGGGATGACCTGCTCAAAATGGCACAGGCAGAATGGAATTTCTTTGTATTGTCCAAACGATTAAGAAACGCCTACAATGAGGAATTAGAAGAGTATGAAGAACAGTTAGCTTCACTCAAGGAATATAGTCAGGAACTGTGGAGCAACATGAAAACCTTTTGGGATAAAGTCCAAAAGCAAATCACGGAGCGAAATCTTGCCAGAAGACACGGGAATGATCTGAAAAGAAGAACGAATGCCATTTTCGCAGGTCTGAAATCTTTAAGGGCCAGATCCGAGTCGAAGTTTGTAGAAGAATCCCAGATATTAAAAGATAAGTTTCTGGAAAAACTTCAGGGATTGGAATCAAACATGAAAGAGGGGAAATCTCTCCGTCATTTGTTTGATGAGCTGAAAAAAGTCCAGAAAGAATTTAAAAACTTACGATTTACAAGGGAGGACCACAATCAGGTTTGGGAAAAACTCGATGGTCTGTTTAAAGATATAAAGGCAAAAAAATATGGAAAGTCCGCAGTTGGAAATGATCCTCTTGTAAAAACCGCGAATCGATTGGATGGGTTAAATTCGGCCATCAATCGGATGAAAAAATCGATTCACAAGGATAAAAAAGAACTGCAATTTCAGAAGAACAAGATTGAGCAGGCTGATGGCCAACTGGAAGCCCAAATCCGCAGAGCCAAATTATCGATGCTGGAGGAAAGAATCCATGCCAAGGAGTTGAAGTTGGAGGATATGTTTAAAACCGAAAAACAACTCGCCGACCGTCTGAGCAACCTCAGAAAAAAAGCAGAGAAAGAAGCTGCTGAACAAGCTGTGAAAGATCGGATCGCCCGAGAGATCCAGGAAAAACAGGACAAATCAAAACTCGATCCAAAAGTGCAGGAAGCAGCAGCTAAGATTGCGGGAAAATTCTTCAATCCTTCTCGCGAAAGTTTGGCTCAGGAAACCGCAGCGGTAATTTCTGCTGTGGTCAAGGCGAGTGGAGTTGCAGATTTCGATGAAGAAGAATAATGGAGGATGCCCACAATGAACTTATCATTGGTCGTAAACCGGTGATCGATGCGTTGAAAAACCAAACACCTCTGTCCAGTATATGGATTGATCGGACCTTACGTGGCCCCGAAGAGATTCTTATACGTCAACTCGCCCGGGATCAACAGGTTCCTCTGAAGCGGATCAGCAGGGAGGTACTTCATAAAAAAACCAGGGTCAATCACCAGGGGGTAATCGCATACACCTCCCCTATTCGGTTTCATGATGTGGAGGATGTTCTAGGATGGGTATATGAAAAAGGTGAGATTCCCTTGTTACTCTATCTCGATCGGCTTCAGGACGTGGGAAACCTGGGGTCTATCATCAGGACGGCTGAGGTTTTGGGTGTGCACGCAATAATCCTGCCCGCGCAAAAGATGGCTCCGATCAATGACCAGGTTGTAAAAATATCAACCGGAGCTGTTCATAAGATCCCCATATGTAGAATAAATAACGTCCTGGAAACACTTGAACTTCTCAGACATTCAGGGATCAAAATTGCAGCGTCCTCCCTGACTGCAGTCCAAAAAATAAGCCAAATTCAATTTTCTGATCCCATTTGTATCGTAATAGGGTCGGAAGATACCGGAATCTCCACCGATATCGAGGGTATGGCAGATTCATTGTTCCTTATTCCCCAGTTTGGAGAAACAGAGTCACTCAACGCAGCAGTGGCCACCGGCATTATACTTTATGAGGTGCAGCGACAACGTACACCATCCATTTAAATTTAAAATTATTTCCGGATTCACCTCTGTTCTCGGCGTACGAATGCGATGTGCTGTATAATCACCGGAATTCAGATGCATTCCGGAAAGTACCCAACCCATGATCCAGGGTATGCATCAGATATGAATACACAGTCTACCCCAATTTTTAAAACATTGGATGGGTGTTTAAAATTTTACTTTTTGTTCAGATCTGGCTGCTTCATATATTCCTTCGATGTATATCATATCCTTCAATCCCTCTTCCCCCGATCCCAATATCGGTGTATTGTTGCGAATATTCAGGGCAAAAGCATCCATCTGGGCAGCCTGTTGGTTATGATTTGCAATGTTCATGGGTTCTCCATTGACTACCCCTTTTAACCCGCCGTAGGAAAAAGCTGGTTCTATACGGTACCAGCCTTTCTCAGTGGAAATATGCACATAATTGCTACGCGCCACATAACTGGAACCACAATTGGCGACTACACCATCGGGAAATTCCATCTGCCAGAAAATGCTTTCCTCCATTCCCGGAAGTTTATCCGGAATAGATTTGTATGATTGCGCAGTAACCGAAACAGGGTCCAGTCCAGATCCATATCTGGTAGCCTCGAGACTGTATATCCCTATATCCATCAAAGGGCCTCCTCCGGATAATTCGGGATCCGTAAACCTCCAGTTACTGCCATTCACTCCATAAAAGGAAAAATTGGAATCAATTACCTTGATCTTACCAAATGTTTCATTCCTGGCGTATTGCATCAATTGTTTGTGATGGGCTTCGTATCTGCATCTATATCCTATCTGCAATTTACGGTTGGCTTTTTTACATGCTGCAATCATTTCCCTGCATCGATCTGAAGAAATCTCCATGGGTTTCTCGCAGATCACATGCTTACCCGCCTCGGCAGCTCTCACTGCAAACGGCAGATGAAGTGCATTGGGTGTGACGATATAAACTACATCAATGGCATCATTTGAGGCGATATCATCAAAATTATCATAATTGTATACATTGGAATCCGGTATATCATACTTTTCCTGCCACTCTGGAATTTTCGAAGGTGTTCCGGTGACTATGCCTGCAAGGTAACAATGCTGAGTTTCCTGTAGGGCCGGAGCTAGCTGTCCGGAGGCGTAACCACCCAAACCCAATAAAGCAACACCTAATTTATCGTTCCTTGTTCTATACGAGCGCGATCCGGACGGAAAGATTGACGCACCCAACGCCAGAGAAGTCCCTGTCTTAATAAAATTTCTTCGATTGACCATGGTTCCGCTGATTGTTTATAATTATTAAAAATACATAAAAAAAACAAATTCATAATTTACTCATGGTGTTTTGGATTAGTCTGATCAACATTCCAATTAGATGGGAAGGTGGACACGAAATGCGCAGGCATTATCGAAGACCCTCTTCCTGAAAGCACTTAAGCTTTGATGAAATAATCCGTCAATTATTGACTTAGAATTGATTCAAGCTAAAATATCTCCATGTTTCATAAGCAATAATCAATCAGGGAGCGATTATTTTGTCGTAAAGTTCCCCGCAACATTGGGGTAAAGTCAAAAAAGGTAGGAAGGAAGAAGCCACATTAAGTGTGAGTAACATATAAAATGGAGAATTATTAACAATAATTCATTCAATTCCAACTGTGGACACCATTTTGCCTGCCAAATGCCCTTAGATGTCTAAATATGACTATATTTATGGGCGAAATAATAAATTTTAATACACGACACCGTGCAATCAACGGATATTCATTTCGAAATTGAGCCATTCAAAATCGAACCGGAATATGTTACAGATAAAAACCCTGCTGGTTCCACCTATATATACTGACCATCGCCCGACGATGTTACCGGAAATTATACCTGTACACGCTGAATATTCATGGATAAAGTGTATATCTTGAATCCATCAAATAAAAAATAAAACCTATATGTTTGTCAATACCGTATATCAAAACCGCAGAAGAAAACTGAAACACCGTGTAGGAAATGGTGTAATATGGTTGCAAGGCAACCGGGAAGTAGGAATGAATTATCCCGGCAACCCTTTTCCTTATCGTCAGGACAGTAATATGCTTTACTACACTGGCGTGGAAAAAACAAACACACATCTGATCATCGACATTGATGAAGACAAGGAATATCTGATCGGTGATAATCTCACTATCGATGAAACCATCTGGGTGGGAGACTTGCCTGGAATGGACTACTATAGTGAAATATCGGGGATCAACGAGGCACTTCCTGTTGCAGATCTTGGAGCCATTATTCAGAAAGCCGCAATCGCGGGGCGGAAAATCCATACCCTGCCCTCATATCACGGTTACCATTCAGACAATATCACCGAGTATATTGGCAATGGACATGAACCATCGGAATCCTTGATCCGGGCCATAGTGGATCAGCGTTCCAGGAAAGAAACTCGCGAAATTATAGAAATTGAAAATGCTTTGGAAACAACGGCCCGACTACATCAGGTACTCCACAAAAAAGCAATTTCTGGCAGGTCCGAACAGGAAATTTTTGCAAAAGCCATGGAGGTCGTTTACAGAGAAGGATGTCAGCTAGCCTACAATGCTATTGTGACTACGATGGGGCATATCCTACACATCAACACTTACCACAATACACTCGATGATAATCAGCTTCTTCTTTGTGATATGGGGGTCGAAAATCGGATGCATTATGCAAGTGATATAACTCGTACCTATCCGGTCAACCAAAAGTTTACAGCACGTCAGCGTGATATATATGAAATTGTACTCAACGCTCTGCAAAATTCAACGGATCGTATCAGACCTGGGATTCAGTTCAAAGATGTACATCGTTATGCCGCCAGGGACATTACGGAAGGTCTGATCGCCTTGGGTCTGATGAAAGGACGGACTGAGGATATCGTCGAAGAAGGTGCACATGCATTGTTTTTCCCGCATGGACTTGGACATATGCTGGGACTCGATGTACACGATATGGAAGGGCTAGGGGAAACTTATGTAGGATATAACCAGGTCACCCAACGCTCTGAACAATTCGGGACTTCCAACCTCAGGTTGGGAAGAATACTGGAGGAAGATTTTGTCATCACCATAGAGCCTGGATTGTATTTTATCCCCAATCTGATCCAGCAATGGCGGCAACAACAAAAGTTTCCCGATTTTATCAATTACGAAAAACTCAATGGATGGATGGATTTTGGCGGAATCCGTATTGAAGATAATGTTCGTGTTACCAAAACAGGATATGAGGTACTCGGACCACCTATCCCAAAAACCATTCAGGAAATCGAATCGATTTAAACGGGTATTCATGATAAAAAACATTATCATCATTGGTGCAGGTGGAATAGGTCGTGCTTGCGGACTCTTACTACTAGAGCATTTCAGGGATAAAATTCAGCTTTCTATAGCAGATATTTCTGACAAACAAATCAGGAACGCCATAACCTGGATCAACGAAGGGCTGGAAGGTCCGCGGGATATTACATCCATTTCATTAGAGAATCAGGAAATAGCGGATTGGAATCCAGCGGGTGATTTGATCCTGGACTGCACACCTGGAAAATACGCTCCTGATTTTGCCCGTGTGGCTCTACGCAACCACATGCATTATGCCAATCTTACAGAACATGTTCCGGCTACCAGGGAGATCTATAAAATAGCAGAAGACGCCAATACAGGTTTTGCATTGCAAACAGGTCTCGCCCCGGGGTATATCAATATACTCGCACTTAGGGCAATAGAAGAATACAAAAAACAATTTCCCGATTTTACGGTGGATCGGGTCCTGATGAGGGTAGGATCCCTGAGTACGTTTGCCTCGTCTCCATCCTTTTATGCCTTTGTGTGGAGTCCGCTTGGTGTGTGCACAGAATATCTCAACGATTGCGAGGTGATTGAAGACTATCGCAAAACCATCAAACCCTCCCTTTCAGATCGGGAAAAAATAGTCATCCATGGAACCGAATACGAAGCTGATTTCACATCGGGAGGGGCGGCAGATCTTCCTACCTTTCTGGATGGAAAAATGAAAGAGTTGAATTACAAAACCCTTCGTT
>Ga0079224_100006487_pt1 | contig 15509 bp, 14 predicted proteins | sample Stecom2015_FD_80414 | JGI IMG/M metagenome (GOLD analysis project Ga0079224, IMG submission 80414) | Agricultural soil microbial communities from Utah to study Nitrogen management - Steer compost 2015 | ecosystem: Environmental > Terrestrial > Soil > Agricultural land | place: USA: Utah...
AAAAGCTCAAACAGTTTCGGCGTATCGCAACCCGATATGAAAAATTGAAGCGAAACTATCAGGCCATGCTGGAGTTGGTATGTGCAATTATTTGGCTAACCTGATTGTTAACACCCCCTAGTAAGTCACCACCCACCTCAGGTGTGGTGAGTAGACAATTGTGTACCAGTGCCGGGGGAACTGCCCTGGTGCGGGCTGTCAGCCCTCCTTCTCGTCCAGCACCTTGCGCACCTTGGCTGCCAGCTCCTGGCGGCGGTACGGTTTGCCCAGCAGATTGACGCCGTGGTCGAGGCGGCCGTGGTGGACGATGGCATTTTCCGTGTAACCCGAGGTGAACAACACCTTCAGTCCCGGGCGCAACCCCTGGGCGGCATCGGCGAGTTGGCGGCCGTTCATCCCCCCGGGCATGATCACGTCGGTGAACAACAGGTCGATGGGGACGTTGCGCCGGAGTTCGGCCATGGCCTCGGCCCCCGAGGCGGTGCTGGTCACCCGGTAACCCAGGCCCCCGAGCAGGCTGATCACATGGTTGCGCACCAGATCGTCGTCCTCCACCACCAGAATGTGCTCGCGGCCTCCGGTGACCGCCGACTCTCCGGGCAGGGTATACAGCTTTTCCCCATTGGCCAGGGCGCGGGGGAAATACAGCTTGATAGTGGTGCCCTCGCCGGGCTCGGAGTAGATCTTGGCGTGGCCGCCGGACTGTTTGACGAAGCCGTAGACCATGCTCAGTCCCAGGCCGCTGCCCTTGCCCACCTGCTTGGTGGTAAAGAAAGGTTCAAAGGCTTGCCCGGCGATGTCCGCCGTCATGCCGGCGCCGGTGTCGGACACGGATACCAGCACATACTGGCCCGCGCTAACCTCGTGGTGAGCCCGGGCGTAGATATCGTCGAGCATGGCGTTGGCAGTTTCGATAGTGAGGCGGCCGCCCTCGGGCATGGCGTCCCGGGCGTTGATGGCCATGTTGAGCAGGGCGGATTCCAGCTGCCCCGGGTCCACCTCGCTGGTCCACAGGCCCCCGCCGCGCACCATCTCGATCTCGATGTTTTCGCTGAGGGTGCGGCGCAGCATGGGTTCCATGCCGGAAACCAGGCGATTGATATCCACCAGTTTGGGCTCCAGGGCCTGGCGGCGGGCGAAGGCCAGCAGGCGACTGGTGAGTTCGGCGCCGCGCTCGGCGGCGGTATTGGTCATTTCCGCCAGCATGCGCAGCTGCTGCTGGTCGGTGAGCTGCTCCTTGAGCAGCTCCGAGTTGCCAAGAATCACCGTCAGCAGGTTGTTGAAGTCGTGGGCCACGCCGCCGGTGAGCTGGCCCACGGCCTCCAGTTTTTGGGACTGGCGAAGGCGTTCCGTCAGCTCGCGGCGCTCGGTGACATCCAGCATGCTGCCCACCATGCGCACCGCCTCCCCCCCTGAGCCGCGGATCACAAAGCCCCGGTCGATCACCAGCAGGGGTTTGCCGTTGGCGTGGATAAAACGGTATTCCTGCTGCCAGTTGCTGGCGGTGCTGTCGATAACCCCGTGAATGCTGGCCAGCACCCGCTCCCTGTCCTCCGGGTGGATGCGGCTGGACCAGGACTCCGGGCCGGGTTCCAGGTGGGCGAGGGGATAGCCGAACAGGTGCTCCATGGCCTCGTTCCACCACACGGTATCACTGCTCAGGTCCCAGTCCCAGACCACGTCATTGGTGGCCCTGGCCACCAGGCGAAAGCGCTCCTGATTGATTCTGGCCTCGTTTTCAAAGGCCTTTCTCTGGGTGATGTCGCGCGCCACCGCCACCCAGTGGGTGCGCCTGCCATCGCCGTCGGTGAGGGGCACAATATCCAGCTCCAGCCAGAACTCTTCACCGCCCTTGGTGTAGTTGATGAGTTCAGCACGCACCGACTGGCCGGCCTCGAGGGCGGTGCGAATGCGGGCCAGTTCCCCGGCCTGGGTTTGCGGACCCTGGAGGATGCGCGGGGTACTGCCAATGGCCTCCGCGGGGCTGTAGCCGGTGCGCCGGGCAAAGGCGTCGTTGACATAGATGATCCTGGGGCCGTGGGGGGCAGCGATGGGGTCGGCCTCGGTAATCAGCAGGATATCGTTCTGGCGGGCAACGGCGGCCTCCAGCAGGCGCAACTGCTGGTCACGCTCCCGCTCCCGGGTCACATCCCGGAAGTAAACCGCCAGCCCCTCGGGGCCGGGGAAGGCGTCCACCTTGAACCAGGTCTCCAGCGGCGGGAAGTAACTGGTGAAGTGGACGCTGTCGCCGCTGGCGACTGCTTGCTCGTACTGGGTTTTAAAGGCCAGATGGGTGGCCGCGGGGAACTCCTGCCACACCGGCTGGCCCACCAGGTCTCGGGAGCGGCGGCGCAGCAGGCGCTCGGCCTGATGGTTGAGAAAGGCGAAGCAAAAATTTCCGTCCAGCAGGAAAAAGGCGTCGCTCATATTGGCGAGGGTGTTGTGCAGGCGCCGGGACAGGGACTCCGACTGCTCGCGGGCGGCCACCAATTCCGTCACCTCCTGGAATGCGCCGCGCACCGCGCAAATGCGGCCGTGGTCGTCGTACTCCGCTTCGCCGATGCTGCGCACCCAGCGTCGGTTGCCCTTGCCGGTAACCAGCACCAGCTGCTCGTCGAAGGGCTCCCCGCGCTCCCTGCAGGCGGCGAACAGCTGGCGGATCCGGTCCCGGTACTCGGGGGCATAGAATTCGATGGCCTCGTCCACCGAGTGGAGGTGGCGATCCGCCTCGTGGATGGCGACGGTTTCCTCCGACCATTCCACCACCCCGCCCGCCAGGTCGACCCGCCAGCCCCCCAGGTGGGCGGCGTGGCCTGCGATCCGCTGCAGGCTGGTGGCGGCCGCGAGGCGGGCCTCGGCCTCGACCTCGGCACTGATGTCCTGCACCACCCCGGTCAGCACTCGCTGGCCGTCCCTTGCCGTCAGTTCGCCGATACCCCGCATGTGCAGGATGCTCCCGTCGGGGCGCAGGATCCGGTGGCGGAATTCGAAGTGGGTGTCCGGAGCCGCCACATAGGCGCGGAACTTGCGCATCGTGGCCTCCCGGTCATCGGGGTGGACCAGGGCCAGGTAAGCCTCCAGGTTGTTGGCAAAATCCTCCCTGGCAATGCCGAACATGGTGAACACACTGGCGGACCAATACAGCTCCAGGGTGTCGATATTCTGCTTCCAGACACCCAGTCCCAGCAGGCGCTGGGCGGTGCGCAGATTGGCCTCCCGCTCGCTGTCGAGCAGGGCCCGGTGTTCGGCCTCCAGGGCCACCAGCCGGGTCACATCCCTGGCGACCATCCACGCCGCCCTGCGGCCCGGATACTCCAGGGGCTGGGTGTTGACCTCCCCATGGATGATGGCCCCGGATTTCAGCCGGTGGCGGCGGATCCCGGCGGCGGCAGTGGTGTCCGCCAGCCGCGGGCCATCCCCGTCAAGGTCGATGTCGCCGAGGGTCATGGCCAGGAACTCGTCCCGGGAATAACCGTAGCGGCTGCAGGCGGCATTGTTGACGGCGAGAAATGCCAGGCTGTCCAGGTCGTATAGCCACATCGGGTCCGGGTGATTGGCAAACAGCAGGGCGGGGTCGAGGGTGACGCTCATGGCATAGTTCCGTCAGTAGTGGTGCCGGTTCGTGGCGGGGAGCAGCGCCGCCGGGGATTGCACCGTCACTCAACACGGGTTGGGGGTGGTTGCTGTGGTGCCGGGGGGTGGTGGCGCAGGCCGACATCGGCATCCGGGACAGGTGTTTGCAGGGGGCCTGCCGACACCACAGGCTGAACCGGATTCGCCAGTTGCACAAGAGTACACACCAGCGCCGCAGCGATGTCCAGCCTCGAGTTCGGGTGGCGCGGCGGGCTGTTCAAAATGCCGACTGACGGCTGATTGGTACTTGCACCTGGCCTGGGAGTTCCGTAACTTAGCGGCCATGCAGACACCCACATTCACCCTGGCCACAGATCTTGGCGCCGCCCTGCTGGCCAGGGGCTGGCAGGTTACCTGTGCCGAATCCTGTACCGGGGGCGGCATCGCCGCTGCCATCACCGACGTCGCCGGCAGCTCGGCCTGGTTTGGTGCCGGCTTTGTCACCTACTCCAACCGTCACAAGCAGCAGTTGCTGGGGGTCAGTCAGGCCAGCCTGGACAGCGATGGGGCCGTGAGCAAGGCCGTGGTGGTGGAGATGGCCAGCGGGGCCCTGCGCCTGGCGGGTGCCGATATCGCGGTGGCGGTGAGTGGCATCGCCGGTCCCCAGGGGGGCAGCCCCGACAAGCCGGTGGGCACGGTGTGGATTGCCTGGGTGACCGCCGCGGCCAGCAGCGCCGAGTGCTTTCTGTTCCCGGGGGACAGGGCCCAGGTGCGCAGCCAGACCCAGATCGCCGCCCTCGAGGGCTTGCTCCGGCTGGCGACAACTACTGTATAGCTATACAGTTAAAAAAATTTCGCGTAAGCTCTCCACAGCTGTACATTCAACCGCACATTCTACACACGAGGGTCACGAGTCATGGATGCCAACAAGGAAAAAGCACTGCAGGCGGCGCTGAGCCAGATCGAACGGCAATTCGGCAAGGGCACGGTGATGCGCATGGGCGACAAGGAAATGGTGGCCATGCCCAGCATTTCCACCGGCTCCCTGGGGCTGGATGCCGCTCTGGGCATCGGCGGCCTGCCCAAGGGCCGGGTGGTGGAGATCTACGGCCCGGAGTCGTCGGGCAAAACCACCCTGACCCTGTCGGTGATTGCCGAGGCCCAGAAGCTGGGGGGCACCTGCGCCTTTGTCGATGCCGAGCACGCCCTCGATCCCCAGTATGCCGAAAAGCTCGGGGTCAAGGTGGACGACCTGCTGGTCTCCCAGCCCGATACCGGCGAGCAGGCCCTCGAGGTTGTCGATATGCTGGTGCGTTCCGGGGCCATCGACGTGCTGGTGGTGGACTCGGTGGCGGCCCTCACTCCCAGGGCGGAGATCGAGGGCGAGATGGGCGATACCCATGTGGGCCTCCAGGCCCGCCTGATGTCCCAGGCGCTGCGCAAACTCACCGGCAATATCAAGAATGCCAACTGCCTGGTGATCTTTATCAACCAGATCCGCATGAAAATCGGCGTTATGTTCGGCAACCCGGAAACCACCACCGGCGGCAATGCCCTCAAGTTCTACGCCTCGGTGCGTCTCGATATCCGCCGCACCGGTGCGGTCAAGGAAGGTGAGGAAGTGGTGGGCAGTGAAACCCGGGTCAAGGTGGTCAAGAACAAGGTGGCGCCCCCCTTCAAGCAGTGTGAGTTCCAGATCCTCTACGGCCAGGGCATCAACCGCCTGGGGGAAATCATCGACTACGGGGTCAAGCTGGGGGTTGTCGACAAGGCCGGCGCCTGGTACGCCTACAACGGCAACAAGATCGGCCAGGGCAAGAGCAATGCCTGCGAGTTTTTGCGCACCAACCCGGAGGTGGCCCAGGAGCTGGAGGCGCGGATTCGCGCCGAGATGATCGGCAAGGTCCCGGCCGCCAACACGGTGGAAGATGACACCCCGGAAGTGCTCACCTGAGGTGACGGCACCGGGGCCGGGTTACAGGGTCGTCGGCCCAGGGGCGGACGCCGGCGCCCCAGGCCGCTGATGGAAGCCGTGTTGGCCTGGAAAGTGGCGGTCATCCCCCTGTGGCTGGGGTTGTTTTTTGGCCTCGAACGCCTGTTTCCCGCCAGCCCCTGGCGAGCCGCCGACCCGGCCAGCGGCTTCAGCCAGACTGCCCACCTGCGACAGAATATCAGCCTGTGGCTGGTCAACGCCCTGGCCTCGCCGCTGCTGGTGCTGGCCATCACCGGTGCCGCCGCCAGCTTGGCGCCATCCTGGCGGCCAGCTGCCCTCGGCGGCCCCCTGGGGCTGGCCCTGGACCTGTTGGTGCTCGACCTGTGGATTTACGCCTGGCACCGGGCCAACCACCGGATTCCCCTGTTGTGGCGTTTTCACCAGGTGCATCATCTCGACCAGCAGCTGGACAGCACCTCCGCCCTGCGCTTCCATGTCGGCGAAGTGCTGCTTTCGGCCCTGGCCCGGGCGCCGGTGATCCTGATCCTGGATATTCCCCTCGCCTCGGTGGTGGTTTTCGAAGTCCTGGTGACGATGGCCGCCATCTTTCACCACGCCAATGTGCGCCTGCCGCCGACCCTTGAAGCCACCCTCTCCAGAGTGATCATCACCCCTCAGCTCCACTGGGTACACCACCGCGCCCGGCGACGGGACACCGACAGCAATTACGGAACCCTGCTCAGTGGCTGGGACCTGCTGTTCGCCAGCCGCTCGGCCACCCGGCGCACCCCGGACATGGTGATCGGCGTGGCAGGGCAGGTGGAAAACCGGATCCCCCGGTTGCTGCTGTTGCCCTTTGCCAAAACCCCCTGAGCCGGGGCCGGCTATCATCATGTTCAGCACTATCTGGTATTCTGAGAGTCCAACCACAGGATGCACAACCTTGGGGGAGTAGCGATCGATGGAAACCTATCAAGGCATTATCGCCACCCTGGCGCTGACCATGGGGGTGGGCTGGGCCAGTGGCATCAACCTCTACGCCGCCCTCTGCGTGCTGGGTATTGCCGGGGCCACCGGCAACCTGGTGCTGCCGGAGCAGCTGGCGGTCCTGCAGGACCCCATGGTGATCGGCGCCGCCGGGCTGATGTACTTTGTCGAGTTCTTCGCCGACAAGACCCCGGGGGTGGACTCCGGCTGGGATGCCATTCACACCTTTATCCGGATTCCCGCCGGCGCCCTGCTGGCGGCGGGTGCCGTCGGCGATGTCACCCCGGTGCTGGAGGTGACGGCGGGAATCCTCGGCGGCACCATGGCCGGGGCCAGCCACCTCACCAAGAGCTCCACCCGGCTGCTGATCAACACCTCTCCCGAGCCCTTCAGCAATTGGGGGGCCTCCATCGCCGAGGATGTGCTGGTGCTGGCGGGGCTGTGGACCATGCTCAACCACCCCCTGGTGTTCTTGCTGTTGATGGTGGTCTTTATCGCCCTGGTGATCTGGCTGCTGCCGAAAATCTGGCGCACCCTGAAGATGATTCTGCGCAAGCTGGGCATCTGGCTGGGGCTGGTGAAGGAGCCCCCCGGCGCTCCCCAGGTCCCACCGCCGCCACCCCCTGAGCCGGCGCCCAAGCAGCTCGAGAGCCGGTGATGGACGGCGCCCAGAGCCCAGCCGCGCAGATTCGCCTGGCGGCCATGAACGCCCTGGCCCGCCGCGAGCACTCCCGGAGCGAGCTGGAGCAAAAGCTCAGCGGCAGGTTCGCCGATTGCCGCGGCCTCATCGCCCGGGAGCTGGACGCGCTCGCCGAGCAGGGGTTGCAGTCGGACCAGCGCTTTGTGGAGATGCTGTGCACTTCCCGGGTCGGCCGCGGCCACGGCAGGTTGCGGATTGCCAGCGAACTGCGCCACAAGGGGATAACCCCGGAGCAGGCGGCAGCGGCCCTGGACGCCCTTTCGGTGGACTGGTTTGAGCTGGCGGCGGAGGTGGCCCGACGGCGCTTTGGCGAGACACCGGCAGCGGACTATCGCGACCGGGGCAAGCGGGTGCGATATCTCCAGTACCGGGGTTTTACCCAGGACCAGATCCGTCACGCCCTGGGGGATTGATGTCGGTCAGCTGGGCAAGGTTTTTCATTCGTCAGGGGGATCAATCGCTGATTTGCCCTGTCTCAGCCAACACTCCCACAGGTTTCAGGTAGGTTATGAACGCAAAATTGGCATCCTGGTTGTTGATGATGTCCTGCACCACAGTGGCGGTGGCGGAGACCCCGTCGTCCACCGAGCCCGCGGAGGAGGGGGATGCGGTGAACACCGAGGACTGGGGAATCCGCAACGGCTGCATCAACAACATGCTGATCAAGAGGGTGAGTTTCGACTCCAACACCTCGGGGATGATCGAGCTGAGCGGCGGCCGCAAGGTGCAGGTCACCCTGCGCAACAACTGCTCCGGCATCCGCAACGAGGGCTATGTCCACAAGCCCATCAACCACAGGTTTTGCGAAGGGGACATGCTGCGGGTAATCCGCTTTGGCAACATCTGCATCGTCGACAAGCTGGAACCCGTGGTGACCACTGCCGACGGCTCGGCGCAGGGAGATCAGTAGAGGTTGCGCCCCGCCACCTGGCCATCGACGTCCCTTCCCAGTGGGGCTTTTGGCGTTCAGCCCGGGTTTGTTGTGGTGCTGGCGCTTTGGCTGCTTCCCATGTTGGCTTTCGGCCTGGAGCTGCGGGGAACCTGGCAGCAGGGCGCCCTGCTGCTGGGGACGGTACCCCCTGGCCACCGGGTGGTGCTGGAGGGCAGGGAGGTGGAGGTCTCCCCGGAGGGCCACTTCGTGATCGCCCTGGGCCGGGATGCCCCAGCCCAGGTCTCCCTGAAGACCGGCGTGGGGGATACCCTGGCCAGCCACAACTACACCGTGGCCAGGCGCAGCTATGATATTCAGCGCATCGAAGGGGTGCCCCAGGAGACCGTCACCCCGCCGCCGGAAGTGATGGCGCGCATTCAGCGCGAGGCCCGGCTGGTGGCCAGTGCCCGCGCCGCCAGCGCCCCCCGGCTGGACTATCTGGCGGGGTTTGCCAGGCCCCTGGCGGGACCCATCACCGGGGTCTATGGCAGCCAGCGCGTCTACAACGGTGTGCCCAGGAGCCCCCATTACGGCCTGGATATCGCCGCGCCCACCGGCACGCCGGTGATGGCACCCGCCCCCGGTATCGTAAAACTGGTGCAGCGGGATCTGTATTTTTCCGGCGGCACCCTGATTGTCGATCACGGCTACGGGGTGTTTTCCACCTTCATCCACCTCAGCGATATCCTGGTGGGGGAGGGGGACGCCGTGGCGGCTGGGGACCCCATCGCCAGAGTGGGTGCCACGGGTCGGGCTACCGGCCCCCACCTGGACTGGCGCATCAACTGGTACGATGTCCGGGTCGACCCGGCCCTGGTGCTGGAGCATTTTCCCGCCGGCGCGCCGCAACCCCCTCGGTGATCTCCAGCCACAGGTCGTGGAGTTGGCGGGCAGTTTCTTTTAAAATGTCCAACTCTTTACCAATCGGCTCCTGTCATGGATAAGCAACTGCTCAGCATTCTGGTCTGCCCGGTCACCAAGGCGCCCCTTGAATACAATAGGGACGCCCAGGAATTGGTGTGCCGCGCCAGCGGCCTGGCCTACCCCATCCGCGACGGCATCCCGGTGATGCTCGAGTCGGAGGCCAGGCAGTTGACGGTGGATGAGAAGCTGGATCGCGGCAACCGCGGTGCGGGTGTCTGACGGGCAATCACAGGAACGAACAATGGCTGAACAAACACTTTTTACCCGTATCCTCGCCGGTGAGATTCCCGCGCGGATTCTGTACCGGGACGAGCACTGCTTCGCGATCCGGGATATCAACCCCAAGGCGCCCACCCACCTGTTGCTGATTCCAGCAAAGCCCATTCCCCGCCTGGTGGACGCCGCGGCGGAGGACCAGGCCCTGCTGGGGCACCTGCTGCTGACCGCCGGCAAGATCGCCACCGCGGCGGGAATCGGCGATGCCTGCCGGATCATCATCAACAACGGTGAAGGGGGCGGCCAGACCGTGTTCCACCTTCACCTGCATATCCTCGGCAATGTCGAAATGACCGAGGATTCCCTGGGTTTTTGACTTCCCCCACCCGGATACCACCGCCCGTCCCAGGCCGCGCGGCAACAGGACTTTAGTGAATGAAAAGCGCACAAATCCGTCAGGCATTTCTCGATTTTTTTGCCGCCAAGGGTCACACCATAGTGCCCAGCAGCAGCCTGGTGCCGGGCAATGATCCCACCCTGCTGTTCACCAATGCGGGGATGGTACAGTTCAAGGAGACCTTTCTCGGCGACGAACACCGGGACTACACCCGCGCCGCGTCGTCCCAGCGCTGTGTGCGCGCCGGGGGCAAGCACAACGACCTCGAGAACGTCGGTTATACCGCCCGCCATCACACCTTTTTTGAGATGCTCGGCAATTTCAGCTTTGGCGACTACTTCAAGCGGGACGCCATCCTCTACGCCTGGGAGTTTCTCACCGCCAGTGACTGGCTGGGCCTGGATGCCGACAAGCTCTGGGTGACGGTCTACGCCGAAGACGACGAGGCCTACGCCATCTGGCACGACGAGGTGGGTATCCCCGCCGCACGGCTGATCCGCATCGGCGACAACAAGGGCGCCCGCTACGCCTCCGACAACTTCTGGATGATGGGTGACACCGGCCCCTGTGGTCCCTGTACCGAGATCTTCTACGACCACGGCCCCGAGATCTGGGGCGGCCCCCCCGGCAGTCCCGAGGAGGACGGCGACCGCTATATCGAAATCTGGAACAATGTCTTCATGCAGTACAACAGGGACAGCAGCGGCACCATGCACCCCCTGCCCAAGCCCAGCGTGGATACCGGGATGGGGTTGGAGCGCATCTCCGCAGTGCTGCAGCACGTCCACAGCAACTACGAGATCGACCTCTTCCAGGCGCTGATTCGCGCCGCCGTCGCGGCCACCGGCACCGGCGACCTGGATAACCCCTCCCTCAAGGTGCTTGCCGACCATATCCGCGCCGCTGCCTTTCTGGTGATGGACGGGGTGCTGCCCTCCAACGAGGGCCGCGGCTATGTGCTGCGCCGCATCATTCGCCGCGCCCTGCGCCACGGCCACAAGCTGGGTGCCGACGGCGTGTTCTTTTTCCGCCTGGTGCCCGCCCTGGTGGCGGAGATGGGCGAGGCCTACCCCGAGCTCGCCAGCAAGCAGGCGCAGATCGAAAAGGTCCTGCGGGGGGAGGAGGAGCAGTTTGCCAAGACCCTGGCCAATGGCATGGTGGTGCTCGAGGAGGGCCTGGCCCAGCTGGCGGGCAAGGTGATTCCCGGCGCCATGGTGTTCCAGCTCTACGACACCTACGGCTTTCCCACCGATCTCACCAACGATATCGCCCGGGAGCGGGGCTACGAGCTGGATATGGCGGGCTATCAGGTGTGCATGGAGCAGCAGAAGTCCCGCGCCCGCGCCGCCAGCCAGTTTGGCGTCGACTACACCGCGGGGATCCACGTCACTGGGGAAACACGATTTATCGGCTACGGGGAGACCAGTGGCCGCGGACGGGTGGTGGGCCTCTATGTGGACGGCCAGCCCGTTGACCGGGTCGGCGAGGGCCAGCAGGCGGTGGTGGTGCTGGACCAGACGCCCTTTTACGCCGAGTCCGGGGGCCAGGCCGGTGACTGTGGTTACCTGGTGTCCACCGGGGCCGGCAGCGGCCGCTTCGAAGTCGGCGACTGCCGCAAGCAGGGCAGTGTTCACCTGCATATCGGCCAGGTCCTCAGCGGCACCCTGGCGGTGGGTGACGAGATGGATGCGGAAGTGGACGCCGGGGTGCGCAGCGCCACCGCCCTCAACCACTCCGCCACCCACCTGCTCCATGCGGCGCTGCGCACCATCCTCGGCGACCATGTGACCCAGCAGGGCTCCCAGGTAAACTCCCAGCGCCTGCGTTTCGACTTCTCCCACCCGGAGGCCCTCAGCGACGAACAGCTGCGGGCCATCGAGCAGCTGGTGAACGACGAAATCCGCCGCAACAGCGAGGTTCAAACCGAGCTGCTCACCATGGCGGCGGCCAGGGCCAGGGGCGCCATGGCCCTGTTCGGTGAAAAATACGGCGACGAGGTGCGGGTGCTGACCATGGGCGGCGGCTTCTCGGTGGAGCTGTGCGGCGGCACCCATGTCAGCCGCACCGGTGACATCGGCCTGTTGCGCATCGTCTCCGAAGCCGGGATTGCCTCCGGAGTGCGCCGCATCGAAGCGGTCACCGGCGCCGGGGCCTTGGCCCTGGTGGACGAGCTGGAGGATACCCTGGAGCGAATCGCCGCCGGCCTCAAGACCTCCCGGCCCCAGGTGGAAGAAAAGGTCCGCCAGCTGGCGGAACAAAATCGCCAGCTGGCGCGGGAAGTGGAAGCCCTGAAGATGAAGCTCGCCAGCTCTGCCGGCAGCGATATCCTCAGCGGCGCCCGCACCATTCGCGATGTCAAGGTGCTGGCCACCCTGGTGGAAGGGGCAGACCCCAAAACCCTGCGGGATCTGGTGGACCAGATCAAATCCCGCATCGAGGAGGGCGTTGTTCTGCTCGCCGCCGTGGATGGGGACAAGGTGGCCCTCACCGCCGGGGTGACCAAAAACCTGACCGCCAGGATCAAGGCCGGCGAGTTGATGAAGTTTGCCGCCGAGCAGCTGGGCGGCAAGGGCGGCGGTCGTCCCGACCTGGCCCAGGGTGGCGGCAGCCACCCGGAAAGGCTGGCCACTGTGCTCGAGTCCGTCTATTTGTGGGCGGAAAACCAGTTGAGCGACTGATGGTCGAGCTATCGGCGACCTGTGGGGAGCAGGCACTTCGCAGCGGCGGGTTTTTAGTGTTTAATTGCGCCCCTTTGCGCTGCTTGCGACAGCTACAGTGGAGTGCTTCAAAGCCATGAGCCTGATTGTTCAAAAATACGGTGGCACCTCGGTGGGCAGTATCGAGCGTATCGAGGCCGTCGCCGACAAGGTCAAGACCTTCCGCGACGACGGTCACCAGGTGATCGTCGTGGTGTCCGCCATGAGTGGCGAAACCAACAGGCTGATTGCCCTGGCCCAGCAGATCGAGGAACACCCGGACCCCAGGGAAATGGACGTGCTGATCTCCACCGGTGAGCAGGTCACCATCGCCCTGCTGGCCATGGCGCTGCACAAGCGCGGCTGTGGCGCCCGCTCCTACACCGGCGGCCAGGTGCGGATTCTCACCGACAAGGCCCACACCAAGGCGCGGATTCAGGAAATCGACACCCAGCGCATGCGCGCCGACCTGGACGCCGGCAATGTGCTGGTGGTGGCGGGCTTCCAGGGGGTGGACCCGGAGGGTAATATCACCACCCTGGGGCGGGGCGGTTCCGACACCACCGCGGTGGCGTTGGCCGCCGCGCTGAAGGCGGAGGAGTGCCAGATCTATACTGATGTGGACGGGGTCTACACCACCGACCCCAGGGTCGAGCCCCGCGCCCGGCGCCTCGACCAGATCACCTTCGAGGAAATGCTCGAGATGGCGAGCCAGGGCTCCAAGGTGCTGCAAATCCGCTCGGTGGAATTCGCCGGCAAATACAAGGTTCCGCTCCGCGTCCTCCACAGCTTCAAGGAGGGTCCGGGCACACTGATTACACTGGAGGAAGGAAACGATATGGAAAACCCCATCGTTTCAGGTATTGCGTTCAACCGTGACGAAGCCAAGGTCACCATCCAGGGCATTCCCGACAGCCCCGGGGTGGCCTACCAGATTCTCGGCCCCATCAGCGACGCCAATATCGAAGTTGACGTCATCGTTCAGAACGTGGCCGAGGACGGCAGCACCTCCCTGACCTTCACCGTGCACCGCAACGACATGAAGAAGGCCAGGGCCATCCTCGAGACCGTGGCCCAAAGCCTCAACGCCAAGCCGCCGGTAACCGACGACCGCATCGCCAAGCTCGCCATTGTCGGCGTCGGCATGCGCTCCCACGCCGGGGTGGCCGCCAAGATGTTCAAGGCCCTGGCCAGCGAGAATATCAATATCCAGATGATCAGCACGTCGGAGATCAAGATCACCGTGGTGATCGAGGAAAAGTACCTCGAGCTGGCCGTCAGGGCGCTCCATTCCGCCTTTGAGCTGGAAGGGGCTGACAGTACCTGACAAGTGTTTTAAAAATGGTGGAATGTTCTGCTTCGACAGGGCATTCTGTACGCAACCAGGGGTGTGGCCAGGGCACGAACGAAAGGCGCTCCGCAGGGTCAAAAACGCAGATAGGATTGGAGAGAAGTATGTTGATTTTAACAAGGCGAGTTGGCGAGACTCTTGTCGTTGGCGACGACGTAACTGTTACCGTGCTGGGCGTCAAAGGCAACCAGGTGCGCCTGGGGGTCAATGCCCCCAAGGATGTGACGGTTCACCGCGAGGAAATCTACCAGCGTATCCAGCAGGAAAAGGGTAACGACAGGACCTAGTTTCACCCTGTAATTCCCAGTGTTTCACCCTTGATACCCCTTTGATTTTGGCTGAGGTGTGGTATGATGCCGCCCTCTTCAACAGGGGTAAACACGACATTCCTGCTGATATCTTTGGTGAGGTGGCCGAGCGGCTGAAGGCGCTCCCCTGCTAAGGGAGTATAGGCTAATCCCCTATCGAGGGTTCGAATCCCTCCCTCACCGCCAATATGCCAAGAACCGCTGGGCCTCCCGGCGGTTTTTCCTTTATACGTACCTTTCTACGTACCTAAAACAGTTGTGGTGGGGAATGGCCGGGGAATCAGTGCTCAGTCGAAAGAAAGTGGTCTATTCTTTCCGCTAATTCTTGCGGCTCTTTCAACTCACACTCCCAAATGGTTAAAGTCTCCCAGCCTCGAAGTTTTAATTCCGCGATATGGGCATTGTCTCTTTGCTTGTTTCGGGAAATTTTTTGTTGCCAATAAGAATTGTTGGTTTTCGGAATTCTGTTGCCTCTTCGGCAACTGTGTCCGTGCCAGAAGCAACCATGAACAAAAATTACTTTTCGCCTGCCGTGGAAAACAAGGTCTGGTTTCCCTGGGAGAGAAGCGATGTGGAGCCGGTATCTATAGCCCATCGAATACACAAGCCGTCGGACAGTCATCTCGGGCTTGGTATCTTTGCTTTTCACCGCCCCCATTACCCGGCTTCTAGCCGGATCGACTTTAGTCGTCGTCATCAGTACCTTCGGTTTCGACAGACTCTGCGCCTCCAAGAGCTGTATAGCGGCGGTCGGCTAACCACTGAAGCCGTTTTGCTTGGGTAAGTAATACCCTTCGAAGTCCTCCTTGAACTTTTCTCTCTGATATCACTTGTGCCAGTCGAGAGATAATCAGCGCCCGTCGGGCAATTCGGAAATCAGGATGGGAGCGAAGGGAGTACACCTCTTCGGATACAACTTTCGCACGAAAGGAGGGCGGCAGTTCTACCGTCACTGTTGGTGTTGGCGGGTCTTTTTCATTGAGTACGGCACCAAACTGACTGTTCTCAATAGCATTCCTATACACCAAGTCCTCTAGCGCGTTCAGATGGGCTTTCGCTTCTTCGTTGCCTGCTCCGGTCTGCTGAAATTGTGGTAGTGGCCAGACCTCGATTTCGTAGACTTCAAAGGGGTCTAGCACAGACATGGCTACGGCGTCTGTTCGTTGGTTGGTTAGATGGCGTCGAATGCGGGTGCCGAGTTTTTCTTTCGTTTGTCCAACATAAATGGGTTCGCGGTCGTAATCAAAAAATGCGTAGACTCCCCATTTAAAGCTCCCAACTTTCCTATTCCGATTAGTCGTTGGGTCCAAAAAATCGGACTCAAGGAAGTTGGTCAGATTTCTTCTTAGATCATCGGTTTCAAAGGGGGGGATATTAACATTGTCGGGGTTTGTCTCCGGGGGCATATCTAGCGATCCTTGTTACCAAACGCACACAGAATACTTGGTAACAAGGATCGTTGCGAGACCTCTTTAAGCCACAGCTACCTTTCG
>Ga0079224_100006488_pt1 | contig 15509 bp, 13 predicted proteins | sample Stecom2015_FD_80414 | JGI IMG/M metagenome (GOLD analysis project Ga0079224, IMG submission 80414) | Agricultural soil microbial communities from Utah to study Nitrogen management - Steer compost 2015 | ecosystem: Environmental > Terrestrial > Soil > Agricultural land | place: USA: Utah...
ATGAAGTCGTCGTGGTGCGGGTGCGCAAACCCGACGGCACGGACGACCTGATCGAGTTCGAGAAGGAGATCGACGAGGACCTGGGGTTCGAGTTCGAGGCGGCCACCTTCGACGGTGTCGACCTCTGCAACAACAACTGTTTCTTCTGCTTCCTGAAGGGCCTGCCAAAGGGGATGCGCAAGTCGCTCTACCTGAAGGACGACGACTACCGCCTCAGCTTCCTCCACGGCAACTTCGTGACGCTGACGAACCTGACCGAGGAGGACTGGCAACGCATCGAGGAGCAGCGGCTCGGCCCACTCTACGTCTCGGTTCACTCGACCAACCCCGAGCTACGCACCGCGCTTGTTGGCAATCCGCGCGCCGCGCGAATCATGGACGACCTGCGCCGCCTGGAAGAGATCGGCATCGACTACCACGCGCAGCTCGTGCTCAACCCCGGCATCAACGACGGCCCCGAGATGGACCGCACGCTGCGCGACCTGGAGAGCATCGGTTCGCACCTCAAATCAATTGCCGGCGTCCCGGTCGGGCTGACCCGCTTCGGCATGGAGCGCCAGAGCAAGCGCGTGCGCCTCTCGCGCACCTGTATGCGGACCTTGCCCGGCACTCAACTGGAGGTGCGCCGCTACGAGACGCACGAGGCGCTGGACGTCATCGCCCAGGCCGAGCGCTGGCAGGAGCATTTCCGGCGCACGCGTGGGCAGACCTTCTTCTACCTGGGCGACGAGTTTTACCTGATGACCGGCACACCGATCCCGCCAACCGCCCATTACGACAGCTTCGGGCAACTGGAGGACGGCATCGGCCTGACCCGGCGCTTCCTGGACGACGTCGAAGCGCTCCTCAGCCGCCCGCGCCGAGCTCAGGCCTACCGCCCTGGCATCGTCGCCTGCGCTACGCTGATCGGGCCAACGATGACCGAGAGCATCGAGCGCCTGAACGGGACGCTTGGCACCAAGATCCGCCCGGTGGTGGTCGACAATCGCTTCTTCGGCCCCGAGATCAACGTCTCGGGCCTTTTGACCGGTCAGGACGTGGTGACGGCGCTCGAAGACCGCCCGGGCGATGAACCGGTGTTCATCTCCAACCACATGATCTCAGCGCGCACGAACACGCTGCTGGACGACATGCGGCTGGAGGATTTGCAGACGGCGCTCGGCCGCCCGGTCATCGTCGCCGAGCACCTCTCCGACGTCTGCCGGGAACTGAGCCAGCCCGCCTGATATCGGCGGCATCACTCCACGCGTGCTGATCGCCTCAGCGCCAGCACTGACGCACTGAGACGTGAGGATGGCACTATGTTCCTCATCGGGTCGTAGGGACTTGGCCGTTTCCAGAACCCCGCAGAGTAACCCCAGGTATTCCGAGCCCGTCGAGGGATCTTCATGACGTCTACAGCGTCGCGGGTAGCCCCGAGCCTCACCGAACGCTCCGGCGGTCAACCCGATTCCTCGACGGGCTCGGAATACCTGGGGTTGCCTGGAATCTCTCCTCGAGAAACCTGCGCCACCGGCAGTGCTACCGTCGGCGGAAGGCGGAGAGAGCGAGGAAGAAGAGCGTCACGAAGCCGGCGCCCAGGGCCACAACGACGGTGCGCGGCACGTTGCCCCAGCCCTCCTGCTCCTCCTGAGCGGGTTCGTAAGCGGGGAGCTCCAGCGAGCGCAGGCGAAACCAGAGGCGCACCGTCTCGCCCATTGCGCGGAAGACGACACGCGGGCTGCCCCCGGAGGACTTGCCTGCCACGCGCGGGTAGTGGTTGACGCCCACTTCGACGATGCTGGCGCCCATCATCTTGGCCATGGCCAGCATCTCGGTGTTGATCAGCGCGCCGGGCATCTCCAGCGGCATACGGCGGATCAGGTCGGCGCGGTAGATCTTGAAGGCGCAATCGACATCGCGCATGTGGACGCCGAAGAGGATCCAGACAGCGACATCGAAGATCTTGGCGTAGACCTTGCGATAGAGCGCGTCGCTACGCTTGATCCGGAACCCGGCGACGATGTCGTAGTGGGGCACGTAGGGCAGTAGGGCGGTGATGTCGGACATGTCGAATTGCCGGTCGGCGTCCATGAACATGATCAGGTCGCCGGTCGCCGCCGCGAAGCCGGAGCGTAGCGCCGAGCCGTAGCCTTTGTTGGTTTCATGGTGAACCGGGCGGATGCGCGGGTCCTCAGCGCTCAACGCTTCGATGATCTCCCCGGTCCCGTCGACGCTGCCGTCGTTGACCACGATGATCTCGTAGTCGCGGAATAGCTCGTCGAGTACCTGTCGGGAGCGGTCCACGACGGCCTCGATGTTGGCGGCCTCGTTGTGGGCCGGCAAGACGACGGACAGCTTCTTTTCCAGCACGACGGTCACTTTCTGATTCTTCGCGCGCCCCCCCCCTTCGCTGAAGGATACCCTCAGCAGCGCCGCTCTGCCGTGTACAAGGGGCTAGTACTTCGGCATCTCGGTGAGTGCGATGTAGCTGGGACGCGGCGACCAGTCGGGTTCAAGGACCCCCCAGGGCGCCTTCTCGTTGCTCGGCGGCAGGTTGATCGCGAAATTCAGGTTCCAGACGAACATACCGGTCATCCAGGGCCACTCGGTGCGGGCAATCTCGAAGGCGCGCACCAGATACTGCGCCTGCTCCTCTTCGGTGATGAATTGGCCATACTCGTAACCGGGCGCCTGGTTGGCGGTCGACCAGCCGAACTCGGTCAACCAGATGGGCTTGTGTCCCTCGCCATTAGCCTCCATGACCGCGCGCAGGTCCTGGACGCGCCGGAAGTAGAACGAGCGATGATCGGACCAGCCGTCGGTGCCGGGGTTGTCCGGCCAGAACTGGTCGGGCGAGTTGCTGTTGCTGCCGGGATGGGCGCCCAGGATGTCGTAGTATCCCTTCACCTCACCGCCGTTGTAGGCGTAGATCTGTTCGAGGAAGGTGACATCATCGACGGCCAGCGTCGGGTCGTTCACGCCGGTCGGCGTCAGGCCGCCGAAGAGGACTTTGGCATGGGGGTAACCGGCCTTCACGCCGCGGTAGCCGGCCTTGAGTAATTCGACATAACGTCCAGCGTCGACGTAGCCGCCCGTCTCATAGGCCAGGTTCTGCTCGTTCCAGATCTCCCAGGCTTCGACGCGGCCGCCGAAGTGCGCGGCGGCCGCGCGCATGAAGTCCTCGAACGGGGCGGTGTTCGTGGGGATGCCTTCTTCCTGCCCCTCGGGCAGCGCCCAATGCGGGGCGCGGACGATGCTGACCAGGACGCGCTTCTGGTAGCGCTCGGCGGCCCGCAGGAAGCGTTCCAGGCGATGCCAGCGGTAGACGCCCGGCTCGGGCTCCAGCTGGCTCCAGAGCGCCTGGATTCTCACCGCGCCGAAGCCGGCGTGGTCGACCAGGTGCATCGAGCGGTCGTTGAACTCGGCGCCGCGCTCCTCGCCGGACCAGGCCACGTTGAAACCGTAGCGGAAGTTGGTGTCGGTCCACCAATGGCGGGTCGGGTCCTCGGGCGGGGCATCGGGCGACTGGCGTTGAGTTGCCTCTTCCGGCGCGCCGTGAGCGAGTAGATACTCGGTGCCGAGCAGACCGAGCAGGAACTCGTACGCGGTGCCCTGGTTCTCAGGGTGCCACTCGACGCGGGTGCGCTCGAAATACTGGACGGTGTAGACGTTGCCGTCGCCGGCCGGCGGCGGCTGGTTGCGCTCGTCGAACTCCTCGGAGATCGGGAAGCCGAAGTTTTGAAGGCCGCCGTTGCGCTCCCAGAAATCGCGGATACCGAAGCACAGCCGGTGGCCGGTCTCGGCGTGGTAGTTGCAGTTCTCGTCAGATGTGATCCCGTCGATGCGCTGGAAGGGCTCCTCGCCGTGCCGGCCATCCGTGCGGATCGCGCCCAACCGCTGGAGCAACACCTCATACTGGGTGCGGGCGTTGGCCGGGTGGTACTCGAAGATGGCGCGCTCGAAGTACTGCTTGTACAGGCCATCGCCCTCATGGAAGAAGACCCCGGTGATCGGGTAGCCGAACACGAACAACCCGCCGCGCGTCTCCCAGTACTCGCGGAACTTGCCCTGCACCCAGAAGCCGGTTTCCGGAAAGTAGCGTGGTCCGGTCAGCTCGCTCTCCTGTGCCCGCGCAGGCTCCGGGGCGAACGAGCCGAGCGCCATCCCGCCGACGGTGATTGCCAACAACGAGGCGAGCCAGATTCTCATCATCATGACGTCTCCCGAGTTGATTCGATTTAAGACCTGGCGGCTTACGGAACGAGTTGGAAGACGACGTCCCCGATCTCGATCCGGTCACCGATGTTGAGACGCTCGGGCTCAGTGATAGGGCGCGAATTGACCCGCGTGCCGTTGGTGCTGCGCAGGTCGGTCGCCCACCAGCGCCCATCGTTCCACGAGATCTGGGCGTGCTCGGCGGAGACATACGCGCTGTCGATCCGAACCGTCGCGTCGCGGCTGCGGCCGATGATCGTCACCGGCTCCAGGACGTAAGCGTCACCGGGCCGGATATGTTCGTTGTTCGATGCCTCGACCAACAGCGTCCCCCTGACGCGTTCGGGACCGGCCGCTTCGGCTGTGACGCGCAGCTCGCGGCTGATCACGCGCATGACCTGAAAGATGAAGAAGTAGAGCAGGAAGATGAAGATCACGCGCAAGAGCAGCACGAACCACTCGAATGGGAGCTCAGACAGCATTGTCAGGTCGACTCAGCATCTCGGCGACGGGCAGCGGCCGGGCTCACGAAGCCGCGCGGCGCGGCTCGTATGGCAGGTATTCGAAGACAACATTCCCGAGCGTGATCCGATCGCCGTACTGCAGCTCGTGCTCGCTGATCTGGGTTCCGTTGACCGATGTCCCGTTCGTGCTCCCCAGGTCTATCAGGAAGAAGCCGCTGCCGCGATGTTCGATACGGGCATGATGGCGGGATACTTCCGCTGAGTCGATGACGACGTCGTTGTCCAGCGCTCGGCCAATCGTCATGACCTCGCGCCGCAGGATGACCGAGTCGCCCGCAAAGGGGCCTTCGACGAACCGCAGCAGCCGCGGCGGGATGTTGCCGGTCTCCTCGATGACTCTCAGGACCTCGGTGCGCTGGATCTCCTCCTCGCGCGCCCGATCGAAGTCCGGAAGCTCGACGATGCTGGCATCGACGTAGATCGTGCGCCGACCGACGTCGGCGTCGCCCTTGATCTGAACGCGCACGTGATCGACGAAGCCGTAGCCGCGCTCGTTCGCCAAATCGGTCAGCCAGTCCTCCATCTGGCGGCAGAGGGCCGGGACGAAATCGGCGAAGACGACCATATCCTGCGGGTTGAGGATGACCTCATAGTCGTTTGGGACGATGACGCCCTCGACGGAGATGACCTGATTGGATTCCATCGCACGCTCCAGGCGCCGGCCGATCTCGGCTGGCTGCACCGGAGTCCGAAAAATGCGCCCGACGGAATCCTCCATCACGCGCTGAAAGAAGCTCTCGAAGCGATCAAGCCTGTTCATCGATCAACCCGGGCAACCTCGGTTGGACGCGGCATCGAATGGGGCACACCGTTCGTGATTATATGTATCCGTCGTCACCAGGGTCAATTTGCGCCGGTTGAGCGATGCGCGCGTTGGAGTACGCGAACCAGGGCAAAACGGCCGTCACCAGCGCGTAGTAGGCGAAGATCTCGAAGGCGAAGGGGATATAACCGCCGTAGCCGAGGATCGGCATCTCCCAGACCTTCAGGAAGCCGACGTGGGGAACGTCGTAGATCCACTTGGGCATGGCCCGGATGTTCCACATCTCCCAGAACCAGCCGCACACCAGCGCCCCGGCTCCCAGATTGAAGATCGGCCGCCAATCGCCGCGCGCCGCGAAGCTGGAGACCGTCGTCCGGCCGGCAAAGCGCGCAAGCGGGTCGAGAATTAGGAACACCGAGATCCAGCAGAGCGGAAACAGGTAATCCGGCCAGATCAGCATGGCGATCAGCATGACCCAGCCAGAGAGGTGAATCAACACCAGTCCGCGGCGGCTGGGATCGATGACCAGCCAGCGTCGCCAGCGCGGCTTGCCGATGGTTGAGACCAGTTCGGTGGTCGTGAGGACAGCCGGGATGACAGTCGTGAACGACAGCGTGCCGAGCACCCAGCGACCGAACCAGCCATAGCCCTCCGGAGTCAGGTAGATCCAGTTTCCCAGGAAGTGGTTGATACCTTCGAAGAACCACCAGAACGGGGCCGACATCACGAAGAAGACGGGATATTTCCAGCCGGCGCGGACCAGCGGTGACGTACCCGTGCGAGCCAGCACCAGGCCGTCGACGGTCAGGATATAGCCCAGCCAGAGCGGGAAGAAGTAGAACGTCGAGATCCGGCCGAAGTCATTCCAGGCAATGACCCACCAGATGGCGATTAACCCCAACCCGATGACAAGTTGCGGGGAAGCGCGGAGCCCGGTCGTCGTTCGGTTGAGGGTCGTTTCGCTCATGCCAGCAAGTATAGTGTCACGGTGGCAACGGTATCGAATCTACGAGGAGCGCGCCGTGACCGACAACAGGTTGTTCGAACGCCCGTTTCCCCGCCTGGCGCCATCCATACTCGACAGCGATCTGGCAAATCTGGCCGCCCAGGTGCGGATTCTCGAGGACGCGGGCATCGACACGATCCACGTCGACGTGATGGACGGCCGCTTCGTCCCGAATATTTCGATCGGCATCCCGGTCGTGGCCTCATTGCGGGCCGCCACGCAGGCCACGCTGGACGTACACCTGATGATCGAGGAGCCGGAGCGGTACGTGAAGGAGTTCGTTGGGGCCGGAGCGGACGTCGTGACCGTCCACCCTGAGGCCACGCCCCACATCCACCGCGCGCTGGACCGGATTAAGGATGCCGGCGCGCTCTGCGGGCTGGCGCTCAATCCCGGCACGCCGCTCGAACACGCGACCGGGCTGCTGCCGGTCCTCGATCTCGTGCTAATCATGAGCATCAACCCTGGCTTCGGCGGCCAGCAGTTCAAGCCCCACGCGCTCGACCGGCTGCGGGCCATGCGCCGGGCCATCGACGCGTCAGGTCGGCAGATCGCGCTCGAAGTCGACGGTGGCATCAATCTCTCCACGATCGGCGACGCGATCGAAGCCGGCGTCGATCTGCTGGTAGCCGGCTCCGCCATCTTCAAGCACCCGCAGGGCCCTGAGGTGGGCGTCCGCGAGCTGCTCGCCAGCCTGCCCGGATAGCATTCCTGCTCATTCGTTCGTCGGGTACAGATCAGTCCGTGTCGCCGGCCGGGGTTGGCGCGGCGGCGGGGCGCGAGCGGGAGCGCATGAAGTAGACGACACCGACGGTGATCACGCACATCAACGCGGCGACAACGAACGTCTCGTGGACCACGTCGAGGGTGAGCGGGACGGCGTGCTCCTCGACATACGCCTGCTGCCGGGCGAAGTAGTCGGCCGCGGATTCGCCCGGCTCCGGGCGGAGCGGATCAAGCTCGGAGGTGCGCGCCTCCAGCCGCTCGATAGCGTAGCGCGTGACAGCGGCCAGCCCGAGCGTCATCCCAACCAGCCGCGCCAGGAGAACCAGGCCAGACGCCACGCCGTAATTCTCAATCCCGGCTGAGGAGATCGCAGACTCGGCAATCGGCGCGATGACCACGCCCAGGCCAATGCCGGTAATCGCGATCGTGCTGCACATCAGGACCATGCGCAGATCATCCGGCCAAAAGCTCATGATCGCGAAGCCGGCCGTGGCTACCCCCAGGCCGGTGGCGGCGACCCAGCGAGGGCTGACGTCGCCTGTCAGGCGCCCGCCGATCAAAGCGCCGACGGTCATCGCCAGGGTGAAACTGCCGAGCAGCAACGCCGTGAGCACTGGCAGATCGTCCTCATCGGAGAGGAGGGCTACCGCCAGGGGCGCGTTGACCATGGCGGTGATCAGCGCGCCGCCGACCAGGACGTTGGCGATGCTGGAGAACTGAAAGACTCGGGCGCGGATCAGGTGTCGGGGCAGAATCGGGGCGTGGCTGCGCCGCTCGGCGATGACGAAGGCGACGAGCGCGACGGCTCCAGCCGCCAGCAGCGGCCAGCGGTAGGCGGCCAGCGGGTTGGCGCTGCCGCCCAGGGCGCGCGTCCCCTGGCCGGCTTCGAGCCCGGCCTCGCCGCCTGACGAGATTGCCAGGCTCAAAGCCGTGAGCGCCCCGGCCGCCAGGATGGCGCTGAGAACGTTCGGCCGGCGCACCTGAGCGCGGCCGGGGAACGAGCGGCGCGCGGCCCCCAGCCAGACGGCCACGAGCGCGCAGAGTGGCAGGTTTAGCCAGAAGACGGCTCGCCAGGAGTCGAATGCTGCGTTGATCCCGGCGCCCCAGACCGGGCCCAGCACCCAACCGAAGGTGTCGACGGCCGCGACGAGCCCGAGCGCTTCAGCGCGCCGGCGCAGCGGCGTGATGTCCGCGACGAGCGCCATCGAGACCGGCAGCATCGCTCCGCCGCCCAGTCCCTGAAGTACCCGGCCGGCGACCATCTCGCCCAGCGATCCAGAGAGCGCCGTGACCGCAGAGCCTACGGCGAACAGCACCGTGGCGGCGATAAACACCGGAACGCGCCCCAGATAGTCGGAGATGCGCCCGGTGAGCGGCACGGTCACCGTATACGCGACGAGGTAGGAGAGGACGATCCAGGAGTAGCGATCGGCGTCGACGGTGTTGATGCGCAGGTCGCTGATGACTCGCGGCAGGATCGGCGCGACAACCGTCAGGTCCAGCGCCGCCACGAAGACGACCGCCAGGACCGGGAACAGGAGCGCGATGCGGTGCTTGCCAGACTCGACCCCGGTCATCCGGCGGCTCTAGACGTCCGGGGCTTCGATGGTGACCGGCTCATCGTGGCCACTGAGGCGGATGATCCAGACGGTGCCGTCCTCCGGCTCAGCCAGCGCCAGGCGCACGACATCGAGCGTCTGTGCATCGAACCAGATATCGACACCGATCGGGTCACCGGTGATCGCGCCAGCGGTCAGGTCTTCGATCTGGTCGTCGGAGACCGAACCGCGCAGGTGCACGGTATCGACGCCATCGACGTCCTCGCGGCCGACAACCTCCGGATCCTGCAACGACCGGAGGACCGGCCCCAGCCCTTCGGTCTGGCTCAGGAGCAAAGCGGGGTTGTAGGAGAAGTCGTCCGGCGCCGGCCCCCAGGAACCGGTCAGGAAATCGGTCATGTAGGCATCGTCACCGATGAAGATTAGCGAGACATCCAGCGTCACCAGGCTGATCGCGATCGAGGCGGTCGCCTCGACGGACTGCGGCCTGGCGAGATCACCCTCGGCGCTTGAGAGCTGGATCTGCTCTTGGGTGTCGAGGAACGTGGTGCCGTCGATCTCCAGGACGAAGTGTGCCGTCTCAGTCTCATCCCAGCGCGCCACGGCACGATCGATGATCTGCTCGACCGGCTGCTGCTCGATGGGCACCTCGCCGTCGCCGGGGTTATCATCGTCATCTCCGAGCGGGTTGCAGGCGACGGCGGTGGTGAGCAGCGCGGCCAGGACGAGCGCGGTTGCGACAATTCGAGTCAATGGGGTGCCTCCAGATTGCGATGTCAGCCAGCGGAGCGACGACGCGGGGCCATCACCGCCGCTCACCGCGTGGAATCCTAACAGTTAGTCAACACCGCCCGGTATTCCCATGTGACAGTCCCGAGTCATACACGGCGGTATCGTATGATTTCCCGGTGACAAGCCGAGCAGGTATCGAGATACCCGCGGCGGCGCGGGAAAGTGTGGGGAACAGGGTTCGTCGGTGGAAGAGAGTCGGCTAGTCGTTGGCGCCCATACGGACGCCGGAAATGTCCGTGATACGAACGAAGACCTCGTCCATTTCGCGCAATTGGACGGCTACGACGATACATTCATCCTGGCGGTCGCGGACGGGATGGGCGGCTATGAGCGCGGCGAGGTCGCCTCGAAGATCGCGATGGACGCGCTGCTCGACCGCGTACAGAACCTCGACACCGAAGATTCGGCGCTGATCCTCAAGCAGGCCTACCGCCGGGCGAACGAGCAGATCTTCGAGAGCGGCGTATCCCAGGGCGAAGAGAACATGATGGGCACCACGCTGATCGCCGGCCTGGTGCGCGGCGACGAACTAGCCCTGGCCAACGTCGGCGACTCGCGCGGCTACCTGCTGCGCGCCGGGAGCTTGACCCAGATCACCCAGGACCACTCGCTGATCGCCGAGCAGGTCCGGATGGGCGTGATCAGCGAGGAGGAGGCGCGCAACAGCCAGCACCGCAACATCATCACGCGGGCCCTGGGCCACCGCGAGCGGGTCGATGTCGATGTCTTCGAGCTGACGCTGCTCCCCGAGGACCGGCTGCTGCTCTCGACCGACGGCGTGCACGACTACCTCGACGAAGACACGATGCGCGACATCCTGCTCAATGAGCCGCCTGACGAAGCTGCGAAGTCATTGGTCGAGCGGGCGCTCGAGAACGGCTCGACCGACAACCTCACGGCGCTGGTGGCCTGGATGGCGCCGCTCAGCGTGCTCGAAGCGCCAGCCGTCCCGGAAGGCGTGCCGGAGGAACGCGCCTCGCTATTGGTGCCGATCCTGGCCGGCATCGCGCTGATCATCGTCATCCTGGTGGTCGTCGCGTTGCTATTCATCGTCTAGCGCGACCGTGGCCCGGGTCATCGACGCCCACACGCACGCCTTCCCGCCCGACATGTGCGCCAACCGGGAATCATTCTTCGACCGCGATGAGTGGTTCCGCGAACTCTATTTCAACCCCAAAGCGCTGCTCACCGGTGAGCAGGAGCTGCTGGAGAGCATGGACGCCAATGGCGTCGAGCGGGCGATCATCGCTGGCTTCCCGTGGGCCGATGAGGGGCTGTGCCGCGAACACAATCAGTGGATGGCCGAGGTCTGCGCCCGCCACCCGGAGCGCCTGTCGTTTCTGGCCATTGTCGTGCCGCAGACGCGCTCGGCCGCCTCGGACGCGGCAGACGCCTTCGCGGCCGGCGCCATCGGCATCGGCGAACTCAACGCCGACGCCCAGCGCTTCGACCTGCTGAGTCCCGACGCGATGCGCGAGCTGGTCGAATTCTGCACCGACCAGCGCAAGCCGATCATGCTGCACTCCAGCGAGCCACTGGGCCACATTTACCCGGGCAAGGGCACGGCCACGCCGGATAAGCTATCTGTCTGGCTCAAGGCGTTCCCGGAGCAGTCGGTCGTCCTGGCCCACTGGGGTGGCGGGCTGCCGTTCTACGAACTGATGCCCGAGATACGCGAGCTGGCCCGTAACGTGGTCTACGACACCGCAGCCACAACCTACCTCTACGACTTCAAGGTCTTCGAGGCGGCTCGAACGCTTGTGGGCAGCGACCGGATTCTGTTCGGCAGCGACTTCCCGGTGCTGGGCCAGCGGCGGCTGCTCAGGCGGGTGCGCGAGGCCGTCGACGACGAGGGCGCCCTGCAGGCCATACTTTGGGACAATGCGGCGCGGTTCTACGGTCTGGCTGGAGAGGCGGCGGGACGATGATTGCCGGGGTGCGAGGAATCCTCGCGGGTATCGAAGAGGACGCGCTGATCATCGACCTGCATGGCTTCTTGATCCGCGCGATCGCGCCGGGCAGCACGCTGGGCGCGCTGGGAGCCGTTGGCGATCCGGTAGAGCTGCACACGCACCTGGTCGTACGCGAGGACTCGCTGACGCTCTACGGCTTCGGGACCAAAGCCGAATTGCAGCTGTTCGAACTGCTGATCACGGTCAACGGGGTTGGCCCGCGTGCCGCGCTGAACCTGCTTACCTTCGCGGACCCAGCCACGCTTTATCAGGCGATCGCCGACGAAGACACGGCGCTGCTGTCGCGCGCGCCCGGCATCGGCAAGGTGACGGCCGGCCGGATTATCCTGGACCTGCGCCGCAAGCTGCCCGAAGACTTCGCGCCGACGCTGGGGACCGAAGTTGACACACGCGACCAGGAGACGGTCGCCGCCCTCGAAGCGCTCGGCTATACCTCCGCCGAGGCGCGCCAGGCGCTGGCCGCCGTCGAGGAACGCTCCGGCCTGACGGTCGAGGAGCGCATCATCGCCGCCCTGCGCCACATGGACGACGGCCGGTAGGGATCACGCTGCCGACACTACGCGGGCCTCGCGTCAAGAAGGGCGAGGCAAGGCTGTCAGGCCTGTCCCGTGAAGGGACGGACTTAGCTAGCCCCGCTTGTAACGCTCGATTCGGCGCCGGACGGCCGCGGCGTGGGCGGTGAGCCCTTCGGCTTCGGCGATCTGGATGGCTGGCGGGCCGACGTCGAGGATAGCCGCGTCAGAGAGCCCGATGACGGAGATGACCTTCACGAAGTCCATGACGTTGACCGGGGACGAGAAGCGCGCCGTCCGGCCGGTCGGCATGACGTGGCTGGGACCCGCGGTGTAGTCGCCGATAACCTCCGGCGAGCCCTCCCCCAGGAATACCCCACCAGCGTGGCGCACCCTGCCGATGTGTGCCCAGGGATCGGCCAGCAGCAGGCAGAGGTGCTCCGGAGCGTAGTCGTTGGCCGCGTCGAACGCGGACTCAAGGTCGGGAAAGACGACGATTGCGCCATTGTTGGCCAGCGATTCCGCTGCTATCTCGGCACGCGAGAGCCGCTCGAGCTGTCGCTCCAGTTCCTGTTCGACGCGCTCGGCGAGTTCGGCGGAGGTGGTTAGCAAAATCGCGCTGGCCATCGCATCGTGCTCGGCCTGGGCCAGCAGGTCGGCTGCGCAGAGTTCCGGGTCGGCGCTGTGGTCCGCGATCAGCACCGTCTCGGTCGGGCCGGGTAGGGCGTCGATATCGACCTCGCCATACACGCGCCGCTTGGCCAGGACGACGAAAATGTTGCCGGGGCCAAGGATCTTGTCGACTTTCGGCACGCTCTCGGTACCGTAGGCCATCGCCGCGATCGCCTGCGCCCCACCGACCTTGTAGACGGCCGACGCTCCGGCGATCCGCGCGGCGACCAACGTGACCGCCGCAATCCGGCTGTCACGCTCCGGCGGCGCGCAGACGATGATCTCCTCGACGCCAGCGACGGAGGCCGGGACGGCTGTCATCAGGAGTGATGACGGGTAGGGGGCGGTGCCGCCCGGCGCGTAGACGCCTACCCGCTCCATCGGGCGGATGATCTGGCCGAGCGTGCCGTCCTCACCGGCGTCGATCCAGCTGGCGATGTGCTGCTTCTCGTGGAAGCTGCGGATGCGCGCCGCGCTGAACTCAAGCGCCTGGCGCGTCTCGGCCGGCACCCGCGCCTCTGCCTCCTCGAACTCGGCCTCGCTCACCCGGAAGTCATAGATCTCGACGCGATCAATGGCGGCAGTGTAGTGGCGCAGCGCCGCGTCGCCGTCGCGGCGGACGTCGGACAGGATACGCTCGACGACCTCGTCGGCGGTCAGATCCGCGCCGAAGACGGCGCGCACGCCCTCCCGCATGCGCGGCGACAGCTCCGCTTCGCTCATGTTGCGCCGGCCAAGAATGAAGTCGCGGCCCTGGCCGGCGTCGTGAAAGACCCTGATCGCCATGCTACCCCTTCGCGCACTCCTCGATGGCGGAGCGCAGACGGGCAAAGGCCTCCGACTCCGCCGCGAACATGTAGTCCGGCGTGCTGACAGTGATGCCGGTCGAGCCGGCCCGCCGGAGGTGATCGACCGCCGCCAGCATGTTGCGGTCGGAGACGATCACGCTGACCGCCCACCAGGTGGCCCCGGAGCGGTCTTTGGACACGACCGGTGAGATCGTCGGGCCACGCTCGCCGGCCAGGTTGAGATCGGAGAGGATGTGCTCGGCGACGGCCTCCTGGCTCTGGCCGGGCACGTTGGCCGTCACGACCCGGAAGCGCTGCGCCGACAGTTTCGCCTCGCAAAACTCGATGAACGTGCGCGCTAGCGCCAGGCGAGTCTCCGACGCGGCCAGCGTCGAGCGGCTGGCGATCAGGCAGGCCTGGGCTTTGAGCAGCACGCCGCCCTCGATGATCCGCAGGCGATTGTCACGCAGTGTCACGCCGGTCTGGGTCAGGTCGACGACCGCGTCGGCGTAACCCATCGCCGGCGCGGCTTCGATGGCTCCGGTCGCTCCAACCAGCGAGAAGTAGTTGACGCCGTGGCGGTAGAGATACTCGGTCGTCAGGTTGGGGAACTTCGTCGCCACGCGCAGTTCGCGCCCGTCCCGCTTGAAGGCGATCGACAGCTCTGCGAGGTCGTCGATCGTCTGGATGTCGAGCCAGAAATCGGGCACGGCCAGCACCAGCTCGCAGCGGCGGAACCCCAGGTCCTCGATGACGACGTGGACGTTTGGCTCATCTATGGCGTGCTCGGCGACGAGGTCATAGCCGGTGATGCCCAGGTCGACGCTGCCGTCGGCGACTTTGTGGACGATGTCCTCCGGCCGCTGGAACAACACCTCCGAGCCTGGGATCGTCGAGATATGGCCAACGTACTGGCGCGGATTGGGCCGCCAGACGTTCAAGCCGGCGCCGCTCAGGAAGCGAATCGTCTCATCCTGGTAGGTGCCCTTGCTCGCCAGCGCGATGCGCAGTGTGTCGCCGGACGTCATCCCATGACCACCTCACCCGGCGCGGGCACGCCCGGATACTCGCTTTCCCGGCCATCAGCGCAGCGGTAGATCGACACACCTCCAGCGGCGCGCTCGGCGACGGCAGTGTAGCCGTTCCTGGCCGCCCAGCGATGCGATGCCGAGGCGCTGCGGGAACGGGGCTCGACGGTAGCCACCCAGCCCGCGGCGCGGAACTCCCCGGCGAGCTGAAACGCAGCCGATGGATCGTCGCCGGGCAGGATCAACACGGCCGGCAGTTCAGGGCGAGGCTCCCCCGGCGCGCCAGAAGCCAGCAGGCGCTCCAGGCCAATCGAGAAGCCTGCCGAGGGCACATCGGCGCGCGCGCCAAGCTGGGCGGCCAGGTCGTCGTAGCGCCCGCCGCCAGCGATCTGGAGACCCGCCCCACCCTCCGCGTAGATCTCGAAGAGCATCCCGGTGTAGTAGCGCAGTCCGCGCCCCATACCCAGGTCGACGGTGATCGCAGCCGGGTCGAAGCCGGCATCGACGACGATCCGGACGACATGCTCCAGGTCGTCGATCGGACCGCTGTCGAGCCCCTGCGACGCGATCAGCTCCCTGAGCGCCGGCAGTGCTGACGCCGGCGGGCCGGATCGGGCGGTCAACTCCTTGACGAAGTGGACAGCGTCTTCGAGGACTGCACGGTCGTGTACCCGGCGGTGCTTTTGGAACAGGCCGTCGACGACCTCCTCGGGTGTGCGAGAACCAGCCTCGAAGTTGACGCCCGACTGCCGCAGCAGTTCGACCACCGCGGCGCGGTCGAGGGATTCGAGCGGCAGATCGGCGGCATCGCCATCCTGGTCTGGCACGAGGTGAGCGGGAATCTCGGTTGCTCCCTCGTCGCCCCGGCGGATGCGCTCCATACTCCAGATTAGCCAGTCCTGCGTGCGGTGATCGAGCTGGAGCTGGTCGAGGAAGCCAAGCACGACGCCGATGTGTCCCAGCACCAGG